>Ga0214923_10001144_pt1 | contig 38304 bp, 29 predicted proteins | sample LL1510_MetaG_FD_177993 | JGI IMG/M metagenome (GOLD analysis project Ga0214923, IMG submission 177993) | Freshwater microbial communities from Lake Lanier, Atlanta, Georgia, United States - LL-1510 | ecosystem: Environmental > Aquatic > Freshwater > Lake | place: USA: Georgia | collected...
GATTCAGAGACATACCTGCTGCTGTACGTAATTATATTAAAAATCCTATTTATTTTGGCAATCTTTCTACTGATCTTTTACCATCAATTGAAAAGGCTCTATCTAAGCCAGTAGTTAAAAATGTAAGGGTAGAATTGTATGGTGATCAAACCAAAGAACATCTTATAGGTAGAACCAAAACTACACCTAAGTTCACTTTTGGTAAATACAGAGGTAAATCATTCCCAGATGTGTATCTAGAAGATCCAGGCTATTTTGTTTTCTTAGCTAAGAATGCTGATCCCAAGTATGCCGATACTCAAACTGCACAAGCTGTTCGAGCTTTTGCGCAAATGTATTATGATGATGTTACTAAAAAGAACTTTGAAACATCTACTGCTCAGTTTGTGGGTAAGGTTGGAGATCGTTATGAAGGAGAATTGGAATTATATAGTTTTAAATCTGTACCTCCAAGAGACCAATATTCACAAGGTTATAATGTCTACAAATTAAAAGATGCGCAAGGTAACAAATTTATCACATATAAGTTTCCTACAGATCAAATAGGCACCAAGATGAAAGTTAGGGCTAAGATCAAAGAACATAAAGAAATTTTAGGGGTTAAATTTAACAAGATTGGATATATAAAACCAGTATGATGACGTTTAAAGAATTTTATTTAGAAGAAAAAGCTGGTGCACGCTGTACTAAAGTAACGGGACAGCAGGCATCAACTAGATCTGATAAGAAATACATGCGTTGTACGCGTGTTAATGGTAAATTAAAAAGAGTTCATTACGGTGATCCTAATTTGCGCATTAAAAAATCAAATCCTAAGAAAAGAAAATCATTTAGAGCGCGTCATAAATGCTCTTCAGCAAAACCGGGAACAGCAAAGTATTTTAGCTGTAAAAATTGGTGAAGACGTTTAAAGAATATTTTACTGAATCTAAACAAAAGCATTCTAAAGAAGAAGCAGGGTATGTAGCACATACTGTAAAAGGTCAAAGATGCGATCAATGTACTATGTGGAGAGCTCCTAATAAATGTTCAGCAGTAGCAGGAGACATTAAACCAGAGGCGTGGTGTGAATGGTGGAAGCAAAGTAAGAGAAAAGATTTGCAAGAAAAAAACATACATGACCCTGTAAGACCTGGTATATTAAAACGTCAAGTAAAAGGTAAAATGTCATGCTCTAAAGCAAGATCTCTTAAATCTAAGCAGAAAAATAAAGGTAATCACACAGCCAAGGCTGCTCAGCGCTATTTAAACTATCACTGTTAATCGAAATAAACAACCCCAGTGCCTGACCAATGCCCTAAAGAAGTAATATCTTCTTTTCTTTTTTCTATAGAGGCCCAAAACTGTTTCATACCCTCATTTAAAATAATATCATCTACAATGAGTATACCCTTAAAATTATTTGCTTTTATAAACTCGTACATTTCTTTTTCTTTGTATCCATCATGAGGATCTACATCTAAAAATATTATACTTGCATCTTTTACTTCGGAATCATCTCGAAAATCTTTATGTCTAAACTCAATATTATTAATTTTAAATAGTTCAGGTGTCATATTTACACATTGATTAGAAATATCGTAAGTTATTATTTTATTTGATTTGTTACGAGATAAACAAATAGCGCTTTCACCATATCTTGTACCGATATCTAGTATTTTAATATTATTAAACATCTCTGTTATATAAGCTAAAAGTCTATAATGTTCTTTGCCTGCGGACCATTCTATTTGATCTATATTAATACATGCTTTCTTTTCAGCACTTAAATCTAAAGAATTTAAATAGTTCTCATTTATAATTTCTTTAAGAGAAATTGAAGATGCGAAGCTCATGCATTATATATATAATGAAAAAGCTATAGCAATCCTAATTGATTTATTATTAATAAAAATTAAATTATTACATGTCGTTATCAATAGCTATTCCATTTTATAATACGTCAAAATATTTTTTAGACACAATACGCACTCCACTTTCTTGTAATTTAGTATCAGAAATAGTTATTTGTGATGATAATTCTAGTGAAACAGAATTTAATAATTTAATCACACTAATTAAAGACTTAGGTCCCAATAACAATAAAATTAAAGTTATTAAAAACACTCAAAATACCGGTGCGTTTATAAACAAATACTTAACCATATCTAACTGTAGAAATAAATGGGTTTATTTACTTGATAGTGATAATTTTGTGCACGAAGGTATGATAGAAAAGTTTTTTAAAGAAGAATTAAACGAAAACGTATGCTACATGCCTCATAAATACAATTTTTGTTCTTACATATATGAGCTAGGATTAGGGCCGGGATTAATTGACAGAAATAGAATAAAAGAAGCAATCTTACATAATACTATTGGTCATTTTATTAATATTTGTAATTTTATTGTGAGTAAAGATGTCTTTTTAGAGAGAATGAAAGAAGGGTTATCACCAAGTGAGACTGTTGATGTGTTTCCAGTAGCTGATTGTGCTGCAATGACATATCTTTGGTTAAAACATGGTGGTGATTTTAAGATAATTCAGGACTTTCAGTACTTTCATAGAGTAAGAGAAGATGGATACTATGAATCTAATAAAAAAGCTGCAGAAAACTGTGTAAATCATTACAGTAATAAAATATTACATCTTTGATTAAATAATTAGATGAATAAAGATGTTCATCTTTTATTTGAAGCATATAAAGCTCGTAAAAAAGTAAAAAATGAGAGCTATCTTGCAAAAGACTACGCAGATGAAATGGAGCGTAGAGGCATTGGACAAAAATTAGGTAAAGAATTAACACCATCTAATAAAGGTATTCATGATTTAATTAAACAAGATTCAAGAGAAGAATATAAAAATGATGAAAATTCTGAAGGCATTTGTATAGAAGATTTAGCTAAAAAGCATGGTGTTAGTTTAAAAGAAATACAACACGAGCTTGAGATGGGTATAAAGGTTGAAACTGAACATACAGAAGATTTTGATATAGCAACTAAAATTGCTCTAGATCATTTAAACGAGGACCCACATTATTATACAAAGTTAGCTAAAATGGAGAATAAGCCAGAAGACGAAGAAGAAGGTGATTTAATGACTCATATGAAGCAAAAAGGTATGATACCTAACGACGCAACAACGGATACTGGTAATTTTGGACATAGAAAAGAAGAAGAAGAGGGTGGTGTACATCCTTCAGAAAAAAAATATGGTGATCAGCTTAATGCGCGACAAAAAATGGAGTTAAGCTTTAAAGATTGGTTAAATAAAAAAAGAGCTGAAGGAAAAGCTAAAAATTACCCTCAAAAAGCACCTTACGAGGTTCGTCAGCATTTAAGAAAAAAAGAAGAAAACGAAGAACGTAGATTAGATCCTAAGTGCTGGAAGGGTTATCATAAAGCAGGTACAAAACTAAAAGGCGGTAAGAGAGTCAATAATTGTGTTAAGAATTAATGATTTCACGTATTAAAGATATACTGCAAGGTAAAGCAGGATTAAAAGAAAAGCGTTCAAATAAATGGGTCTCTGTTAGAAAAGATTTTTTAAATAAAAATAATAAATGTGCAGTGTGTGGTGGCTCTAAAAAATTAGAAGTTCATCACAAAAAACCGTTTCACCAACACCCTGAATTAGAATTAGATGAAAATAATTTAATAACCTTATGTGAATCGAAAAAAAATGGGGTAACTTGTCATTTGCTTTTTGGTCATCTAGGCAACTACAAGAGTATTAATAATAATGTTGAAAAAGATGTTAAATCTTGGAACGACAAAATCAAAAATAGGCCATAAATTCGGACTAAATAATTATATGAGCATGGATTTGGAGCAGTATAAAGCTTATTTGGCTCAAAAGTATATGGATTCTGGCAAAGCTAAAAAATCTAATTTAGTCAAATTAATGAAATGTGAAAGTATTAAGCAATTATTGTTGCTACGTAAGAAGTTAAAGCTAAATAATTAATATTTTTTTCTTGATATATCTTAAAGTTCATATATACTAACTTAATGCCCCGTTCGTCTATCGGTCAGGACTCAAGATTTTCACTCTTGAAAGAGCGGTTCGATTCCGCTACGGGGTAAAGGAATATATGACATTTACAATTTTAAACGGTTCATTGGGAGGTAGGACTGGTAATACAAATAATCTTATTAAAAAGGTTAGAAGTATTATTTTAAAACGCGATCCTAGCACTAAAGTTCGTATTATACACCTTTCTCCTCACTTTGATTGGATAAAAGTCCGTAGAGCCATTAAAGCTTCTGATGCTCTTATATTTTGCACCGGTACATATTGGGACTCTTGGGGCTCACCTATGCAATTATTATTTGAAAAAATGACTCAAATAGAGGGTAAAAGACACTTGCTTGGGAAGCCGGCTGGGGCTATCGTTACCATGCACTCTGTAGGTGGTAAAGAGGTATGCTCCAGAATTTTAGGAAATCTAGTAGGATTGGGTTGCTTAATCCCACCATTTACTGGATTTGCATATTCGTATGCCGATCACGTTGCTCATAAAAAGCGTACAACAGGCAATAAATTATTAGATGACGTTTGGCATCTAAAAGATCTTGAAGCGTTTATTCATAATCTTTTTGAAGCAAGACTCGGAACAAACAAATGGATAGTTTGGGATTACCTCGATACTGAGGCAATGGACCCTACTTACGTTTGGTTAAAATAATTGCCGGAGTAGCACAGCGGTAGTTGCAGCTGATTTGTAATCAGCAGGTCGTCGGTTCAATCCCGACCTCCGGCTCGTTAATCAGATTCCATGAATGTTATACTAGCGTGAGAAGAAGTTAATGTAGCAAGAGGTGTTAATACAAGCCAGATTTCATCTCTAACTCCAGCAACAGAACATCCTAATCTTAAGAATTTTTCAAAACGAAAACCGGATAAATCAATTGTACTACCCTGGCTAGTATACCCGCTCGTAATAACGGTGCCCCCGGTAACTGTAACTGTATTATCTGGTACTACGCTGTATTGAAAGTTACTATTCACATCAACATTTGTCCAGGTTACTGCTGTACCTCCTAAAGTTGGATTAGTTACTAATTCGTATCTAATGGGTGCTATATTAGCATTACCTGTAACTAAACCTAAAACAGATATATTTAACAATTCATTTACACTGTCGAGTTTACTGGATTGTAATCTTACTCCTATTGCAGCTCTTCTATTACCGGATACAGTTATGGGAACGCCTGCTCCGGTATCAACTGCACGTGTTACCCCGGTAAAATCTGCACCGGCCTCTGACATAATTGAACAGCATATCATCTTCATGGTAGCAGTGCCTGCCCCGGTCTGTCTTAATTCAGCTCTCACCGGTAAGTTAGGTGTGAGCATATAAGAACCGGCAACATAACCGGCGTTATCAAATGCATGGCAATAGCAAATTTGGCCATCAATAACAAAACCAAAGCGAGTGCGGCCTACACCTAACCATTCATAATCAATTAAAAATATGTTAGCTGCTGATAGTCTAAGTACTTTACCACTTGGCCCGGTACCGTCTAGCCTATCTATATTCCAATCCTCACGATTTGCAGATACAGAAGGTACTAAGAAACTATTATTTTGTTGCACTACTGCAATAGAGCTAACTGAGTCTGTAAGTGTTTCAAAGTATAACCCACAATTAGGTGTAAACGGCGCAGCTGTTAAGCTTTGAAATGATCCTATTCTTTTAATAGCATTAGAGACCGGTGTTAATACTCCTGTATAAAAACATAATTGTGATTTTCCGGGTTGATAATTAAATCTTTGTGTGGTTTGACGAATGGCATATGCACCGTTTGCTGCAGCAGATAATGTTACACTAGCGTCGGTACCTTCTCCGGTAAACTGAACAACTGCTCCAGCACCTGCAGCTACTTGCGACCAAAATAAACTAGACTTATTGTGAAGTGTTTTACTATCAAAAAGGGTTGTAGGTGATGAAACTCTCAATCTACCAAAAGCATCTAAGTTGCCTGCATCTTTAGGATAAGAGACAGTTATATCAGTTGTAGGGTTAAGTACGGTAACAGAACCAGATATAGGAAGAGTTTGCTCGGTACTGATAGCAACAGTATTTGTCACTTGTACTGATGTAATTGGGTTTAATACTGTCATAGCACCAGAAACTGCTGTAGTGCCAAAAGGCATTACGGACACTGCTCCCATTTCATAAGGCTGGCCCTCAAAAATAACTGTGCCTGTTCTTATTACTTGTGTATGAGTACTTGTACCTGTAGTATAATGATCAACTAAACCTACATCTCCAATATCTACATTACTGGCAGATAAAACAAGCTGAATATCTGATGCGTTGGCTAGATAAGTTACAACAGCATATTTTGGATATATATCAACTGAAGAAAGCGGTGCAGTTGATAGCGGTATATTGTATGCACTTGATGTATCCGGGTATTGTAATCTTACTACAGAAATAGCTGGAAATCTAGAATCGTCTTTAAGCTCTACAAATTTACCATATTCTACAAGCTGTGGGTTGCGAATTACATTAGATTCGAAGGCCATACTAGTATTTAATAAAAAAACTATGTTATATTAAATAAACTATAGATTATCTTTGTTTTCACTAAAAAACTTTTCATAGACATATTGACCAGCCATAGGTAATGCTATAGATGCCTCTTTATCAAACATTCCTTTTATTTTACCATTACCGTCAAAAGCATATTTTTTAGCTATAAACTCTCTATTAAAAAGCGAATATTTACCAACACCAGGTTTAATATCTTGTCTTATTTCAGAATTTAAATGTTCTAAACCGTTGATTCCTATAGAAGGTATTTCAGTACCAAATCTTTCAATGTATCGGTAGGTAAGATCACCGTCTTCTTCACCAAATCCTAGAAACCTCTCATCATAATAACCTATTTCCATCATAAATGATTTTTTGCAAATATAATGCGAAAATGATGAATACCATGTTGTTTGTAATTTAGTTAAATTTTGTAGATTATTAAAAGCTACTTCTAGCTCATCAAAAAATATTTTATCTGTTACGTTAAGATCGTCATTTAAAATTAGTACATTTTCATTTTTAGAGTGAATAAAAATTGTATTAATTAATTTAGCTAGACCGCGCAATTCGGTAAAATATATAGGATACAAATTATCTATACTACTAAAAAACTCTAAAGATTGTTTTCTATAAGCAGGATCTAATGGCGTATTATGATTACCGTTAACTGTAACTATAATGTCCTGACTACAATATTTACGTATAGATTCAACTAGATTCTTAAGCATATCAAACCTTTTATCAAAAGTAGTAATACCTATAGTAAAATTTTGCATATACTATATATTATTTAAGTAAAATATTAAAATAAATGCATTTTATAGAGACAACACATTAAATTTTGAGCATTTACGAATAAATATTAGTATGCCTATACAAGTGAATTATGTCGATACCTTCCAGACTAGGTTTTATCAGTCATTTGTTAATATGACTAAACAAGATAGTACGCTATATCCTGCTATTACTACTAAACAAGTAGATACAGAAAACCCTTCTTTAACATGTTTTAATGTATATGATCAGTGGGCTTTGAGAGTAGCAACAGTTTAACGTAATTCGCCAATCATTTTAAAAGGTATTTCTTTACCGTTTGCGTCAACCACAGCTTCTCCATCTACATACCCTATCATTTTTCCTCCCTTAGTCATAACAGGTACTACACGCTTTTCTCCTAAATATCTAAATCTGTGTCTAGATGAACGGGTTCCAGGAGCTCCATGAGATGTTTTAGCAGGTGTTGACATAATAATACATTTATAGCTTGAGTTAAATAAATCTACCTTTATAATAAATAAAATATCTATCGCGGGGTAGAGAAGTCTGGTAACTCGTCTGGCTCATAACCAGGAGATCGTTGGTTCAAATCCAACCCCCGCTATGTAGTTCTTTGACATGGGGCTGACTGGAATCGATTAAACAGTGTGGTTTATGAGAGCAAGCACCGGGGCATTCCGGTTATCAATAGCAAAACTATTAAATGCCGAAGATAACTTCGACATGGCTATGAGTCTCGAAGAAGCTGATGCGATTCTCGCATCAACAGGCTTCGTTGATTCAGAAGCTGAACTCGAACTAGTTTAAGTTCGATCGTCTTACTGTAGATTAGAATTGGTAAAGTAAGGTGTGTTACGAATTCTCGACCTGACGTGTTTAGATAATTGGTTATCAGGCGTATAAAATTATCTTATATAATACAGTTTTCTTAGTTAGATGTATTATGAATAAAAACTAAGATAAGCTTGTAGGGCTTATAGATGAAATTGTTTAAGACGAGGGTTCAAATCCCTCCAGCTCCATGATTTTTAAGATAAATTAATTGTACCTAATTTTAAAGGCTGAGGGCGGTTTATCTTATGACAATTTAACTCTACTGTACCACCTGCAGCAGTATCTATATCTAAATTTCCAGCTACTAAGCTACTTACTATAGTAGGAGTTCCTTCGTTTGTACCTGGATTCTTTTCTTGATAACCAAAATCAGTTAATGCGCTAAGAGACATATTAGAAATTAGATATGTTGTACTTGAACTGTATGTACCTACCATTAGTTCGTTACTTACTCCGGGGTAAGCTTGACCACCTGCTCCTGTATAAGCACTAGATCTAAAGCTATTTTCCCAATGTGCGCCTGCGGTGCCCGAACCACCAGTATCTTCGACCGGTATTAAAGGCCTACTAGAACCTATAATGCCACTATACGCATTTCCTGCTCCGACATAAGCGCCACCGCTTAAGAAATTATTAACTGGAGGTACAGCGCCTTCTGCAGATAACGCTGAATTCCAATATATACCTATTCCGAGTGCATGGCCTAGTTCATGTGTAAATACGTTTGCCCAATCTTGTGTTGTAAAATTATAAGGTGCAGAACCCGGAGCAAAATACGTATTTACATTTACATCAAATGTATAAGTACAAAATTGAACACCAGGTCCCCCGGTTTGTAAATCAAAGTATGAAGCAGGACCGCACGATGCAATGTAAGAATTTTGCCCTAAATTATCAATAGTATATACATTTAATTTTAAGCCGCCAAATGTTGAGTCGTAAGCTCTTATACTTGCAAGAACAGAAGGTTTAATCTGTATATATGTTGCCCATCTATCTGCAGCTGCATTTAATGCTGTTAAATAAGGCTCTTCCACCTGTCCAACAAAAGAAGATTTATCAAATAAAACATTATTAATAAGCATTGAAGATGAAACGGTAACTGACGGGGTAGGTGAAGGTGTTAAAGAAATAGTAGGTGAAATAGTGAGTGAAGGTGTAGTAGATGTTGGTGTAGCTGTAGGCGTTGTTGTGGGTGTAGCTGTAGGTGTTTTAGTAGGTGTTTTAGTAACTGTTGGGGTAGTACCGCCCCCTGGGGATGGTGAAGGTGTAGCTGTAACTACTACCCCGGATAAAGAAGGTGAAACTGTTAATGTTAATGTTGGCGTAGGAGTAGCTGTAGGTGTAGGGGTAGAAGAAGCTGGTAAAGGCGTGGGTGTGCGTGTTGGAGTTGGTGTTTTAGTTGTTGAAGGTGTAATGGAAGGTGAAGGTGTATTAGTTGTAGTAACTGTTGTAGTCACTGTTGGTGTTGTTGACGATGTAGGTGTAGGTGTAGCGGTAACGCCCTGTGTCGGGGTTACAGTAGGTGTGCGTGTTAACGTTCTTGTAACGGTTGGTGAAGGCGTGGGTGAAGGTGTTAACGTTGTTGTATATGTAGGTGTAGGGGTTGGTGTTGTTGTATGAGAAGGCGTATAAGTAGGTGTTTTTGTTGGTGTTACAGTAGGTGTGGTGGTAATTCCTTCGGTGCAAGTTTGTGAAGGTGTCGGTGATGATGTTCTTGTAACCGTTGGTGAAGTATTAGGTGTTCTAGTTAATGTAGGTGTAACGGATGGTGTCGGTGTAGGTGTTGCTGATACACCAATAGTTGGAGTTATAGAAGGTGTTACTGTTACACCGGGAGATAATGTAGGTGTTCTAGTAGGTGTTGGTGATAGATAAATGTTGGGTGTTGGTGACGGTGTAGGGTCAGGTAATGGAGCTGTGCTAAATGTGTACCCTAATACTAATGATCCCGTTGTATAATATGCGAATGTATAAATTTCATCATCAATAGTCGATAGTGTTGCTGAATTTGTAATAAATATTACGCCTGGATCGCACGCTACTTCTAGAGAAGGCTGAGCTTGTAAGTAACAATTGTTTTGATTGTTAACATCAAAATAATTAGTAAATGTAATAGTTCTTGTGTTAATACTCAACGTAAAGGTATTAACTAGATCATCAACAATTAAATATGCACTAGAGTTTGTAAGTGGAACAGTAGAATTGTCTGCATTAACATTTATTACAGGTATAGGTGTTGATTCTGTTGGTGTTAAAGTAGGTGTAATAGATGGGGTAGGCGAAATAGTCTCGGTAGGTGTTTGGGAAGGAGGTGGTGTTTCAGTAGGAGTTTCAGAAATTGTAGGTGTTAAAGTAGGTGTTTCGGAAATAGTTGGTGTTACTGTGGGTGTGATAGTTGGTGTAACACCTGGTACTGAATTTTGTAACGGTAGGAAATATTCCGCTCCATTAATAGAAACTTTTAAATAATAGTCTCCGTTTGTATCAACGTGATAGCCTTGGTCGGCAGCGCTTAACGGTACAGGAAATACCCCTCCTCCTACAAATGATTGTGGTTTAATGAGAAAGTCCATATTATAGATCCCAAAGCCTTATTGCTCTTGTAGAGCCGTTAATATTTAATACTAGATAATCCCCTGATGCTGTTGCAGCGGGTAAATTTTGTACTGATGCATTTGTAAGATTAATATCTGCTGCACTTAACCCACCTACACTACTCAATGTTGCTACTACTAGATCATTATCTGTTTTTAAAATACCAACACCTGCTCTATATAAATTAGTATCATAGTTTGTATTACTATTACCAAAAACTAATGCTACCGGTGAGCTATCTGCAATTTGAACTCTTCCGCCTAGTGTGGTTGTAGCTCCTTTACCATCAGTTCCTAAGTAAGAATTTTTTCTTATGTTTAAATTATTTGAGCCAGTAATATTACCGACGACAGTAAGTGCTTCTATAGGACTATCTGTATTAATACCTACTTTTTGATCGTCAGTCACTATAAAAGTGACTGCACTCATAGGATCGCCTATGGTAGTAGCATCATACAAATAAATTCCACTTAACGAAAAAACATTAAATGTTTGCTTACCAAAAGATTGGCTATTATAAATGTTAGTACCGTAGGGGTGATTATTATAAACTATACTTTGATCCCAGATTGGATTAGCATTATCACCTAGTGCAATAGAATTTTCTTTACTATATAATGCTATTCTAGGTGTATTGTAAGACCATACTCTCCACGCGGAAGCAGTCTGTACGTTATTAGAAAGTAAAAGATATCTATAACCATCATCACCAGGAAACTCGCTTTTAGGTTGTATTACTTGAGGTATACCTAAATTAGGCTCAGCGTTTTGTAAATTAAGAAATTGGTAGCGCGAATATAAACTGCTCGCTTGAAGCGGCGTTCGTGTGTTTACCTTCCCAGATATAGTCTGTATTTGAGGTGTAGTGCTAGCCATATCATTTAGACGACCGTGTTAATTGTTTCGAGCAGTCCTATATTTAAAATTATTGCATCTGGTTCAGAACAAGATGCTATTAAGCAATCATACTGATTCATAACAAATTTAGATGGAGTCATATTTGTAGTATCACTACCTGCTACTAAAACATCTTTAGCATAGTCGTAATAAGGTAAAACCGGTACAAATTGTGCTCCAACCCCAGAAAATCCTATTGTTATTGTAACATCTTGAGTCGTAGTGTTAGTCGCATAGCATGCCAATATAATAGCAGCTCTATCAAAAGGAGCAGTATATAATGCGCTAGGTGTAGGTGATAACGTATAAAACTTACGTTTGAAAAAATTAAGAGGTATGTCAGCCATAATATTATTTAATCTAGACTTAGTATTAAAGGTGTAACTAATGCAAGAATTGACTTGTTAAAGTCAATACCTTTAATAGTCCCTGTATTTTGTACAATTTTGAAGCCACCTCCTACTTTGAAGTCGCCTCGTTCGTTAGTACTTGAGTAATAAACAATACCATTATCAGAATATACTGCTTCATTTTGATTCTGTGTTTTACCGCCTAGTGCAGGAACTGCAAGCTCTAAGTCAACCCCTGTACCAATATATTCGAATGCATGTGAGCTAGAAGCAATCTGACTTCTTAGATAAAACTTTACCAACTTAGGATCTGTAGAAGATGCAGTAAGAGGGGCCTGTACGTTCTTTTCTAATGTAATAGCAAATTTATTTCCTATATCTGTTGCGCTTACAGATCTAATTCCATGATAGTACAATTCTGCATTAGGATTAAAGAATTCATCATAATCACTTCTAGGATCGCCTTCTATATTTACAAGCAATCCATTATATGGTTCTAGAATTGGAATGCCTTCTATCTCGTAACCCGCTTGTAATGCAGCTACAAAGGCAGATAAAGGCTTAGGTGTAACACCTTCTACAATTAATAAGTTTTCTGCTAACCCAGTTGTTACAGTTTGAGCGCCTGTTAACACAGCAAATTTAGATTTACCGGTAGCAACCAACCCTGAAAGACCAAATGAACAGTTTGAAGTACTTATACTACAATTTCCACCCGTTTCGCACATTACACCTTCATTTGTACAAATAGTAAACGTACTAACAAGCTGCGCATAACCGCAATTAATAATATGTATCCCTTTACCACCTGCATTAAATTGAGTAAATGAATCGGTTACAAAGCTTCTCAAGAAACCTAAAGCTAATTCACCGTCAACACGAATACCTGTACCAGAATTTATATTTTCTACAGGTTTATTTTGTACAATAAATTGTGAAAGATATTTAGCATAATTAATAGCTGCAATAGTTTCAAATTTTTGATTACTAGGAATTGCATTGTTCAAGTAGAACGTTCCAGCAGATATTGAGCTTAAATCTGTACCATAAGTCATATCATAGACTATAGAATCAACAATATAACCAACATCGCGTTCACATTTTTCCTTATTATAGACTAATCTAGGATAAGCTTTACCAATATATTCAATTACTTCTTTTTGTATAAATGTTTTATTAATTCTCAAAAGATGAGCAGCATCAAATCTTGGATAAGTTATTTCATTTCTTATAATGTTTTGTGAAAGTTTATTTGCAAACTGAATAGCACTAGCGGTCTGAGTTTGTTGACCTTTTATAATAGTTAAATTACCGTTATAATAGAAAGAAGCAGCATCAGTTGAGCTCAAATAATTGCCATTAGTAATATCTGTTGTAACAGAATTAACTATATACCCTGTATCTCTATAGCAAAACGGTATACTATATTCAAAGTTTTTATATGTACTATTAACATAATTTATAACTTCGGATTGTAGGAATGTTTTGTTGTTTTGTAACAGATCTTTTGCTTCAGCTGCTCCCGGAGAGGGTGGACTAAAGGTAGGCGGGTCAGGCGACCAGGTACCTATCCCGCTTAAGATAGTATTTGCAATTAAAGTATATGCATTATTAATTTCTGTTGATACATCTTGACCATTTAAGTAAGTCTCATTAAAATACTGACCAAATATAGGTTGTATTTTATTTTTAATAATTACTTGAGCGCAAGTATTAATAAAATTAATTGCAGCTAAAGTAGGTCCTTCTTGGCCACCTATAATTGTACCTCCTTGACCGTCTAGATAAGACTTACCAGCACTTATAGCGCTTAAATTAGTACCATTTAACAAATCATATCTAATACAATCAATAATAAGACCTACATCACGCAAACAAGTATTGACATTATATCTAAATGATGGGTATGTTTTATCTAGATATAGCTTAACCATTCTCTTAATAAATTCTTTATTAACTAATAGTAATTGCGATGCATCAGCTGCACCGGGGTAAGGCGACCCAGGTGCTATTTCAGCAGGAATACTACCACCTCTAGAACATAAAATAGTAGTTATAGTATTGACATCGCTTTCAATATATGTACTTGCTTGGTCTGCTATAGAGGGCTCGGGTATAGTTTTTTGTAATCCAGGTATTTCAGAAGTTAAAATAATTTTTGTTATATTATCAAAACTTCTGTTCATATCATTAACAGCTAAATACCCAGAAGAAAGATATGGTGCATAGCTTTGTGCTGTAACCGCAATAGTATTAGTAATAACTTTTTGAGTTAAGAAATTAGCATAATTAATAGCAGCAATTGTTTGAGTTTCTTGCCCAACAATACGGCTTGTGTTGTTTCCGTTATAATATTGTTTACCCGCCCATATAGCACAAAGATTATTGCTATTTGTTACGTCATTTGTAATTGCGTCTAAGATATAACCAACATCCCTATAACACATATCCTTGTTATAGGCAAACCCAGGATAGGTTTTATCAACATAATTAACTACAGTTTTTTGAATAAACGGTTTATTGATTGTTATTAAATTTACAGCATCATTTATACCAGCTGTTTCTGTATATGTTCTAGGTGAAGGTAAATTAGTAATACCATTTCTTATAATACTTGTAATAGTGTTATAAGAAGCGGTTATATTTCCCGATTGCGCTTGTCCTAAAGTCTTGGTAAAATCAAATCTTTGACAATACCAAGGATATATTTTATTTGATATAATATACTGAACTAAATCATTAACAAAAAATATAGCTGCAGCAGTTTCATTTTGCTGGCCTTCGACGTAAGAACTTACACCGTAAAAATAAGAGTTACCAGCGTTTCTAGCACTTAAATTAGTTCCTTCATACATGTCGTAGATAACTGCATCAAGAATATACCCCACATCACGGTAACATAAATCTTTGTTGTAAGCTAATCTGGGATAATTTTGATTTACAAATTCGATTGTTGCCGCTTGTATAAAGGGTTTATTAAATGTAATAAGTGCTACTGCATCATCTGTACCATCAACTGGTCCAGAAGGTGGAATTAAAGCCGGTGTAGCATCAGCACCATATCTTATAATATCACCTATGGTTGTAAATTCTGTAGCTAAAAATGCAGATGCTTGATTGCCAGTAGTTCTATTTATATCAGTAATTTGAGTATCCGGTTGGACATAGCTTTTACCTAAATTAGGCTGAATAGGCACTACTTGATACTTTGTAATAGTACTCATTCCTTGTGTATAGGGGCTGGTTGTAATATAGGGCTTAGAAACTAAAGGTAATCCAAATGGACCTCCTGGTTTTTTAACATTTATTTCGTAATCCGGGGTATTAAAAGCTAATTGATACCCTATTGTGCTTGACAGCAAATTAGGAAATGCTGTTGATGCACATCCATCCCAAGTATCTCTAAAAGTAAATCCCCAAACATAACAGCCATTGTTAAGCCAGAAAAAATCTTGCTGTTTATGATACGGTCTTAAAATATTTCTTCTTAAAAATCCTTCACCAATAATTGATGTCCCAGCAGGAACATAAATAGGATTGATTTCTGTATAATCACCAGCTTCAACTTGAATAGTTGCTTTATTACCACCGTATTTATCAAAAACTATTTGACAAGCTTTTTTAATTGTTTTTACTTTTTGAGAAATATTTAACCCGCTATTTAAATCCGATCCAGTAGTGCTTACGTAAACAGTATTACCATCCGGTCTTTCCCAAATAAAAGCTTTTTGTGCATAAGCATTACCGTTAACTGTAACATCCATCTTGACTTCTTGATTTTCATAAGGATCATATTTTTCTTTTGGCTCGTAACCTTTAAATATTGAGTAACCTTCATTATTAATATGAAGTGCGTGGTAGTTGTCTCCTTCAGCATCTCCGTCGATAAATTGAGCTATTGGCGTTTCACCATATTGTACAACTGTTAACGCTGTATCGTTTCCGTGATTTACTACTGACAGCGAACTTGTAACAGAAACTACAGTATCTAGATATGTAAAACTACCTAAGACAGAAAGATTACCTTGAATAGTTGCATCACCATCTATGTAAGCGTTTTTATGTGCGCTTAAATTACCGGTTAATACAAAATCACCTATAAACGGCTCTTCTGGTGACCCAATTGGGTCAGTTGCTGAGTCGGGATAACCTATTGATGGAGAAGAATGATGGTTCCTTCTATGCCATTTATTATGAAATCGAGCATTACCAGCCATATTATTATTTATAGTAAATAATAGTAATTATTAAACAAAGATAGACTGAGACGGCATATAATATGTCTGATTACCGTTAAATAGACCATACCATTGTAATGGATAAGTCACGTCTCCATTTATACTACCACCGAAATAAGTACCGTTTCTAGCATCTGTATATTCAATTCTCATTACTTCTATACCATAAGGAATAGCGTTATTATTACCATCTCTCAATGTACCGTCGCTCAATATTCGTATAGTGTAGCTATTACCAGTACCGGTTCCATATGTTGTCGGGTATGCAAATGTATATCCAGAAGGCGAGCCTCCGGGTATATATGAGCTAGTAGAAATCTTTAAGTTACCCGCTACAGTAGGTGCGGAATAGATCCATACAAAATTAGATGGCATCAAATATGTGGTCGGATAAGCTAGAGTTAATGTATTTGGCGCGGGTGTATCAGTTGGTGTTTGCGTTGTAGAAGGTGTGTAGGTTGGTGAAGGTGTATAAGTAGGCGAAGGTGTAGGTGTTATTGAACTTGTAGGTGTTATTGAAGGTGTTGGGGTTATCGAGCTTGTAGGTGTTATTGAAGGTGTTGGGGTTATCGAGCTTGTAGGTGTTATTGAACTTGTAGGTGTTATTGAAGGTGTCGGTGTTATCGAGCTTGTAGGTGTTATTGAAGGTGTACAAGTATTGGTTGGTGTTAATGTATTGGTAGGTGTTAACGTTAGTGTGCGAGTAGGTGTTAAAGTACTAGTATTTGTTGGTGTTATAGAAGGAGTACATGTATTAGTAGGTGTTGATGTTGGTGTAGGTGTTTCTGTATTTGTAGCTGTAGGTGTAAATGTGGGTGTACTAGTTTGTGTGGGTGTTCTTGAAGGTGTTCTTGTTACTGTCGGCGTTCTAGTAGGTGTTCTAGTAGGTGTTTTTGTAAGTGTTACCGAACAAGTAGGTGTAGGGGTATCGGAAATTGTAGGGGTGACTGAAGGTGATTGTGTTATTGATGCTGTAGGTGTCGGTGTAGCAGTTGCAGTCACTGATGCTGTAGGAGTTGGTGTCATTGACGCGGTAGGTGTAAGTGTTACCGAGCTAGTTGGGGTCGGTGTAGCAGTTATAGACGCAGTTGGGGTGGGTGTAGGTGTTTCTGTGGGTGTAGAGGTATTAGTCGGTGTATTAGTCATTGTTGGTGTCTGTGTAGGTGTCTCAGAAGGTGTGCATGTATTAGTCGGTGTATTGGTAGGCGTCTCAGTCATAGTGGGTGTTTGCGAAGGTGTAGGTGAGATTGGCGGTGTTTCAGAAGGTGTTCTGGTATATGTTGGTGTTTGTGTGGGTGTTTCTGTTGTAGTAGGTGTAATTGTAGGTGTTAATCCAAAAGTAGCTGTGGGTGTTACAGATTTAGTAAGCGAAGGTGTAGGTGATTGTGTAATTGAGCATGTTGGTGTATTAGTTCTAGTAACAGAAGGAGTTACTTCTGGCGTACTAGAGTGCGTAGGTGTATTTGTAGCTGTAGGCGATACAGGGGGTGTTGGTGAAGGTGTATTGGTTAAAGTAGGTGTGGGCGTGGGAGAAGGACAATTATAATATAAAATATCATTAAAGTTATATGGGTAGCTAAGCTTTAATTTTGCAGGATCAATATTAGTTACAGGTGTACCAGGTAACCAGCAAGGAGAAGTATCGAGATAAATTTTAAATGTCCCGGATACATAGGCAACAGTCATATAATATATGGTACCATCATCCATAGTAAACCCTGGAGTGGGTTGAATTGCAAGATGACCTAACGGTGGGTTTACATTACCGTCAGAATCTATTTCTATGTGATTATCGTTAGGATCAAACTCATTTTTCCATACATCACTACATACTGCAACACTGTTTTCAATGCCTTGATATCCCATACCCCCACCATTGCCACCTACAAATGTAGGGTTTGCATTAATAACAAAGCATAGCCCATCAGCAGCGGATCCTGAAGAAGCACCTCTTATTCTAAATGCATAGGTAACACCAAAATTATCTGGTACTCCTGATATAGGGTTATCTACTTGAGCAAATCTTACAGGAGTTGTTACATATAGAGTACCTTTTTTATTACTTATATTAGGTGTTAGTCTTACTGATTTATTGTTAGGACTAGGGTTAGAAGATGTGACAAAAACAGCATCATCAAGTATTGCTAAACTACCACCAGTAGAAGGCATACTACATAATGAAGTAAGATAATTTGTATTGTAGTTCCAATTTTCAAAAGCAAATCCTAGTATTTCATGCTCTGCACTAAAATCTCCTGTACTTGCAGTAAACCCTATAAACGCAGCATTACATCCGGGTGTACCTGCTTGAGTAGGCGATGGTGTGACTGTGGGAGTTACAGTGGGTGTAGCGGGTACTGAATTAGAAGGTGTAATAGTAGGTGTAATAGTAGGTGTAGCACCGGGTGTGCGAGTTACTGTAGGTGTTGGTGAAGGTGTTCTGGTGTTAGAGGGAGTATTAGTAGGCGTTCTTGTAGGTGTAGTTGTGGGTGTGCTTATAGGAGTTCCAGAGGGCAGTATGGGAGTAATAGGAATTATCCCAGGCCTTTGATTTACACGTAATAAATATTTTGACGCCATACTAATTTATTGTTATAATTGTATTTACATCTGGCGCATTTTGAATCTCTGCACCTAATATAGACAATAATTTCTCCTGGATTGAATATAATTTTTTAAGCGGTCTATTAATAATATTACTAGCGACTATTTCGTTAACCCCGACATATTGAGTTATATCATTATCAAAATATAGGTTATCTAATTCATCTGGTAAAAGATATCTAGTACCTTTAAAAATGACATTGTTTCTAGAATCTCTACTAGCTATAAATTTACCAATTATTTGATCTCTAAATCTCATATGATTTAATAAAAGCATGGCTAAGCTTTTATTGAGTATCCAGCTTTGCATATATTCCTCTTTTTCAAAGTTTATATCGTCAAGCGAATAAATGTCAAAATCTCTTTCTGCTAATATATCAAATAAATTTAAATTATCAAAAAAGTTACCAAACTTACCAGCTATATTATAAGGTACAGGGGCAGTATTATTTGGATAATAAACATCACCCGCAATAAAATTACCAAAGAAGCAATTTGAGTCTGGGTAGTTATAATCCAGTACGAATTTATAGGGTGTACCCAGTCGTTTTGCATCAAATGTAAGGGTAGCAACTGCTTGATTATTGTAATAGATAGTCATGCTTAAGGGAATAGTTTGCGGGTAATTATCATTAAAGAAGAACCCTACAGAATTTAACCCGCTAAAGAATATACCATTACTAGCGCTTGAGCCAGGTCCATGTAGTAAATTAGAGAAATATGTACCTGTAGTAGGTACAGAATAACTAAATAATAAATTTCTAACGCCATTATAACTTGCAGCAGAATCAAATGCAGTGATTACTTCATTAGAATCGTATTTAAAAAGATATAAAAGATATTTACCTACTGTTTGATCTGGGCTGGAGACAAATTTTTTGTACACATTTTTGTTTGAATATATATAAAATACGTTTGAATCAAATTTTGAAAAAACTAAGCGTTTAAATTCTTCACTGTCATTTAATGAATCTAAGCTAATAATTCTTTTTTCTTGAAAACTATTATCTTTATAAATTAAAAGCTTGTTATTATCTGTTAAAATATACACACTACCGAATGCATCACATTTTATATCTATTGGAAATGATGATAAAAAGTCAACATATAGTCTACTAGTCTGCTTCCAGTTTAAATTAATATCATATATTTTTACGCTTTTATTACCGGAATCTAATACATAGATATCGTTTAAATAAGAAGCTATACTTTTAGGGTTATTAAATTCTGATTTAGAATTAAAAGTACCAAGATTACCTATAGAGTTAACAAAAAATAATTTATTTTTTCTAATAGGATCATTGGTTGTAAATCCGGAGGCATCATATTTTATGACTCTATTAAGAGCATTATCTAAAACAAAAAGATAAGAGCTGGCTAGAGTAAATGCTGTAATATCGCCAAAAGGTACATTATAACTAGGTACAACTACATTTTGTGTGTAAACTGATGTTAATAGCGATGTGCTTGTATCAAAATTAAATATATTAAGAGCGGATCCTGATGTATAGACAGCAGAGTATTGATCAATATCATTATTCTTAATCAATATCATTTCCTTTGTTTTGTTAAAACTAGGTATAGATGTTAAAGGTACAAATTGAGTTGCGCTAACTGAGTAATGCCAAGAAAAATTTTCTCGATAAGAGGTAACACCAGCCATAGCAGTAGATGATACTGGTATAATATTCGATGCAATAATGGACGATTGATACAGGTATAGAAAATTATCAAATAAATGACCTATTTTTAAGTTTAATAGTTCGCTTGTAATGGTATCGTTAGCTTGAATTTTAATATCTTCATAGCTATAGGGAAGCTGTAAAGTAGAAAATAAATGTCTATTATATATTAATCCGTTCTCTTTAAATACTTGTGATATATTCATTAATTGCTCCAAATAATTTTATTTAATTTTGAATAAACTGGTGCGGTGTTGTTAACAATATTTAGCACGCGTTTTTCAATTTCAGTTTTTAGTTCGCTATCAGTAATACCTGAGTTTCTAATGATAAGATTAAATAGGGTAGATTTAGAACCAGGTACATCTAGCTTAAAGTACCTTTCTATTTCTTCATTATAGTTTCTTCTTCCACAGGCTATGTCGAATCTAATATCATCAATACTCATATTTTTTCTGGCGTGAAAAATTATATCAAAATCAAATAAAGCTTTGTTGTATATGTAAATGTTCTTAAGTTTAAAATTATATGCAAGAAATGAAGTGTCTTTTAAGTAGGTAAAAAGAGGAACTGAAAAAGCATAATTAGATGTTCCAAATAAAAAGGGCTTGTAGATAATATTACTAAATTTATATTTCCTAGGGGCAAAATAATCATACCCTACTTCACCGTTACTACCTGTACCGGTTAGTTGACCGTCAATAAACAAGTATATTCTACCGTTATCTGCATCAAATCTTATACCAAAAGAATGATATCCTGGATCTAATTGCGTAAGGTCAAAAGTAATTTCAGGTGTTACAGTGTCGTTAGAGTTTATACTATTAATTAAAAGTGCTTTTACACTTAATTGATTTACACCATATTTTTCTTCAACAAACGATCTTACAAAATTACTATTAGTAAAATTATTTCTTATTGTAGAGTCTGCTTGCTGAATGCTTTGAAATAATATTTCACCTGTATCTACATTAATTCTAGTAAACTCAATTTTTGATGTATCTGTATTATTAGCCCGGGCTACTAGTGCATACTTGTTATAATTACTATTATTAAAATCTGCTTCAAATTCTATTTTATAATTAGTAAAATTTGCTGTATCTAAAGTACCGGACAATATAAATTTACGGTCGCTTGTATATTTTACAAATTTATTATTATCAAATAATATCCATATATTATTATCAAAGTCAATTGAAAAGTCATTTATTAGTGAACTAGAATAAAATGCTGTAGTAGAAGCAGTGCCTGTTGTAATGTTATCCCAGCAAATTATTCGTTTTGTATCTTTTAAGAAATATATAGTATTGTTTGTGCGCTCAGATTTTAACCCAGGTGTAAAATATAATCTACCATCATAATAATTAACATTTTTTAAATTAACATCTGATATATCTGAGTAAGGTGATACAAATCTAAAAGTATATTCGCTTGTATTAGTAACATCTTTTACTGTGTGATTAACTAAATTACATCTCAATATTTTTCTAGTACCTAAACTATTAGTACAATATACAAATGCAGATGTTTCATCATAATCTAAGCCTAGTACATTACCTAGCCCATCAAAGGTTGTTTTTCTAGTTTCATTAAACGATAAATTATACCTTCTTAAGGTATTGTCTTTTAGTATTAAAAAGCTGTCTTCTAATCCTTGATGCTTAATAATACCAGCTATATTATTTGGTAGGGTTAGTGTATTTAGGGTTTTAAATTCTTTATTAGTTATTTTTAAAGCGCTTGGATTAGCTAAGAACGTTGTTGTTGTTACTATATTTTTATTAAAAATGCCAAATCCGTCTCTATCAAAATTGCCCATAATTTGATATCCCATAGGTGCAGTCCAGTCATCACTATACATATCAAATAAAAGTGTAAATTGGTTGGTGGTTTGTACGCTTGACAATGAATTTGAAATAGCATATTTAGTACCATCAAAAACATATTCGGTTATACTATCTGTTAAAAGATCTGTAGGCAATACTTCGGGTCCATTATAAAATTTATAACTTGCAGGTTTAATTTGTATTAATGTTTCTGAAATAGAATTTAAAAAGTTATTAATATCATTTAATCCATAATGGTGATAGGCATAATATGTTCCTTTTTCAAAAATTAAATCAGAAGGCTTATCATAAACATCTGCGTCTGCTAGCAATGTACTAGCTTCAGCTGCTAAACAATCAAATAGCGAAATATATTTAATAGCTTTAAAATCAGAAGAAGTTAAAGCTTTAAAAAATGAAATATTTTTAGGATTATAATATCTATCTACCCAAACGGGCTTTTTATTAACATTAGGACACCCTGAAAGCCATGAACATAAAAATTGTCCGGTATTTTCATCTCTAGTGTCACCAAAATAAGACGTGTATTTGTAATCGGCTTTCTTTTTAAAGATTTTATCTGATTTAATAGGGTGGTCGCCTGCAATTGCTCCTGCTTCTATTAAGCCAGAATCAGCAATATTAAGCTGATCATACGGATAAAAAACTTGAGGTATATGAAAATAAGTGACTTTGTCTTTTTTAAGAATAATTGAACTAGTAAACCCTTCATAGCCTAATGTTATATTATCATCACCTAATTCCTGATTAGTACCAGTAAAAAGACTCTTATAATCTCTAAAAACTACATTTTTTTCATTAAAGAAAGGGTTATTTCTAGATTGATAATTTTCAGGTGTATTAGTATTTTTTAATGACAATATATTTACATCTAAATTATTATCTTTTATATTATAATATTCGTTATTTATTAATAAATTTGAAGGTACGTTGTTAAAACTTCTTTCAGAATTAATTTCTTGAGTATTATTTTTAAAATCTTTTTTATAACTTACCCAGGGATCATAAAGCGTAGAGCTATTAGATGAACTGGCGCGAGGTCTAATTCTAAACACAGAAGAAATAGAATAAGGAACAGATGTCCCTGTAAGAGGGTCAGAAAGAACTAATCTATCAATATATTCTGAATCAAACGATACATATTTGCAAATATCATTTACATTTTTAATAAAAATCATATAATTATAATTTCTATCATAGATGTAGAAAAAGATTTGTGGTGATTTTTGTCCTATAACATCTAATCCTATATCTTTAGTAAAACTTAAACTGCCTGTATAATCTACAGTAAGATATCTTGTTATATTATCATTTTCGTGAGAAATTTTGCATAGTTTATCATCTAAAAGTTCAACGTCAAAAAAATATCCATTATTAATAGATTCATATTTTCCGCTAGCACTTACATTAGCTTTATTTGTATAATAAGCGGGCTCTTGTGCTACCCAAAATCTTGTATTAGCTGTAAAAACACTAGCCGCATTAACTGCAAAATAGGTAGAAAATCCTTCGTCATCTATTTTGTTTAGTTGCTCTACAAACATACAACTAGACAGATCAGCTGAACGAGTTAAATATAAACTCGAATAATTATTAACTTTATTATCATGTAAATCTCTTAAACCCTCGTTAAATGGTAAGAATAAGTCTTGTTCAGATAAAAATAAATTTTCTTTAAATTTAACTTTATCATTATATGCATATCTGGATGATAATCCTATAAAGTTAGTATTATTTAAATTATTAATTATCATATAATTATTTATTTGCTAAATTTGATCATGATATTAAGAATGATGTAGCTAACCCGGCATATACATTAGACCAAGTACCGGTAAGAGGTGTGAAATTAAAGTACTGTATGTCTGTTTGCCACGCTGCTAATTGACCAGCATCATCTCTTCCGGTTCTAAGAACTCTATTATTAGAAGACAATATCCAAGTATGAGTCGCGCCTGCAGCTATTTTCACAGCTCTAATAGCTGTATCAACCGGTAACCATTCAGAAGTAAAATCTGTACCTGGTGGTAGAGGGCCTAAGCCAATTTGACCGTCCTGAATTAAGCCTGTACCGAATATATAGCCACCAGCAGATAAACCTACAATATAGCTCAAACCAACTGAATATGCTGATAAGAATATTGAAGGAGAACCATTGCTTAATGTTGGGTTAATAGGTGTAAATCTTAATACGTCATCGTTGGTTGTATTTGTACCTAATTGACCTAGATCGTTTAATCCTGTAACTAGCAACCTATTATCTGCTGATAAAGCATATGAACTATTAAACAATTGAGGTTGATATATTTTAATAAATTCAGGATTTGTGCCTACTGCGCCGTTAGATGCAATGTAAGATGTTAATAGAGTCCAGGTATTTCTTGAATTAGTATCATTTAACCCGAGCTGACCATGATCGTTTTTACCAGTTACCCATAATTTACCATTAGTAGATAGAGCTAATGAATATCCATAACCCGCAGCTATATCACTATACTGACCAGGAACTTGCGTCCATGTGGTGAGGTTATTATTATTACCAAATCCTAATTGACCAGATAACCCTTCACCAACAACCCATAATTCATCACCTAATAAAGCAAGTGTATGGGTGTTACCTGTAGATATTTTATTAAAATTATTGACTGAAACAGGCTTAGGTACCTTAGTATAAGTTGGTCTAAAATAATTATCACCTAAACCGCTTTGATAGTTGGTATTATAGCCTGAAAAATATAGATCATACCCACTTGGCGATATACTAGATAGAGCAAATACATAGCCATCAGCAGAAAGATTAGGTGAATTGCCTGTAATAATCTCGCTAAAGACACCTCTAGCTTGTACTAATCTGTTAGTTAATAGATCACCGTTAGACAATTCTACTCCTAATTGATATTTATTATTTGCACCTGCTACCCATAGGTTACCTAGAGGTAGATCAATAGGAGGCGTTAAGGACGGTGTTGGGGTAGATGTAGGTGTATGTGTGTTTGTAGGTGTCTGTGTGGGTGTATGTGTAGGCGTTAATGTAGGTGTTAATGAAGGTGTTCTAGAAACTGTTATTGAAGGTGTAGGTGTGGGTGATTCGGGAGGTGGTCCTGATACAGAAGGTGTGACTGCTGGTGTGCTGGTAGGTGTAACGGTCTGCGTGGCTTGTGGTGTAGGTGTTTGTGAGTTTGCTGGTGTCCAAGAAGGTGTTACTTCGGGTGTCGGTGTTGTTGTATTTGTAGTAGTAGCTGTTGGTGTTAATGTCGGTGTGGGTGTGGGTGTGTTTGTATGTGTTACTTCAGGTGTATGTGTGAGTGTAACAGATTGTGTGACAGATATTGTAACAGTAGGTTCTGGAGTATAGGTCGGTTCAGGGGTCGGTGTAGGTGTAACACCAGGTGTTTCGGACGGTGTAAATGTGAGTGTCGGTGTAGGTGTAGACGACGGGTTGAAAGTGTTAGTAGGGGTGCGTGTAATAGTTTGAGTGGGTGTAGGTGTCTTAGTAGGTGTGACAGTAGCTGTAGGAGTATATGTAGGCGAAGGGGTGGGCGTAGGAATATATTCTCTATTAGATTTTTTGTTAAGATTTGCATCTGGGGTGCTGCTTAAAAGCAAGAAATTACTTACATATAAATTTTCATCCTTACTAATCTCAAGTATTTCTAAGCTTTTTTGTACATTATCATCTGCTTTAGTTAACTGCGCCGAATTAATTAAATGAAAATCTTTAAAAGTAAAAAGTGAATCAGGGTAAACAGAAAGCTCTAATCTATATACATTCATAGACAAATTAGCGCTAAAAACGCTTATAGTTGGATAAAAAGTAGTTAGCGATTCAGTGCTTCTTGGTTTATAGATATGAGTTATAACAGAATCTATAGGCGACCCGGGGTCTAAAGCAGCAACTGTGGGTATATAATTTATAACTGTTTTTTTCTCAACGTTTAAAATATCACTACCGTCATCAAAATCATAAACAATTTTTAGTGTTGTAAAATAAGTTTCGTCAATTGCAGAAGGTACTATTATTAAAGTTGTATCGCCCTTAAATTCACCTAACGTACTAGTTGTTAAAGTGTTTTTAATAGGGTATCCCCATGGATAGAACTTACCACCACTAATAGCTGTAAGAGATGTAGTATCTGTAGTAAATAATTGACAATCTGCTGTTAAAGGGTAATTAATATCTGTACCGTAAACAGGATCATTAAACAAATAATGATTTAAAACTGATGGCCTTTCTAGTACCTGATAACTAGATAACACATAGGTAACAAAATTCACATTAATATTTACTGTAACAACCTAAATATTAAATAGTTTTATTTAATTTTCACGTCTTTCAGAACGATCGTAATGCTCAAATCTATCATGTTCTGTAGGAGTAGCTAACAACAGCCCACCGTTAATTTCACCTTCTTGTTTTTTCTGGAATATATATGACATCCAAGTTTGTTCGTATGGATGTGCCCATTTTGTCTCTAAAAACATTTTTTTATTACCATGTTTTGTAACTACTTGAGGCCAATTACTATAATAAACATCTCCAGTTGCAAATGCTAGGTTTTTATAAGAAAGAATACTATCAAACTTTGTTTTAGGGGCGTTAGGATCTATACCCTTTTCTGGTAGTGTGCATTTATTTGGCCAAACGCGCTCTCTAACCGTCTGAGGTACATTATACCAAGCCCATTGTATTGAGTTATCACCAAAAAACTCAGTAAAGCTAAGCTTTAAGAAATCTAAATTGTATAGCCTAGCTATATCAATCGATTTATTATAGAGATCAGTGACTTTACGAACAAAACCGTTTTTACATACAATATTTTCACCGCTATAAAAGAACATATCATCTTCAAAAAAGAAATGAAAATCAAACCCTTGCTCATCTGAATGTTCAGCAATAAACTGTCTACCACCACAAATACCTAAATTATCTTTCTTTATATGAACAAAGTCGTGCTCTTTGCAAAGAGCAGCATATTCATCAAATGTTTTTTCGTCTTTTGAATTATCTAATAAAAATTTCTTAGGCTTAGTAAGAAAGTTTTTATCATAAAGTTCCATTGATTTAATTAATGTACGAAACTGATTTGGTGAATTAAATGTAATTACATATAAACCTACATTATCTGTGTTAAGTGTACTGTTAATTTGAGCTTCTGGAAGCTTATTTTTAATTTTTAATGTATCGTTTTTAAGACCTTCAAAAAATGCAGAGATTAACCCATTACCTTCTATCTCAAAATAATTTATCATGTCAGCATGCTTATAAACTAAAATACTAAAAATTGATTCTTCCGTACCCATTAGTCCATCAAATAATGTAGATTTTAGTAAACCATAATATAGTGAATTGACTGATGAAATCGATTCAGTAGGGCCGCCAAAAAATCCACCCCTGCCAACTAATTTTACTTTGTCTCCTGCTATTCTGCAAATATCAGGAAACTTAAACCCGTGAATTTCGTTTGATGCCTCGTAGGGAAAGCAAATAAAAGAAAATTTATTAAAATATTTTTTTAATCTATTTATTGTGCTCGTTTCGTTAAAGTAGCCCCAGTGTACCGTATTTGAAAGACCTGCATCTATCCAAAACATGTATTCGCTTTTAAATTTAGAAAGCAACCTAGCATCGTTAAGTAAAAACATCTTGCTAGTAACCAAAGGATTATAAAGCTCAAGTTTAGCTTGGGTAGAATCTTTTAACCAACCAGCTTGTTCAAACCATTCTGGATCTTGTCTTATCTTTTGAATTTGATCATAAAACTCTGTCTTAACAAAAAAGGAAGGATCTCTTTTAATAAACTGTGTATTAATAATACTTCTTCTTTGAAATACATATGTCTCTAAATTATCATCTCCGTATACAATAAGATTATAAGGAGTCTTGAGAAGTTCTTCAAATCTATTTAAGTAGTGTTGGTAACCTCTACTCCAACCTTCTTTAAGAGCGTCGCGACCTATATCCCACAACCCGGTAACGAAAACGATACTTTCGTCTGCTTTTTCTACTTTAGGTATTTCTATTGGCGCTTCAATTAATGTACTCATACATGATAATGCGTATGTATTATATATTTCTCAGTAAACAGGAAATCTAGTCCTGAATTATTAAGCATATACAACGCATCTTTGTATGTATTAATTAAAGGTTTTCCGTTGACATTAAATGATGTATTTAGCAGCACTCCAAAGTTATTGATTTTATTAAACTCAGTCAACAGATCATATAGATATTCATTCTGTTCTCTTGTAACTGTCTGCACGCGTGCAGTCCCGTCTACGTGGGTAATGGCTTTGAGTTGTTCTTTCCATTCATCTTTAACTAAAGAATAAAAACTCATAAAACGGCTTTCACCCTTCCAATGAAAATATTTTTCAACATCTTCTAAGCGCACAACGGGTGCAAAAGGTCTAAACCATTCACGTTTTTTTACCTTTTCATTTAATATATCCTTCATATTAGGTATAGCGGGATTACATAATATGCTTCTATTACCTAAAGCTCGTGGCCCATGTTCACTATCTCCCCTTATTACACCTACTATACTACCTTTAGATAGTATGTTAGCGGCTTTTACAACATTATACTCTTCTGACCATTTATTTTCAATAAGCTCATACTGTGTATATTGATCTAATACTGGTAACCCTGCATATGTCGCGTCAACCTGTTCTTCTGGACGCTCAAAATCAAGCAATTGCCCTAGAGCTAAACCACAATCACTAGAATTTGGTGCAACAAATACTTCTCTACCAAACCTTTCTTTTGTTTTTGTATTACATACAACGTTTAATCCGCATCCACCTGTAATACAAATAGGTAATCCAGGATTTTCCTCAACAAAAGGTGTAACGTTTTCAAAGAATATCTCTTCAAACACAGCTTGAGAAGTGGCAGATATGTCTAACGCCTCTTGACCGTCGATTCTATTTTGTGTATCAAATGTAATACCTATTTTATCGCCTAATTCCTTAATGAAATCTCTATATGTGGGTCCCTCTGGTTTTTTGAGATAAAATTCTTTAAAATGAGGTATCCATTCTGGTCTTGCTACACCATAACCACATAGTCCCATCAACTTACCCGAATAAACTAAATTACCTACATTAAGATCACTTTCAAATGATATTGGTTTGAGGTAATGACCAAAAATCATGTATGCAAACCCTAGGTCTAAATTTATCCTCTTAACTTCAGTTACGCTATCCTTACGATTAGCTGTATAAAAGTTAAAAAACCCGTCACTGCCACCACCGTCAAAGCTTATAATAATAGCTTCCTTAAATGGTGACTGGTAAAACGTACCTGCGGCGTGCGCTCTATGATGTAAGCAGTTAATATAGTTGTCAGCGTTTATAAACTTCTCAAAATGAAATTTATTTTCGCCGTATATAACATCAGAATTAGCATATACACATGTATCAAATTTTGGAAAAATGTCGAACTCTTTATTAATATACCTTAACATCTCTTCAAGCACAAATTTTGGGTTAATACAAAGCCTATACTGAACTAAACCTAAGTTCTTTTTACTAGTAAATCGCTCAATTTCAATAACCCTATAGCGGTTATTATGCTTAAAAGCAATTCCACCATTATGCGATCCGTATAGGCTAATATTTTGGCTCATAAAAACATCTCAAAAAAACATTTAGGCTCTCTACCCTCTAAATGACAGAGGGAATTTTCATATATTTTATTCTCCGGGTCTGGATAATACCAGAAATTAAATGTTTTATATTTAAATTTTTCAATATAGTCTTGAAAAATAGATGTATAGATTTGTTCTTCCATAACCAAATGACCCAGATCAAATGCTTTTTGAAGTCTAGCGTCTACCAAATCGCAAAACCAAAGTAATTGTTCTGCAGGCCCACCAAAGAGCCCGCCGATAAAGTGAAGATTAGAAGTCCTTGGTTTATCATATATTTGTGTAAACCACGGATAATGTAATAACCCGCCTTCTTGTTCAAACCCAATACAAAATATTTTATCCGAATCAACGGTTGGTGCTAGTATTCTGTCTATAAAAGTATCGTTAAATAGATTATAATTATACCATTGATCAAACTGACTATCACCTGTATCATTGCGTCGAAATTTCTGAGGAAACAAACCATGATGCGAGAGACCTGCATCAATCCAATAAAAATATTTTGAATTATAAGGGTTTTTCTTAATAACTGTGCGTAGCCAATCTGTCTTCGAGTACATTATTTCATAACAACGCCATGGTGTGAGCTCAAATTTCTTCTTATACTCCTTCAAAAATTCATAATATTTTGTGTCTTTTAATTCTTGAATACAAAACTGCCAATTTTTATTAGGTGAGGGTTCAATATACTCAGTAATTCTTTCTACGTACTCTGCACCGGTGAAAATACAGAGATTTGCTCCTGTATTTAGAATATTTCTTGTAGAATACGGGTAGTGTAGATCGCGAGAAACTCTACCATTGAATTCTGTATCTTGAAGATTGTAGTATAAGCCCGTAACAAATGTTGTTTCCATTTATTACTATTTATCATTCATGATTTAAAATCCCAGTAATTGGATCAGCCCAGCCTTTACTAACGCTATGCGGCCAAACAATCCAACTATGGGGTGGCTCTTCGCAATTAAACTCACGCCATACTTTACAGTATTTGTCAGGGTCTTGAAACATTCTATCAATTTCAGCTCGATCAGCATCTTTTCTGTAAACGTCTTTACCTTCTTTATCCTTAAAAGCAACACACCAAAAGTCATAGTCTTTTTCAGGAACTCTGTCATATCCTACGTCAATACAATGCTTAAAGATTTTAAGAAATGACTTCTCATATTCATCTTGTGTCATATTATCATTTGGATTAGGTGCTAGCTTATTATCAAGCGTCAAACGTTGTACTGCGCGCTTCTTAAAGCATAGACCAGAATATCTTTCGTAATCTGCTACTGTTCTTTTCTTGCCAAAGCCGTATTTGCCAAATTTAATACCTAGCTTATTCTCATCCATACCAAATAAAATACGATTACGCTGATGAGATGCTTTATTAAGCTCATACCAAGCCTTAACATCATCCCAATGCTTAGAACGGCCTCGACGAGTATATTCATGCCAAGCAACAACAATATGTGGATGAAACAAATCGTAACCATGTGTAAAAGATCTAACAGCTAAGTTAATCTCTTCACCGTGAAAGTAGTAATACGGGTCATAAGGTACTTCCTTGATCCATTTACCTAGTGTAAAGATAAAGTGCGCAGAAACAAAACGGGCTGGTAATGGTTCAGTTCTTTCCTTAAAATCATCAATAGAAGCAGGTAAAAAGAATACAGCTCCTTCAGGAATAAATCTATCAAAATTCATCTTCCAAGGAATTTGAATTCGTTCTGCGGGGTCATTATCTGGATTAAAGCTTGAAATATAGCCTGTAAGAAGAGGCTTTTTATGGCCCTTCTTTTGCAGCTGCAAAATCATATTAATACAGGCTTCATCCCAATTTTTAATAAATCGGTGATGGCTGTCAATCTGTAGGTGATACTTTTCGCCTTGATACTTGCTCTGAATTAAACTCCTAGCCCAGCATGTACCCTTACTCTCCTTGCAAGGTATATCGATTACTCTAAAACGCTTATCATTAGTAAACTCTTCTAATGACTCTTTCTCATCTCTTTGCCAGCAAATAGCAAATACAAGATTTTCAGGGTTTTTAGCATTAGCAATACAATCTCTAATTGTAGGTAGTAGCTGTGGATCCCTATAAGATGCAATTGAAATAAATATTTTGTCTGATGATTTAGAGGCTTTAGTAGGTTTCGAAATATTTTTGCTTTTCACAGAAATATATTATGATGATTTTTAAAAAAATCAATAGTATATTGTAATGACTGCGTTATATAGCGAACCAAAGTCATTAAAGTCAAAGTCTTGTATAAAGAGTTTCCATGTACCGTTAGCATTTGCTGAAGATATACCATTAAACGCGTTTAGGGTGGTATTATAAGGCCCTGATGGGCATCCACCTGAATTAGAGAATGGAAAGTTTGTATCAGAAGAGTTTGGTTTGTAGGTACCAGAGCTAAATCCATCCCATAATTGACTTGCTTGTTGATCGAGAACTGCATTAGCGTTAATAGCATCATTATTACCGCCAATGCGACCTGCAAGTAGAACAGCTGTGTTATCAGGGGCTACCAATAATATGCCAATATCACCTACGTAAGTATGTACATAGTTGTTAAGAGTTACTGTAACTTTCTTTATAGTATCTGCTATGCCTGCTGCAGTAAATGTTGCAGGGTAAGGGTTAGCTGTAGAACCGTCTCTAATAATAATATTAGTTTGATTAGAAGGTATTACCACGCTTGCATATGGTGTTACGGTTGGTGTGAGGGTAGGTGTAGGTGTAATTGAATTAGTAGGGGTAATAGATGGTGTAACAGATGCAGTTTGTGTTATAGATGGTGTTGGTGTGTTTGTTTGTGTAATAGATGGTGTAGGTGTATTTGTTGGTGTATCTGTTACTGTAGGTGTATTAGAAGGTGTGCTTTGTGGGGTGCGCGTAGGTGTTCTTGTAGGTGATGGTGTGACTGCTGCTGTACGAGTGACTGAAGGTGTTACCGTATTTGTTGGTGTAAAGGAAGGTGTTACCGTATTTGTGGGTGTAAACGTAGGGGTACATGTCGGTGAGTTAGTTGTAGTAGGTGATACAGAAATTGAAGGGGTGATAGAAGGTGTTATAGAAATAGTAGGCGTTACAGTAGCTATAGGTGTACCGGTTGGTGTAATAGAATTTGTAGGTGTTATAGATGGTGTTAGGGAAATTGTAGGTGTAATTGAGGGTGTTGGTGACCAAGAAGGTGTTTCTGTCGGTGTACAGACTGAGATGGTGTCATTTCTGGGGTAACTGAAGGTGTAGGTGTAAAGGCTGGTGTTTCAGATATAGTAGGCGTTACAGTAGCTGTAGGCGTTGGTGTTAGAAAGAAAGCATTAGCATTTACATTTTTTAATATCAAAGTACTATCAATTAATGGTGATGGACTACTTTCGGTATATACCTCACCGCAAGACCAGCTAAAAAGAGGATAAACACTATTGTTTATAGATTGTGGTAATATTGTATCTAATATTGCACTAAAACTGTCTTTAATTTTATGCTCTAAAATAATTCTTCTACCTAGTTCAGTCACTCTTAGCCTGAAAGTTCTAAACTTAACGTCCGGTAAAAAGCCATTCTTTTTTAAATAATCGGAAGGTGGAGTGCCGGTCAAAGGAGTAAATAAACTAAAAGGTTCAGGGCATGCAGCGGAGCTTGCTAAATTATCCGTTCTATATAAAACATCATAATTAAAGTCAGCGCCAGCTCTCACTGTAATAGAATTTGCTTGCGGTGTTGTAAATCCGTTAACAAATGGTGAGAGTTGATCTGTGCCAAATAGACCATATGAATCAAACCCTATTGACAGTAAGCTGTTTGATAATCCCTGAAATATTTTTTCAACCCCGCCAGATAGTGCTTGTAGTGTTGCGACGCCTAGTGCAGGGCCTCCACCTCCACCGGTATATTCTGTATTTGAATTAATAAGAGATAAACAAAATCCATGAGCAGCAGATAAAGCGTAACCAAAATAAGCGTACTCAAAAGTTATAAAAAAATCTTTTGTATTATCGATTACATCGTTAAATCTAATCGCAGAGCATTTATCGTTAGAAGATATTGTATACATATTAGGTTATGATTGGTCTAAATACATAGACTCCTTTATTTGTATCTATGTAACCTGGTAGATTATAATTGCCTCCAATTACAACAGTTTCTAAATATTTAGAAGACAAATCTGTAACAAAGTTAGAGAAATTAATGCTGTCTACACCTGGTGTCAATTTATACATATTATTAACTATATTAGTTATATTACCGTTAATAAATTTAAAGTAAATCTTAAAGACGTAGAATACTTCAGAAATATCCTTACCAATATATGACATACAATAAGTTTCAGTTTCGCTGTCATAATTTAATAAAGGCTTTTCAATGCTTACAATATTAAGATCAATATTTTTGTCTAATAGTGAATACTCTTGAAGCTTGTAGAATGTTAATGAATTTTCTGTAGGGTATAATTTTGTTACGTTTAGATTGTTTACGCTTATTGTATAAATTTCTGGGTAAATAATTTTATAATTTGTAGCGCTTAGATCATAGAACAAATTAGTCTTGCATACGACCAGATTATTATCTTTCTCATTAAACCATACCGTAGAAGTATTTTCAAAATCATTATACAGTCCTTTATAGAAATAAGTATCATTAATCACAGCGCTCTTTATAGTATTAGTTTCATAATCAAAACTAATTTTTGTAAATACTAAGTAATTTTTTGTTTCAAATTGTAAGACATCATACACCACATCAAAATTTAAAATACCATTATTAAGTTCAGACATAACCTTATCCGGGTATCTTACAAATATTGCGCTCAATGCTGCTGAAAGAGGTAATATAACAGAAGTGTTGGAGTTACGATAGTATAAGTGACCTAATACTTTATTTCTCGCTTCATAAATAGTCTTTCTGTACTCTAACCCAGAAACAGAAGCGTATTTTGTTTCTCTGTGAGGTACTTTGTAATCAATAAAATTACTTTTTTCTGTATATCTAGGATTAAATGATACTTCATCACCACAAGCAGCTACTCCATTATATAAAAATGCTCCGCCATCTCTTATTTCATAGCCAGTATAGGGCGGCACAAAGCTAAATACTGCAGGGCTAATAATATTTGCTACCCAATTTTGACCCCACGGTGACATACCGCTGTCTACTAAAGTATCATAATATACAACCACATCTGGTCCAAATCCAATATTATCTGACGGAAAATCTGGAAGAAATACTGTAGATGACGCCATAAAGAACGACCCATCAAAGTAAGAACAATTAAACGTTAAATCTACAACACTAGGGCAAAAGCTTTCCGGTTGCATTCTATAAGAGACTACAGGCGCGATACCACCAGATAAGTAAAATTCTGGAGCACCATTATCATACGTGCTTTCTACTGTACTATAATACCCTGACCCGGGTGGTATATTGAGTGTAGTTTTTGTAGTGACGCCTGAGTAACCTTTCTTTACGTTTACTTCGTTATAATTAAAATTATATCCCGAAATAAGATCATAAAAAGTATGTCCATCTAGCATTAAGCATAGAAAATAATCTTTTGGAGGTGGTGTAGTGGTATCTTTTTGTGGGTATATGTCTTTAAAGAGCACGTATTCATTTCCATAGATATCGTTTTTAAATTGTACAGCTGTATAGTTAAGTGATAATAATTTTTCTGTTCTACTGTCTATAGGTAGCACATTTTGAGGTATTACTGGAAATATATCTTCATTAGCCCATACATTTTTTAAATCACCTTTAAAAAAATCTTGAGGGTCAGAATATTTTACTACGCCTTGTACTGGAGAATTAACAGATTGTTCTCTAGATTGATATGCTTTAAACGTCTGATAGTAGTTGCTTGTAGCGGAATCACCAAACCTATATTCATTAGAAAAGTCTACCTTATTTTTTTGTGACCATTCAGTAAAGCTGAATGGGTTAACAAACTCTTCTTCAGTTAACCCAGAAACATTGCCATATTTGCTAGGGTCAGGAAAAATATAAACCGTATTAGCGCTTAAAGTTTTAATTTTAACTGAAAGACCAAAGTTAGTTGCTACTGTTAAACCAATTTTATCTGGTTTAAAGAATAAGCCTATTTGTTTAGCTGTACGGACATATTCTGAACTTGGTACCGCTGCAACAGTTGGATATCTTTTATTAAGATAGTTTGCAAATTCATTATCCGCAACAAATAAACTACCTGAAATAAAATTAGAAGATGTAGATCCTGTAGAAAGATAATAGAAATCTGTACCCATGTACTTTTCAATTTGAAGTTTTTGAAGATTAAGATTTAAATTATCTTCTTGTTCGTTATTAACAGTATTAATAAAATCGCTATCTTTTAGGTAGTTTAACTGAGATGAAGATAATTGAGGTGAAACAGTAAAGTTGTTTGTTCCTAGCTCTAAAATATAAAATGGATAGGAAGAAATGGCCTGGACAATTGCTGTACTAAAATCTAAATACAAATTAGGATTAATATCATACTGATTTAAAGAAAAAAACGAATTTCTAAAATCTGTAACCGGTTCGTAAGCAGAAGCGGGCATTGTCGGGCTTACATCAAGATAATTAGAAAATGTATCGTAAAGATCTTCAACATCTATTACTAAGCTATTTCTTATAGAAGAAAGATTTAAATTTAAAGATCTTGCTAATGTAGTTAAATCTTCTGCTTCTAATGATTTTGAAATTTCATTATAAATTAATTTTTCAATGCCGTAGTTAGATCCCTTTAAGTTATATCTTACGGTAGTTGTCTTGACGTCATCTCTAAGTGTAGTAAAATATAGACATATATCTTTAAGTTTTTTTGCAAAAAATGGTACTGCAACTGCTAAGTCTCTGCTATTGTTTAAGTCAATATTTTTTAAAAAACGTTTTTCTTCTGTTGAAGAATAAGAAAGAATAATTTCAGAAATTAATGATGTGTATAATGCTCTAGACGTCTCTACTCTATCTATTTTAGAATAATTTTTTATTTCATACCAATTGTTTATATAAGATTGATATCTTAATAAGAAATCATAATAGTTAGTAAATAGATTATTATTATACTTAACCCACTCCTGAAATGTTAGAGGTGAGTCGCTGTCTACTGGGTTAGAAGGTGGATCGTATGCGGTAATTGATACAGACAACCTCTCGTCTATAAATTTACCTGGATTTGACATGTAAATATTTAATTGTTGTATACGAGGTTACTACCGCTTAAGAATAAGCGTAGACCCTTTGTTAGCTCGTAGCTTAACATATTTTGCATTATACCGTCATCTTTCGACCAATCTTTAAATGAACTATTGGTATTTTTTAATGTAGTTAAGGGATTTGACCAATCTATTATATTATTAAAGTACTTTCCGCTATATTTTTCAATATAATTATAAAATTTGTAATAATCTGATATTCTAGACCCCGAAAGCGATCTAGGTGCAATTAAATTCCAACCCCAATCATAATTATAGGTAGATAAAGGTAAAACAGTTTTATATGGAAGAACCGTATTATTAATAGTAATTAAATTAGAGTTAACTAAAGTAAATGTTTCTGAAAACGTTTCATAAGCAACTATAGGTACGCCTGATGATATTGAGCTTGTAAGGGTTGATAGCTCTGTGCCCAAATTAATGGCATAATTAGGATTATAGATTGCACCAAAGTTGTTAAAATCATATGCATATTTGTTCTCATCACCCCATAGTAGTTTATGCTTAATAGACAGTATATTCATTAAGCGCATTAATTGTGGTGGAAATGGATAATTATACTGTTCAAATTGAATAGATAGCTCTTTGCAAAAAGATATAAGCTGATCAATATTTGCTTTATCAATATCGGAATGATTATCTACATAGTTAGCTATTTTTTCGTAAATAGTCTTTCCTAGCTCATAAGGTTGAGCAGAAGTACCGCCTACTATAGTACCTAAAAAGTCTTTAAAGAAAACTGGTTTATCTTGTAAATGTTCAGCTAATACTAGCGAATTATAATAACCTTCAGCATCAAAATCTTCATTTATTTTTTGAACATTATACTCGCCTGTATAGGGCAAAATATCAAAGAATGAAGATTGACCAGCAATAATTCTAGAAGCTGTAGAACTACCGCCATATTTGTTTAGCCACCTACCACCCAACCAATCACCATAAGCTTGAAATTCTTTAGCTTCAAAAGCAGATACAGCTGATAGTGGCTCATCAGTAGGGTAATAAAGCTGAGTATACTCTAAAGTATCTGCTGCTGTAGGTGGGGGTGAATAACTATCGATATAATACATTTTATTTTCAAAATTGTGTATA
>Ga0214923_10001145_pt1 | contig 38251 bp, 66 predicted proteins | sample LL1510_MetaG_FD_177993 | JGI IMG/M metagenome (GOLD analysis project Ga0214923, IMG submission 177993) | Freshwater microbial communities from Lake Lanier, Atlanta, Georgia, United States - LL-1510 | ecosystem: Environmental > Aquatic > Freshwater > Lake | place: USA: Georgia | collected...
CCGTGGTACTCCGCCGGGAGGGTGGCGGGATCGTACGACTGGCGGGGGAGGGGGCAGGATGCCCCGATGAACATGGTGAACATATCTACACTCCTAGGGTTTCCGGTCCCGTTGTGGGCCGGTTGTGTTATTGTATCGGCTGTCCGGGGGCAGTGCAAGTAAAAAAATCCGTGGGCGGCGAATTTTTTTTCCGGTCATCTGTTATCTATATGGCGTGAACGTCATGCGCTCCAATGTAAGACGTTCACCCACGCGATTTTTCGTCGCGTGTTGTTCGCACGGGCGGTCAGTGTATGACCGTCCAACCATGCAAGCAACACTGGCGGTCACCCTGGACATGCGGTCAGGCGTGAAAAAATCTTTCCGGATTTTTTTGTGTCATCTGTTATATCTATGGTGTGACCGTCACACGTCCCATGCCGAGGGGTAACGTATTACTTCCTGCGCATGCGGGCAGCCAATGGAGGTTCCGATGTACTGTGACATCAACTTCCCGACGAAGAAGGCTCTGAAGGCGGCTGTTGCCAGTGGGCAGGCCGTGACGATCTTCTCGCCGGGGCCGTTTCCCGTGGATTGTTCTACGGGCAAGCACTGCGTGGAGGGGCCGCACTACCCCCAACCGCATAGGTGGTATGCGAGCGTGGTTGTGCAGGATGGCAGGATCGTGTCGGTGAAGTGACGGGATTCGATCCCGGGCAGGTGGCTGCGGCAATCGGGCGCTCGCCCAAGTAAGTCCGAATGCTGCCTGCCCGGGTTCGGTTGCCGTTTCTACGGTGTCCGAATAGCCCCCTACTGGGCTGACAGCAAGCAAGCCCCTGCAATCAGCGGCGGGGGACTACTCATGCTCTGCGGGTCAGCGGACCTCTGGCGAGTGCGTCCCGGGACCACTGTCGCCATGTTGAACCGCCAGCCGTAACCATGTGCTGCCAGCAGGGGGCTATTCGGCTGCCGTTCGGTAGCCATTCATGGAGGTGCGAGCAATGGGTTATACCGTTGCCCGCATCGTCCAGCCGGGCAAGAGCAATACGAAGATCGCTCACGGCGAGCGCTTCGATATCCGCTCATGCACGGTTTCTCTTGCGGCCAGTGATACCGCAGGGTTCAACGTCTGCCCACGGGCTATGCCCCGGTCGCAGATCGACTCCCTGCGTGCGGCTGGCCAGACATGGGAGCAGATCGCAGCGGTGGCCCGTTCACGCGGGCTGTCGATGTGTACCGCCTCTTGTGTCACCAACGAGGCAGGCAAGGGGGCTGCGGATTTCGTCCGCAATCCCCGGAAGAACCTGACTCGCTGGTATCGGGAGAACCGGGCAGAATTCACCGCCCGTCTGCTGGACGAATTGCGGGCTGAGATTCGCAAGGCCGCGCCGGGCCAGATCGTAGCCTGTCGGCCGAATGTGGACAGCGATGTCCCGTGGGAGCGGACAGTTCCCGAGATGTTCCGTCTGCCCATGCAGTTTTGGGACTACACCAAAGTCTCAACGCGGCTGGGCAAGACCCCTGCGAACTATCACCTGACCTATTCGGTCAATGATGGGACGCAGCCGGAAGACTGGCAGCGGGTCTACGACTCCGGTGCCAATATCGCAGTAGTGTTCGATGCCGAGTGGCAGCCGGGCGGCAAGGCTCCCTACCGCCGGTTCGGCCAGTTGCCAACGTGGTACACCGACCCCAACGGGTATCGGTGGCGGGTTGTCGATGGCGACAAGTCCGACTTCCGATTCCTGGACGATGGGCCGGTGTGCGTGGGCCTGCGGCTGAAGGGGTTCTCCTTCGGACGGTGGATGGCCCGTATGTCTGGTTTCGCACAGCGGGTTCCCCGTGCGGTGCGGGGTCTGTTCTCCCGTGTGCATCCTGCGAAAGCAGCGTGAGGTGTGACATGCGACAAGAAACCACCTTGGTGGTGAAGATCACATGGGACAGCGAGGAGTGTGTGCGGCCCGGCCAATGGGACTGGGCAAACCTCATCGATGTGGAGCGTGGCCATGTGGAGATTCTTGCGGACAGTGACGACCGCCCGGCGTTTCGGGCGGGCGGGGTTCTGGATCACGGGAATTGAGGAGGTGTGAAATGCGTAAAGGTACAGTCTGCCGGTACGAACCGGCGTTCTTTGATCAGATCGATGCCCGTACATCTTTGCGGGCTGGCGACGTTGTGCGGGTCTGTCACCCGTACGGATGCCCCAAGCCGGGAACGATGGGGCATGCTCATGTGGAGACGTTGGGTGGTGAGTTTATCGGGCTGGTGCAGTGTGCCAGCCTGATGCCTGTGAGAAAGGTGCGCCATGGTAGCAATCACTAGCAAGTATCACGGGCCGACCGACACCCGTGGATCATGCGTTCGGGCCACGGCCAACGGGCACATGGTCACGTTGCCATGGGCCTGTGAGTTAGACAGTGAAGCCAACCACCGGGAGGCATGTAAGCACCTCTGTGCCAAGCTGGGCTGGAATGCCGACCGTTTCTTCGGTGGTGCGATGGACGATGGGAGATGGGCATGGGTGCCGGTCTTCCCGTACGACTGGGAGCAGCGACAAAAGGAGGCTACCCATGTGGGCAGTTCGGACACGGAAGAGGATCGTGGCGACGTTTGATGACCGCTGGGAGGCGGAGGAATGGATGCGGACTTGGCGTTCGCTCCATGGACACAAGTGTTTCATTGTGAGAACGGAGAATTGAGATGGCAAAACGTGACGCCGAAAAGGCCGCGAAGTTTTGCGAAGAGGCGAAGAGCGAGTCCAGCTTGGCGTGCATTGCACGCGGAGTCTTGGAAGAATTCGACACACGGCACGGCTCCAGCGAATACCGTGCGCTTCGCGATGCGTTTCGCAAGTCGCACGGGGCGGCTGCGTGGGGGATAGTTGACGACATCGTTATTGAGTTCCGAGACTGCATGAGGTGAGCGATGAGTTACCGACCGATGGTTTCAACTGGTGGTGCGTTTGCTGGCAATGCCCTGCGATTTGCCACCCGTGCAGAGGCGGAGGCTTCGGCCCATGACTTGGCCATGCGGTGGACGCTGGTCGAATCATTCCGAGTGGATGAGTCGGACGATCCGGTCAACTATGCGTGGGATTCTGTCCGGGGCAACGTGCATTTGGAGGTGGTGAACCAATGAGCCTGGAATACAGCATGTTCCGATTCAGCGATGACCATCCTACTGCCGAAGGGCTGTCCGAGATGATCATGCAGGTGTGCATGGACGACGACCGCGGCGACTGCGATCACGCCGCGCGGCTGATCTCTTCGCTGGTCAACGCAACCTATCAGTTGCGGTACATGGAAGCCGCGGAGAAAGACGAGGACGGTGAGGCCAATATCACCATCGCCAATGACGCACCGGAACTATTCGTATCGATGTACGAGAGAGCGTGCAAGAAGATTGGCGAGCCGTGTGGCGAGGGCGATGTTTGGTGGGAGGATTGGTGGCCGACCGACTGCCCGTGGCACCCTGATGACATTGCCCACCTCGCCCGGTTAAAGGCAGGCGAGACTCGCGCCGTGCGTCGCCAACTGCGGGCTGAGTTCCTGAGACACAAGGAGAATACCAATGCCACAGATTGAACTGACCGACGCGGAATTGCGTGCGATTGATCTTGCGTGCATGTGCCTATTGGAAAACGTGCGGCGCGGCAAACAGTTCCAGGCCGATGCGATTGCGGATGACGAGCCGGACGTTGCCGAGTGGTACGGGGAAAGCGTTCGTCGCACCAGCGAGGCGGGCGTGACCTTGCGGGCACTTTTGAATCGACATAAGGAGACAGCCAATGCCAACGATTGATTGGACTGCCGACCAAGGCGAGGAAGTGCGGCAAATGATCCTGGATCGCATCGATTACCTGCGTGAGCATCCAGCCACCGGGGCGCACCACCTCCTCCTCCTGCAAGACCTGCGTGAAATCCTAAAAAAACTGGAGGCCGCATATGCCAACGATTGAACTGACAGACGAGCAGGCCGAGGAGTTGCGGGATGTGTTGTCGGCACAACTGGTACGTCTGGCGGATGCCCTTAGTGATGACGATACAGAGCGGCCAACTGCCGACATGGTCGAAGCGCGTCACATCGCCTCCGTTTTGTCCGACATCCTTCACCTACTGGAGATTGCGTGATGCTCCCACTCAAAGTTTTGTCGGATGCAGAAGCCGTGCAGGAATTGCGGGACATGATCGACGGCTTTGACCTAGACGATCTGGCCCACATGTGCAGTGAACTTACCTGTTACGAGGGACTGCGTGTGGTTGTGCGCATGGGCGATGTCGATTCCGCTGCGTGGGTGGACGGCCAATGCTTGGAGCAACACCAGAAACCAGAGGAGATTGCATGATGACCTTTGAGGAATGGCAGAAGACTGGCCGCACCACAGACAAGAACTTCACGGAACTGCTGGGCAACACGTTCGGCTATGTGCCGGACAACGTCATAGCCGTGCAGGTCTATGACCCGGGCGTGATCGCATGGCTGGAGAACGGCCAGTTCTTCACGCATGTGGATCGCTCGGAGTACGCGGGGACATTGGCCGATGTGGAACGTCGGCTGTGGGACGATTGGGCCAAGCATGAGGTGAGATGATGCGAGTCTTAGACCTGTACTGCGGGGCAGGGATGGCGGCGGATGGGTACTACGATGCCGGGTTCGATGTGGTCGGGTGGGATGTGCGGCATCAGCCGAGTTACCCCTTTCAGTTCCATCGGGGCAGCGCACTGGATGCCTTGGAAGATCGGGCCTACCTCCGGGAGTTCGACCTGATCCATGCGTCCCCGCCATGCCAAGCGCACACCCGGGCCAAGCATCTGCGAGATGCGCAAGGCGGCAAGAGTAAGTACGACGATCTCCTCACCCCCACCTTGGAGCTGCTGCGAGATTGCGGTGTGCCATGGGTGGTGGAGAATGTGGTCGGCGCGCCCGGGATGGAGGGTGCCGTGATCGAATGCGGCTCGGCCTATGGCCTGAAGGTCCGCAGGCACCGCCTGTTCCTGGCGTCCTTTCCCCTGGTGGGATCAGGCTGCAAGCACAAGGAGCAGGGCAAGCCAGTCGGCGTCTATCACGTTATGGGTGACACCTGCCGAGGGGTGTGCAAGAAGACTGGGAAACTTGTCATCGGCGGGTCCACTGCCAAGACGGTGGAGGAAGGGCGTGATGCTATGGGTGTGAGCCGTCCGATCAGTTGGAATGAACTAAAGGAAGGCTTTCCGCCTGCGTACACTCGCCATGTTGGCGAGCAGGCGATGGCCTATCTGTTGCAGAAGGAGGTAGCGTGATGGCACATACACCTGGGCCTTGGGCTTACGACGGTGATTCTCAGGAGGTCTACGGCACCGCCGAGAAGTACGGCAGCGGATGGATTGCTCGCGTTGTCGGCAACGACAGCGACGGCCGTCCGTTTCCCGATGAGGAACGGCTGGCCAACGCCCACCTCATCGCCGCTGCCCCGGAGTTGCTGGCAGCGTTGCGGAAAGCTGTTGCCGCATTGGAAATCTTGGATGAGGACAGCGATGTCGCGGGGTGGCGCAACCTAGACGCCACCTATGTGGACGCCACTATTGCCGGCCTGCTCTGTGATCTGGGGCAGTGCATCGCCAAGGCGGAGGGAGTAACCATGGAGGGAACGAATGGCAAGGAGCGATCATTGGACTGACGATCTAGTAGACAAGGCCATCCGCCTGCTTGTGCTGGCGGAGGCTGCTGTGAAGGACACCGAGCCTGACCTGTACCAACAGATCAGGCTTTTTCTTTTGGAGGAAGCATGATCCAAGAGTTCGACGGCACGACCGAGCAGTTCGCTCGTATCACCCGGGAGTTGTATCCCAACTGTCGGATATGCGAGGACGATGACGGGCAGATCGTGATCTACACCGGAGCCGCTATGCAAATGGGCGGCGAGGTTGTATCATGGTTGCCGGAGGATGAGGATGTGTACCAATCTTGGTGCGATAGAAACCCGGAGGTGATGTGATGAAAGGCTGGCAAGACATAGTTCTTAAGCACAGCGAGACGGGCGAAAGGCTCCCGATTGTCGAACGCTACTTGCTTCCCGGCAAAGGCACTGGTTTCGTTGTCGTGTGCGAAGGGCGCAAATGCTTCTCGGAGTTTCGGGGGCAATTCACTCCGCTTGGCCTTCTGCCCACCAACCTGTCACCCGAAGACCGCAAGGGCGTAGTCAAATGGGCGCTGTTTGAGATGCACTATCTCACTCAACTTTCCTTTCGCCATGCAGTATCCGGCGAGCCGCTGCCTGATCCCTTTAAAGGAGGTGACTGATGGTTGACGCATGGCTGGTTCGTGGCTACCAGCTTCCATGGGAACATGCACCGCTGTGGGCTGCGGCCAATCAACGTGTTCTTGGTTCCCGCCGGTTGCGGCCGTACCTGGACATCATCATGTCCGATGGCTACGGAAGCGACCCTGACCACTTGCGCTGGGTGATCCGGGGGAGAGTGAGTGAGATCGAATCCTGGGCAAAGGAGATAGCCGATGAGCGTTGAGTCTGTCCGTGCCGATATCAATGCCGCCATCCAGCGGCTACGCCTGGAGGGATGCGTCCCCACCATGCGGAGTGCGTTGCTCCTGTGGCAGCACTACCTAGTGGAGACCCAACCGCATGGGTTGTCCGCGAACGACAAGAGCGAGTACGCCCAGGAACACAAGCGAGTGACGTTCCTGCTATCTGAAATCTTCCCGCCGGAAGAGGACGACATTGAGGCTGAGTTATTGCGTCAACATGTGGCCAAAGAACTGGAGGTACGTGATGGCTAAGAAACGTGCGAAAACCACACCCGAAGAATTCATTGAAGCCGTCATGCGGCATCGGGATGGGACGATCCAGAACATTGCCGATGAGTTGGGTGTCACCCAACAGGCAGTGAGCAAACGACTGCGGGACTACCGGGCGCGTGGGATTGAGGGGCTCCCTGAATTTCACGGGCGGGAGATGGATGTGGACGACGTTCAGAAGATGGTCAATAAATACAGGGGGAAGTGATGGCATTCGGGAAGCATCGGAAGATTTGTTTCTACTACGAGCCCGGGCATAAGTACCCGTACCTTTGTTCTGCGTGGTGCGAGGTGGGCGGAATGAATGTTGGGGATCGGTTCACGGAGGAGGTAGCCGAGATCCTGATTGAGTCATGCCGCGAGGACGGAATCACCGTGGAGGTGGAGGAGGTGAAGAGTGTCGCGCGATAACCCTAAGACCTGGGAGTACCGTGGCCGGGTGATTGAGGAGTGGTTTGAAAGCTGGGCTGACCGGGCTCCGGAGATATTCCTGAAGAACAGGACTGGCTACGTCATACGTGCCCGCAACTACAGCGACAAGAACGAAGGGCCGTTTGTGCCGGGAAGATACCGCACGCTGGCGGAGGCGAAGCGGGGTGTGGACGAGGTTCTCAAAGAGGGGAGTTGGTGATGACAGATATCGAAGTGATCCAGTGGTTCTTTGACTTGGAGAAGGTGTCGCAGGGTTTCAACTGGCCGGTCAATGCTGCCGGCCTGGCTGCGGCGAAGCGGAAACTAGACGCGGCCGTACGTGCCAAGTCTTCGGCTGACGATGTGCTGGCTGCGTACAAGCAGTTCGCCGGCACCATCGGGCCGTCAGGCATGAACCTTCTCCTGCAATCTGACGATGCCTTCCCGGAGGTCAACCATTCCGGCAAGCCAACCCCACCCGCCCCGGGTGCGGTGGTGTTGTACGTTGATCCCGAGGGGAAGTGTGTGGTGGCCACGCCAACCAACGTGTGGGGGGCGGCACCTGAGTTGTCTGTTCGATAAGGAGTCTACATGTACAAGGATGTACTGGGTGCGATGCATGTCATGGCGACATGCGTGCTGCTGTTGCTGGCGGTGCAGTTGAAAGACCTGTTGATCCGTATACTACTGGAGGTCCGATGAGCGAGATGGCTGACTTCTGCGTGGGTTCCGTGATCGTCCTGGCGTTCCTGTGGTGGAGTTCCCTATCGTGATATACGGTTACGTCCGCGTCTCTACTGACGAACAGTCTGACTCCGTTGATGCACAGACTGCGCGCATCACAGAGTACATGCAGTCCTGCGGTCTACCGTGCGGACCGATATACACAGACGAGGATATCTCAGCGTACCGGGTCTGGTTGCGAGACCGGCCGCAGGGCCGGTTGCTGTGCGATGTCCTCCAGCCTGGGGATACCGTCGTGATCACGGCACAGGACCGACTGTTTCGGTCGCTGGCAGACTCTGCCATTCAGTACGAGCGATGGAAGAACACCGGCATCCGCATGTACGACCTGTCCAAGGGTCGGTACATCGATAGCGTGGACGATGAGACGATGTTTCAACTGTTGGCGGTGATTGCCAACGACTTCTCGCGGCGGGCCGGGTATCGCATCCGCACGATCAACGAACACAAGCGGCGGGCGGGGCTGCCGTGGGCCAACTGCCGTCCATTGGGATGGATGCGCAAGAATGGAGCCTATGTTCCATGCGACAGCGAGCGAGCCTTTGCCGCTACGGTTGTGGCTGACCGGGAATCCGGGATGACATGGCGCGCTATCGCGCTCGCCGCCTTGCACGCCCGCGTGCAGAAGCCTGTTCGGATTCGGGGCGAGGGCCACTACTCCGTGAGCGACATGGTGCGTCTTTATTGCGCGGCACGAGCTGGATTTCCAAAGACTCCGAGAGATGCCTTGCGAGTCTCTGCGATCTCAGAGACGCCACCCTCACCGGCATGCCCGTGACTTCAGAGATCGCACGCAGCGAGGCGTCCTGGACAAAGCGATCCACGGCAAAGCCTTGGTCTTCCTCTGGCAGATCGGCAATGGCGAGCCCCAGGTAGTCGATCTGGTCAAAGACCGGGGACTCTTCCTCCGCCACGTTCAGCGAGATCCGCTCGCCCGGCACCCGGTGAAATCGTTTGATCCACTTCAGCATGCTGTTGAGGATCGCTCGTGCGAAGTACGCTCGTGGGTACGGCAACCTCTTGGGATCGTACGTGCGGGCAGCTTTGGACAGGGCAAGCATGCCCTCCCCCTCTAGGTCATCCAGCAGATTTCTCCGCTGCCACGCTGGCCGCGACTGGCAAAAGTACTTTGCCAGGACACGGACCAGTTCAATGTGTTCAGTTGCTAGGCGCTGCTTTGTTTTTGAGAGTTTTGATTTCCGCATCGTGCGCGTCTAGACGCGCCTCATGGTCGGCCAGCGTGGCCTTTAATTCATCGAACATTTCCGGCATGCGTTGCACCGTGTCCGCAATCACCGCAACTTTTGCGTGGATGGAAAAAGCCCACGGCACAATGGCTGCGCCGGCCGTGATGACCACCATCCACATCTCCGCATCAGACATCGCACATCTCCGCCAGAATGCTGCCCGCCAACGGGCTGATCTTCCCCTGCCAGATGTCTCGCAGGATGATCTCTTTGGCCAAGTGTGCTTCTGAATCGGGGAACTGGTACATGAAGGTATGGCCGCCGTATGTCACCGAGAGGCGAGTGAAGTCGCGGCGTCCATGGTCATCCGCCGAATCTCCGAATCGCTTTTGTGCGAAAACCATTTGATGAGCCAGTGCGAAATCAGGTTGGCCAAGATCGGCAAGACGAACAGCAGAAACACAGAGCCGCATTCGGGATTTCTTTTGCGATACTCCCGTTTGATTGCGGCACGGTACTCTTCCAGCGGCAACTCCGGGGCGTAGGTCGCAATCGCCACGAGCGCGACTTCCCCTGCGCGGGCCGACAGCCGAGCTGTTTTCGTGTACGCGATGCACTCATCGGCTACTTCTTTTGGGGACACTGCTTGCATTTGCATGTCGGGGGGCAGGGGCAATCCGTGATGTGGCCATCTGCGTGGCGGATCTTGCCGCACTTGCAAATGCCGCAGCACTTCGGCCCCTTGTCTTTAGGGGCTGCGTGAATGGCATACGCCGCTTCCACGCCAACGGCTGGCGCGTAATCCGGCGGGGCCATGAGACCAAGCAACATCAGCACAAACTTAGCCATGGTTGAGTAACCCCACTGCGCCCAGGTCGGGCAGCTTCTGCGGCGGATAGCCGTCTACATCGCTGTAAATCCAGCAGTCTTCCGAGTCGATGCACACTTGGAAGTCTGTGTCCTTCACGACGATCATCCCCGTGACCCACGGTGGATAGTCCGCCGGCCACTCCTTGGGCTGCTGGTTCCACGCGCCCCACTCTTGCATGAGGAACCAGACGCGGAACGGCCAGAAGGTCTTGGTATCGTCGTAACCACCGATGGCCATGTCGTGCATCCACCCGGGCGACACGCGGTCGTAGTAGTGCTGCTTGTTGGGCTGCGCCGCCCAGGCGGCGTACTGCCCAGAGTGGGCGGCATACCCGTTGACCATCGCGTCCATCAAGTCTTCTTGTGATCGGCACAGCGTGATCGTTCCGACGTTGCGTTCTCGGCACTTGGCCTTCACGTTTTCTGGAACGCCAGCCGCGCCCCATCGAATGCCCGCGTCACAATACTTGCTCAGATCCACCACGCCGTGGTTCTCGCGGGACAGGAAACCATTGTCACGCTCAAACCGGGATGCGACCGCGGGGCTCATGCCTTGGCCGCCATGTCCGCGAGCCCCGTACGTCGGCTCCAACGCACCGCGCTTATAAAAGTCCAGCGGTTCGTTGTGAGCCAAGATCCTGGCACAGCGTGTCATGTCCCTAGCATTGCGCGATCCGTGCGCCGTGCAGTCGCCTGTGATTTGCCGTTCCTCAAATGCTGTCGGGTCCAGCTTGCGGAGGTATCCAAACAGCAGGGCCCGCTTGCCTCGGCCCATGCCCGAAATGTTGCCCGGCTGGAAGTAGCCCTGACGCTGCGTCTCCAAGAACTGCACTCTCGCCCGTGGGTCCGAGATGTACCCCGGGAGATTGGAGTTCTGGTACGCACTCAGGATTTCGTACGGCGTTTCAAAGTCCACCAGCCTGCCTCGCTACTTCTTCGCACGCGCCAGCCAGAGCCTCGTACACGGGCTTTCCGTCTTTCCCCGGAGCAGTCAGCGACACGTTCTCCAAGCCGACGCTCTCCCCCAGAACGCTCTCTACGGCTGTGTCCAGCCCCTTGTACTTGCCGACCAGTGGAGTCCCGCCCACGGCCAGCCGGAGCGCGCTGCTATGCACGGAACGCCAGATGGCTGTGGTTCCCATCTGCTGTCCCTGGTCTCGCTTCGTAACGTCGGCTAACGCGCGGTAGACGCCGGCAACGGCTGCTCTGTCAGAGGAGGATGCTGACGCGAGCGCCTTACGAACCGGACCAACTTCGACGGCTGGTCTCGTGGGGAGGAGCGTGAATGCCACCACCGCAGCGGCAATCAGTACGGGAAGATGCTTCACGGCTTCACCTCCAGAAGAACCTTCAGGAGGTTGGTGCAGGCGTCAACTACCGGGGTGCCTGGGTATGCTCCCCGGATGCGCACGATGTCATCGATGTCCGCCAAGATGGATTTCTTCGCGGGCCATTTCAGCGATGGCAGATACGTGTACAGGCATACAGCCACGAGCGCTGCGACTGCCAGGATCTGGTAGATGCTCATACGATCTTGCCTCCGGGGATAAAAATGGTGACGCCATCAACGGCTGCTCGCACCTCGTATTGCACCAGCTTGTGCGGATCCAGCAGCCCCCAGCCGTAAACATCGTCGCGGCCGGCCGGGCCATGATCGCGGCACGTATCCGCAAGCGCCTTGCATGCAGCAGCGTGGTTGACCTTCTTGCCTGCGGACTTCTGGTCAGAAGTCCATAACGCCAGCACACCGGCAACAAACGGCGCTGCCATGCTTGTACCGGAGATGGTGGCGTACCCGTCAGCCAGCCAAGTCGATGTGATGTCTTGGCCTGGAGCGGCAGCAGCAATCTCTTTTCCCCGTGACGAGAACTCGCAGGCGTTGCCCGCTTTGTCCACGGCGCCCACGGCAATCGTCTCCGGGAACGCAGCCGGGTAGTCCACGGCGCCGCCGTCATTTCCAGCGGCGCACACGATCACCACGCCCGTGGCGTGAGCATGACGGATGGCTTCATGCAGCTTGGCGTCCGGCCGAGCCGAGCCCAGAGACATGCAGATGATGTCGGCCTTGCACTCCGTCGCATAAGACACGGCCTGCGCAACCGCGTCGTTGGACCCCATGCCCGAATGCCCAAGCACCTTCAGCGAAAGCAGCGTGCATTCCGGGGCTATGCCCTTGGCCGGTCCTTTGCGAGCGGCAATGACTCCAGCCACATGCGTGCCGTGACCGACTGTGTCGGAGGACTCTGAATCGCTAGAGAAGTTCCTGCGGTCGGCCACTTCCAGGGCGTAGTGCGGGCCCACGCCCGTATCCACCACCGCGACCGTCACCCCGCTGCCCTCCGTCCGCTTCCACAGCGCTGGGATGCCGTAAGCGTGCAGACCCCAGTCAACTCCTTCGGACAACGGCGTCGGACTAAACGTAACTCTGTACGGCGGGAGGTGGACGTAGCTCACTTCCGCACAAGCGCTTCCAAGATCGCGATGATGATGGGGATCACCGTCTCCAGAAGAAGGCGGTAGTCGATGCCCAGCGCCTGCACTTCTGCGCCGGTCGCAAGCAACGACACTTCATGGTTCTCCAGCGCGTGGTAGCCATCCAAGTCGAAGGACAACAACTGCGACACATTTGCATCCGACTCAATTAGCGGGATCACGAGCCGGGCAATGCGGTCCACGATCTGCCACTGCTCCAGATACGGGGCGTCCTTGCGAAACCCCTTGGCCACCTCCTCAACCTGGAGCAGCGTGTTCTTGTTCTTCAACAGCCATTGCAGAACCTTCAGATTCATCGTCGCTCCTCGTGGTTAAGGCATGCCAGAGCCACCACCGCGTGGCCCGCAATGTCGATCAAAGTGTCCCTAAGTAATTGTCCGTCATGCTGGGCATCGCCGCGGAGGCGGCGGCATTTTTCTCCGATCCTGGCAAGCTGGTATCGCCAGGGCTCAATGCCGTCTTCGGCCACACCCAGTGCGTTGTGCAGGGGGCCGTGGTCCGGGTTTCCGTAGTACCTGCTTTTCCGCAGCATTAGGCCATGAATGGCGTCCGTGACCTCCTTGTACGGGTCATCACCACTCCATTCCCCGGCTGGCTTTGACGATCCTCCCGTACTCCGCCCAAAAGGTTTGGTGGTGGTCCGTGTCTTCATCGTTGTCCTCCGTGTCCAGAAGGTGGGCGCACCGCGCGTGAGCCCATTCTTCGCAAAACGTATCGATCATCTCCCCGTGGTTCAGGGCGTCCACAACCCCGATGGTTCCACGCTCGCAGTCATCGTCCATGGTGAAATACCCCAGCATCGCGCCGTCCTCAGTGAACATCTGGTCTTTGCGGCGCAGGTACACCCTCACCGGGAACAGCACAGGGAATCGGTCCTCTGCCCAGCGCTTCAGCTTTCGCAGCAATTTCCTTCGCCAGTCCTGGGACATCGTCCAGCCTCACTATCGCCAGCCACGGGCGGTTATTCCGGCGATGCAGGACAAGTGGGATTTTCCCACCAGCGTCCCTTACCGCTTGGTCCATCCAGTCATAGGGGTTCCCGCGCTCCACACGCTTGGCCTCTAAGTGGATTGCCCCGCAGTCGTGGACTACGTCTGGGGAATCTGTTCCCCCCGCAAATTGCTGGCCCCGGCGAGCCTGACAGCCGATCACCCTGGCCCACTCTTTGGCGGCTTCACGCTCGCCTCTCGCACCCTTTGCCCGCCCGTTGGTCATGCCTGCCACCTCGCCAGCCGCCCGTGATCGTCACGCGAGGCGATGAACCGCAAGCCCGGGAACTGCTCGTGCAGAAGTTGCACAACGTCCGTCTCACGTTTCTTGTCCAACACCTTCTCGTTTTTCCCCACCCACAGGCCAATCTCGCTGCTCATTTTGAAATCCCGTGCATCGCCCAAGGTTTCCCAGTAGCAGTCGATTCGGTGGACCATCGTCCGGACGTTGCAGCCAGCTTCCATCATTCAGGCTCCACACTTCGCAGCATGTCTTCCAGAAGATCGGCGTAGTGATATGGCCGCTCGTCGGCCAGATGGTTCTCCAGCAGATACCCAGTCAGCGTTTCCCCAGAGGAAATATCTTGGAGATCCCCAAGCAGCCGGCCATAAGAATCCCGGAACCAGTCCGTGGTCAGCAGGCGGAACCGGCCGCCCTCTTGGTGGACTTCGCACCAGTCCACAATTGCCTGCTTTGTCTCCGGCTTGCACTCCACGCCCTCCAGCACCATGTACTGCGTCAGCATGGACTGCACCTGGGGAACGACGCTGCGAATCATCAACGTGTCGGGCCGCGTGACCCGCACCACTATGGCTTCCGTGCCGACCATCCTTGGACGTTTCTCAATCTCTGTTCTTTGTAAGCATCTGGCAGTTCCTTGGGTTCGTAGCCAAGATGCTGTTTGTGTTTTAGTGACGCGAGGAACTTGGGGTCATAGTTCTCCGGATCGCATTCCTGCTTCACGCCAAGCAGTATACCCTTGTCCAGTTCGGGCAGGCAAGTCAAGTACGATCCGGAGTGCAGAACGGTGTGACAATTGTTGCACAGCCGCACGTACTGCCGTATGTCGTGCTTGCGCCCGGCGCCGCCGACAAGGTGATGCACCTCCAGCCAGCGCCGGCCATCACTCTCGGGCCACCAACACACTGCGCAACAGCGGTGTTCCTGCACCCACTCCAGTAATGCCGCCCGCTCTTTCTTATTCACAGAGCGGCAGTGTACACATGCACATGTATTACAGTCAACGGACAAACGGTGGTGAGGTCGGGGCAGGCGACTCCGGCCGAAACCGGAGACGCTGCGACAAACGGCGGAGCCGGTGAGGCAGACGGGCGTGCGTAGTTGGTTACGGAGTCCACGGCCTTTGCATCCTTCGCTCCGTGCGGCGGGTCCGTGACCTTGGGTCCATGGCTGGAGTCGGCAGCATGCCATGCTTTCCGCAAAACCGCCGGTTGACCTGTGTCCCAGGCCGGGCCGGTGGTGGTGCTAGTCACTCGCCTACCCCGCAGGGCGGCTACGGCTGACAGCGTTTGGCGGGAACCTCCCGCGCCGGGTGACACCAAGGTCTATATGTTGCGCTCGGTAAACGGGGCAGGATCGGGGATCCCGTACATCTCGTTGCCCATAACGCGAATCTCAGCAGAGTCTACGTGTATGACATTCCCAGAGTCAAACAACTGAACCACCCACACAGAGTTGATCGACGGCCCGTAGTCAATGAGAAAAAGGGCGTGACCTTCCCCTAACGGCGTAGTTACCCAGATGTGAGGGTTCAGTTGCAGGATCATTTGGCAAGCAGATACAAGCCGATGTTGCTAAAGGCGTACCCCATGTACGCGATTCCCAGCCCGGTGTTGCCGGCGGAAAACTGGCAGTAGCTCACCCAGGCGTAGATCACGCCGGTCAGCATAATCAGCGGACCGCTCATAGATCCTCCATGGCAAGGTTGTATATCAGCATTCCGCAGGCAAACACCAGAACCAGTAACAGTTCAACGGGTCCGATCATGGCCACCTCGGGTACAGCAGGACGCCGTACGTCATGCTGCCGTTGTGAACCTCCACCGCAGAGATCCGGGGGAAAGCCTTCGCCAGGGCTTCGGCCGTCGTGCGAAGGGACTGCCCGTCAATCTCGCCGCGGTGGGCGTGGACCCACGAGGCGATGTCGGTGTAGTCCACCTCTTCACCGGGGCCGGAGGCCGACCGATCAACCCAAGTCCGGATGTTGGTGTTCAGCGTCCGGAACCGCAGGATGTTCTCGTAGACCTTTGTTTTCCACAGCATCGGTGACTCCTTTCAGTTGTACTCCAGTTCTTTCACACGCTCACGCAGCGTGAGAATCTCGTTGCCAGCAGCCTCGGCCACCGTGTCCACGTACTTGCCGCTGTAGGCAAGGTCCAGCAGTTTCTGTGCGATGTCCATTAGGCCACCTCCCCGTCCTGCGGAAGTGGATCGTTACGCATCAGGCCGGCGACACGCCGCGACCCAGTGCCCCAATAGCCCTCATACATTTCCCAGAACTTCTCTTCGCCACCACAAAGTTGCACTAGAGTCTTCCATTGGTGGCGAGTCTTAAACACCTCTCCAGCATCTTCACCAAATTCCGCCAAGTCGGCGTCGGTTGCCGGTATCTGTCCGGCAAGCTCGTCATTGAACCACATGTCCTTCGGATCGTCGGACATGTAGAAACTACGGATGCAAACGCAAGTTCCCGTGATCCGCAGGAACTCCATGCAGTTAGGATTCACGTATTCGTCCAGCGTGTAAAAAAGATCTCCTGGGTTTTCGGCGTTAGCCATCCCTAAAATCCTTCCACTGGTGTCGCCAAGTTCACGAATCAAATAAGTCTTCATGCTTCACCCCAGGTGCTTTCTAGTTTTCTTCTGAGTCTTTCCATCTCGGCCTCCAACATCCGGATGCGTTTTCGCAACGTAGCGATCACGCACCTCAACCTCTCCTCCTCCGCGGACGAAGAGTGCTGTGTCTCCATCTACGAACTCCAAGAACTCTTGTGGGTACAGATACTTTTCCAGCTCCTCCGCCGGCCGTAGGTGATGCTTGGGAGCTACAAGCATGCCCATGTCATGCCCGCGGGTGTTGTCCTTCACCGTCTCTTCCGTCCAAGAAGAGTCGCGATCCAAGGGCGTAACCCACACCCAATGACCTGTGACGGATGAAAGGAACACGTAGGCAAACGGCCGTATGAACTCACGGCCCAGTCCGCGCAGGTCATCGACAAACACCGTGTCGTATGGAAAATCCTCTGGGCATGTGAACTTCAGGTTGCGCTCTTTGATTTCCACGGTCAGCAACACGGCGGCATCGGGCGTGCCGCAGTGGTCGTTCACCTTGCAATGATTGGTGAGCAACAACTTTTTGCCGTGGGCAGCGGACCGCCCCGCAGCGCGCTGGGCGTCCACCCAATCGCGCTCGGAGCGGTGGCCGCCGGAAACAGCCTTACGAAACGACCTCAAACTGCACCCCATTCCATTGGAGTTGTGGCGGCGTCCACCGCGGAGCGCGCGCCCGATCTTCCTTGGCACGAATGGCCAGACATGCGGAGCGGATCTGCTCTGGCGAGGGCACATCCATTCCGCCGTCAAACCATTCCAATTCGTCAGGGATGGGCTCCTCGGCGCGAAGCTCCGCCTCGCGGTCCATCACCTCATGCACCCACCACAAGGGCTTGTGGAACCACTCCGCGACATCGTCATCCGTGATGTCGGGAGGGCGGCGGGAGACCAGCGCCAGCCGCTCCAGCGACGGCACCCGCCCGCAGTGTTCCAAGATCCTCTGGATGCCAAGCAATGCTCGGACGCGGATGCCGAGATCACGAGCCACCCGAACCGGCGGCTCCTTGTTTATCAACACCCGATGCCAGATTTGCCCGGCGAAAACCAAGGCACATCCACAGAAAGTCTCGTACCTTTCTCCAGAATCCACTCTTCTTGCCATGCTTCTCCTCCTTGTGAAACTCAACGGGAAAAACGTGTGGGATGTCAAACACCTCCCGCACAACCTCATCCACCAAGTCGCGCTCGCTCACGGCGATCCCTCTCTTTCCGAAACAGGTTCCTTACCCAGCCGTCGCGCAATTCGCGGCAGGCCCAGTACACGTAGCTGTTGGTCAGTTCCGACATGCGGAGTCCGGAGTACTTGCCCTTCAACGGGTTGAAGTACGTCCCCACGCAACGCCTGCCAGACTCCAAATCAAACTCCCGGCGACGAATGGTGCCCGATGCCTGCCCCCGGGTGGCGGCGCGGCGGGCTTCGATCTCCAACGCCAGCTTTCGCTTGGCCTCTTCTTCTGCGGCCAACTCCGCCAGTTGCTCTGGGGTCAGGGGATCCTTGGCCTCTGCGGCACGTACGCGGACTTCCTTAGTGACCTCCGGCCCGGCCTGAAGAAACATGTCCACCGCCGTAACCAAGCGGTGGTCTAGGCTCGCGTCTGTGCAGTCAACAATTTTGAAGTGCGGCTTCGCGCTTTCCGCTATGCGTTGCCGCCGCGTCTCGGGGGAAGATCCGGCGAAGTCCACCACTCCAGGCAGTGGGCGAGTAGCGCGGCCGACGCACTGCAACCAAAAGCTCCGAGAGCGAGTTGGTCTGCCGAGTATGAGTGTGGCGGTAGGAGGGTAGTCGAAGCCAACGGCCACAACTTGGCAATTAACAAGCACCGAAACATCTCGCGACTTAAACTTCCGCAAATTCTCACGACGCTCCTCCTCGTCCTGCGTTCCGTAGACATAAACCGCAGGGATGCCGTAGTTGTGGTTGAGGTAATGGCAGACCCCCTTGGCGGCCGGCACGCCAGCGGTAAACACTACAGTCTGGCCTTCCATCTCTTCTTTGGTAATCAGGCAGATGCGTTGCAAAGTGGCTTCCTTCTCCATCTCTTCCGCGAGCGCCGATTGTTTGAAGTCATCTCCAACGATGGAGATTCCGCTTAAATCCAAGGAGGCGACTTTGGAGATGCGGCAGATGGGGGGGACGGACCATCCATGGTCGATAGCCCAGCGGAGATCGTAGTTGCACAGGGACTCCTCGTAGAACTGCACAGTAAACCCCTCCCGTCCATGCGAAATGGTGTCGCTGTAAAACCGGCAACCATGGCCCCGTCGTTCTGGAAGTACCGCAACATCTCAACGACTGGCTCGCTGCACATCAGGTGCGCTTCGTCCACGATCACCAGTTGAAAGTCGCGGAACTTCTTGTAGCGCGGCTGGCCGTTCCGCCGGCTCAGTAATGTCTGCTTCGATGCAACAATGACCTTGCTCGGATACTCTTCCTCTGCATGGAAGTCCGCCATCTCCACATCGGGATCTTGCTCCGTGATCTCGCGGACTTTGTCAATCGCCTGCCACACAAGCTCGCGCATCGGACAGATGATCAGCGTCCTGCCTGTGATCCGCTCCGCCAATGTCACAAAGATCACCGTCTTCCCCGCGCCGGTGAATAGGCCGTTCAATGTGGACACAACGCCACGCTCCATCGCCTGGAGGTTGGCGGTAACAATCTCGTGTTGGTAGTCGCGTAGTTGCATGAGAAAAACCCGGGGGCGAGACGGAGGGGGCTCGCCCCCGGGCGAGCCTGCCGGCAGGAACTCAGAACGAGGCGAATTCCTCCGCCGGCTCTTGGCGCTTCCCTGCGCCCAACAACGTCAGCGACCGCACGGACAGGACCACCTTGGTCTTCTTCTGGCCGTCCTTCTCCCACGACTGCTGCTCCAGTTCGCCGGTCACGCACACTTGCGTGCCCTTCGTGAGGTACTGGAGTACGCCACCGATGCGCCAGTGGTCGCAGTCAATAAACATCACCTTGTCCTTGCGGCCATTGACCGCAATCGAATACCGACCGACCTCGGCCTCACCGACCATCTTGGACTCAGCGTCCTTGGTGATTCGGCCCGTGAACGTGCAGACATTCGTATCCATCAGCCAACCTCCTGCGGGGTGAAACGCTCATCGAAAACCTTCTGGATCCGATCAAACACAGCCTTCGGGCAAGACTTCTCCAACACGCGCTGCTTCACGAGCGACACGATCTTCTTGGCCTGATCTGCGGTCTTGGCTTCCTCCAGTGCCTTGCGAGCCTTGGATTCGATCTCCATGCCTTTGGCGATCTGCTCTGCCTGACGGCCGTCCGCAACGGTGTGCGACACCACGGAGTTCCCGTCATCGTCCGCCTCACCAGAGAAGCCGCCGGTCAGCGCCATCAGCAGCGTCCGCTTGGCGTACGTGCATGCCGCCCCGAAGGACTGCATGTCCCCCTTGGGCATGATCAACGGCGCCACGCCGGAGATGTACTGCCCACTGCTGTGCCGCAGGGTGCCGACCAAGATCCACTGGGAACCGGCGAGGCCCGGGCGAAAGTCCGGCAATGCCAAGCCATTTTTGGTCAGCGGGCCACGCAGGGAATCGCAGCACTGGGCGTACGAACTGAACTTGCTGCGGAAGTGTGGATTACTGGAATCCAACGCCACCGCCTGATACTCCGCTTGGGCCTTCGCCAAAGCCTTCGTCAGTTCAGCCGTGTCCGGCGAACTGCTCGGTCCGAGAATGAACTGGTTATCAATCACAGAAGCACCTCCTCCTTCTTGTTGGCCCACGCCGGGATCACCAACTCCGTGATCTCTCCGTACGACGCAGGCGTATAGATCCCCGTCTCCCTCCTCAAACGAACCTCCTCCATCACCCGCTCCATTCGCTTGCCGGCCTCTTCCACCACTTCCTGCGGCAGATAGAAAACTTGGCAATCGAACGGCGGAACCGAATGAACGAACACAAACGGCATGCGGAAGTGATCCATGCCCAACGCCATGGCAGCGCGGACGTACAGCCACTCCTGTTCCGCGTAGCCGTAGTCAAAGACGCTGCGGTACAGCGTGTCCCACGGTGCGCTGGTGGACTTCAGATCCCACCAGTATTCGATGGCACAACCGTCCGGTCGGACCTTCACGCGGTGGCCGTTGATCTCACAGAAGACAGAGACCTGAGTCTCCACCGTCTCCTTCACGCACTTCAGTGCAGCGGGGTTCGCAAGCAGAGACTCCGCCATCGTGCGAAGTTTGAATGCGTACTCCTCGTTACAGGCAATCTTCCCCGTGGCGACAACACCGGCCTCCCACTCCTTGTACGCCTTCGTCCCACGCCGGCCGTCAACGCCCAACACATCAGCAGGGGCAATGGCCAGATAGTGGTCGATATCGTGGAACCCTTCGCAGAGCCCCATGATCAGGGCGTCAAAATCAGACCCCAAGCTAGTTGCTGAGTTCCCGTCGAACAGACGGTGACCAAGATCCAGCCACTGCTGCGCAGGACCGCCACCTTTAAGGACGGCGACGAAGAAACTCCGCGAATCAAAATCGTTCTGACTGAAGTAGTCGGCGTTCGCCATGCCGACCACTTTCTTGGGAAGCGTGTCCATACGTTCACTCCTATTTCTTGGAACGGATCCTCCGCAGACGGCGGTAGGCAACGACGAAATCACCCAACTGTCCGAGGGCCAGCACAGTCAGGGCGAGGCCGGTCCACCGCAGAAAGACAAACGTGGTCAGCAGCCCAAGATGCAGGGCGCGAAGAATGGGGTAGTCCCGCAGGAAAACCCACCGCAGCCATGCGTAGACAACTGAGCTACGCGCGCCGTTTGGGGGGGTTGAGCCACCTGGGGACAAGGGTATCTTCCCCTCCCCAAGAGCTACGCCATGAGTCTTCTGGATCTGGTTGACCTGTACTGCGTGCATGTCGCGGCCTCGCTGGGCTACCGTTGGCAGTTGACGGTCTTGGTTCGCCGCCTGCCGTGGAATGTCGCTGACCTGACCGTACCGAAAATCGACGCCTATCTGACCACTGCCTTGCAGAAGCTCGCCCCGGCTACCGTGCAAAATCACCGCCGCATGCTCGGGACGCTGCGGAAATTTGCCATCCGGGAGGGCCTCGTGGTGGATCAATGTACACGCCCGATTCGCCGTGTCAAGACACCTTGCCCAAACCCGATTGCTTGGACGCAGGCGGAAATTGCGCACTTGGTTGCCGTGGCTCGCGAAATGCCGGGACGCACGGCCTACTGCGCACTGAGTGAAGTGCTGCCGGCCTACGTAATCGTGGCCTACACCACGGGGCTTCGTGCCGGTGACATGCTGTCGATTCGCCATGACCAGATCCGTGGTGATCGCCTGTCCTTGGTGATCCGCAAAACCAATCAGCCGCACGTTGCCGTGCTGACCGAGCAGTGCCTCGCCGCCATCCGTGAACTTCCCCGGCGAGGTGGGCGTATCTTTGGCGATCTCATTCCGGAACGTCAACTCTCGCGGCATTTTCGCCGCCTAGTTTTGCGGGCCGGGATGGCCGGAAGTAGCAAGTTTCTGCGGAGATCCAGCGCAACTTTCGCTGAATTGAACGGGATCGACGCCACTGGACACTTGGGTCACAGGACGGCTCAGATGAAACGGCACTACGTCGATATGGCGATCATGTCGCAAAATCGACGGGCCGTTCCCCCACTAGAACTGGTTCACCACTCCTAGAACCTGAAGCGGATCCAGCGCAGCCTTCTTCCTCTCGCGGGCCCGTTTGGCTGCTTCGCTCTGGATGACCTTGTACAGGAGGTACATCTGCTGCTGTTCCCGTGGCATGCCCCGCAGAACGTCTTCTGGCACGGTGACGTTTTCGTAGGTCCGCACCCCGGGGGTGGTTTGCAGCATGTCGTTGAGCATCTGGCGGGCTGCGAGTTGCTTGCTCCGCTCTTGGTCGATGTCCGTCAGCTTGGTCCCGGCCAAGAGATTCCAAGCTGCCTTCATGTAGCGGTCGGATGGGTCCAGTCGCTGATCGGTCAACTGGCGGTACAGGCCAATGCCGCGCGACCCGAACGGCAGGAAGTTGACGGCCAACTGTTCCAGCGGCCTGCCCACCTCGCCAAGGTCGCGCTCTAGCACAGAGTAGAGGTCGGTCAGATCGCGGCCTGTGTATAGCTGCCGGTTCGTCACGTACTCCAGCGGGGCTTTGATGAGCGGATTCGTCATCCCCAATACGTTGCTGCCGGTCTTCTTAATGGTGTCGGCTATGGCAGAGGATGTCGTCGCCCCCACGCCGGGAGTGAAAAGCTGGAAGGTGCTTTCCCACGGGAGGTCGATGTTGGTGAGGTAACGACGCAGCCCCTCCTTGCCAGAGCCACCCAAGATGAACGGGAGGTTTTCCGGAAGCGGGATCGCTGCGGACTGCCGCATGTACTCCGGAAGGAAGCTGTCTTCCGTGGGCTGCGTGCCACGGGTGACGGCCCGCACAGACTGGCCCATCAATCCACCTGGGCGATACAGGAGGTTGTTGGTGATGCTGGGGATGATGCCTTTCTGGAAACTATAGAAGGGCAGCGCCCGCTTCAGGACGGTTCTCTCAAAGTCGGTAAAGGCAGATGGCGAGTAGTCCACCTGACTGAGCCGAACAAGATCCGCCGCCTCTCCCGGGTCAACGCCCTTGCGCAACTGGTTGAGGAACGTGCCGCCGCGCAGCGCATCTTCGACTCGCGAGCCAAGGGCATCGTTCGCCACAAGTAGCGGGTTGGTGTTCCGCGGGTTTGGATTCTGCGTAACCCCAACACCACGCATGCTGAAGAAGTCGTTGAGGAACTCGCCCCACGATCTCCCCGGACTATAGAATGCTTCAGCGACTGAAGGCTCGTTGCCTGCACCAAGCCACGTACCGCGGATCTCTTGCTCCGGGAGGTTGGTGACATCATCAAAGATCGTTCCGCCGCCAATACGATTGGCACCAGTGAGATCTTGGAAGCGGGCAATACGCTGCTGCGGCGTCAGGGCCTGGAAGCCGGGGGCGTTTCGCAGCCGCCTCTCCAGGGCGTTGTAGTTTCCGCCGGAGGCGCGGAAGGCTGCCCACCAGTCTAGCGGATTAAAGGCGCCAAACGTCGCCGCGTTCAGCGCGCCAGAATAGGTGTTGCGAACATGAAACGCGGGGGCTGCGAGGGCACCGACCTTAAACGCATTCGTGAACTGATCGACAGTCCCAACGATACCACGCTCCACATCCCCCAAGCGGGTTGGCTGCGACAGGGTTTTAAGGGACGCAACCAAGCGTTCCGGGACGGCAAGGTTTGTTACATCCTGGCCAAACCGGTTTTGCCACATCTGGCGAAAGTTCTGCGGATCGTAGCCCAAGCGAGAGGCGGCATCAGAAAGCTGAACCATTCCGTCCGCCAAGCCGTTTGGCCCAATGGTCTGGATGGATGCCTCCAGCCTTGCAGTCACACGATCCGCGTTCGCCAGCGCACGGTTTTGTCCACGCTCATATCGGCGCAGGTTCGTCCACCCCGGCGTGTCGAAAACTCCAGTGTTAGTCTGGGCAAATTGCAGATCAGCGCCACGCAGGAAATCAACAAGTTCATCCTGCCGGGCATTCATGCGTTCACGCACTGGCCGGAGCATGGCTGCGCGTTCCTGCGGCGTGGCGGCCAAGAACTCAGGCGACTGTATGACGCGGCGATATTCTTCTTGGAACGGACGCTGGACTCCAATTGCGTCAAACGCCCGATTCAGGATCCCGCGGGCAGGAGTGGCCTCGGCATTGATGAGGGCCTGCTGAAGCGCGGCTGAATCCAGATTGGCATTGGCGTTGCCGGTCAGCATCCGGAAGGTTCGCTGCCCTCCGGCTATGTCGGTGTAGTCTCGCCTACCCCGGCCGAAATTGTCGGTTGTGTTCAGGACTCGTTCGCCCTGCGTCCATGGTCGTTCTGTGCGGCCCACTGCATTGGGGCGTTCCGGGTTTAGGATTCGGCGCCACCATTTGGTTTGCCGGGGAAAGAACTCCGTGCCGTATTGGCTTTGCCACGACTGAGTAGACAACCCTGCTTGTTCCGCAAGACTGCGGGCCTGCCGTGTAGAAGACTGGTAGAGATCGCGTATCTCCCGGAACTCAGGCACGTTCTCTAACACCCAGTCGGCAACAGCGTCTCCGCTGCTTTTCGGAACAGGCCCAAACGCACCGGGAGCCGTGGGCACGCTGGAGGATTCCGCGAAGTCTACGAGCGCTCTCTGGAGATCAGTGCTGTGGAAACGGCGAAGTCTGTCGGGTATCGGGACGGAGACGCCGTTAATGGTGGCAGTGTCGGGAACTGCGGCATTCATGGCCTCTCGCAATTGCCGAGAGCGGAGCAGCTCTTGGGCCTCGTCGGCGCGATCTGCCGCTGCCCTGGCAAGACGGGAGTCCCACTGTACATCGTAATCCAGGCTCTTTACGGGGGCTTTGAATCCAGCGTACAAAGCCCTGACCGCAGGGCCGGTGTATGGGTTGGTCTTGGATGCCTCCCCGAGATAGTCCAGCCCCTGTGCTACCCGGTCACCAAACGCTCCGCCCAGCAAGTCGGTACTGAAGCCGATATTGGTTCCCGGGATGCGGACATCCATCAACCGTGCGGCTGGCGCATCCAGGTTGTTGGGATCAACCCCGAACCGCTCCGCTTGCTGCCGCCACCGTGCCATGGCATCGACCGGGTCCGGAGCTTCAGCCAGAGCCTGACGCGGGGTGAGGCCACGGAGATACTCGCGTACGCCAGTGCCGGCTTCGCGAGCCTGGGCGCCCCTTGCGGCCTGTTGAAGCGTCGGCTCCAGTCCTTCGTAGGCAGCCTCCGCCGCGTTGCGCATTCGACCGGCCCCTTGCAGTGCCTTGCCTACGGGCGTCAGGGCACCGCGTCCAAGGATTGCCAGTGGATTGGCGTAAGTTAGGGGGTCCAAGAGGATTTCGCCAGCCAGACCAAGCCCGAAGTTGCCCCATGTATCTTCGTCGCCAACCATTCCGTACTGACGAAGAAGCTCTCTGCCGGTCACGCGCTCGTCGGAGGTTCCGAAGACACTGAGCGGCTTTCCAGCAAGAACGCCACGCACCAGTGCCCCGGGGCTATCCAACAGATAGCCGACAGCAGACAGCCCGCTAGAGCCCATCTCCGCAAGCGAGCGGAGCATGCCACGCTTCTCCTCTCTTGGGAGGAGGTCGGAGATAGTGGGCTTACGCCTGATGGGGATCAGGCCAATCGGATCGATCTCTTCGTCAGCCTCCGGCAGCAGTCCCGCTTGGAGCGTTTCGTAAGGATCGAAGATATCGAAGAGCGGGGAGCGAACTGCCATGCATTAAATAGCTCCGCCGGTCGGATTTGGAGGCGTGCGTGGCGCCGCTCCATCCTCCACGCCCAGAGCGTCTACGACATCCGCGTACTCAGGGCCAAACAACGCAGCCACCCTGCGACGAAGACGGTTGGCGTCCTGCATTGTCATCGGGGCACTATCGTTCCAATGAAGCCGATTCCGCTCCGCCTGGGCCCACGCAAACGCATCGGCACGTTGCTTCTGCTTCCGCGCGGCCTCACGCTCCTGCATCATTCCAGGCATGCCGCCAGCAAACATCTCGGCGTTCATCATGCGCATTGCGTTTTTTGCGCTGTTCGCTTCGACAGTTAGCGGAGTCGTTCCGTCCATGTCGGGCCGCAGAGCCTTGGCGGAAACGGCGTTCTGCCAATCGCTGGGCATGTTCAGGAAGGCGTTGCCCATGGCAAACTGCTGGCGAGACGGGTTGCCGCCGGCCAGCATGGAGATGGCCTGCCATCGCTCCAGGCGGGACTGCTCCTTGTCACGGCGAGCCTGGGCTCCGGGGGCGTTGGCCACCTTTTCACGGAACGCGATGTTGTCCTTTGCCCGAGACTTGTCCAGAGTAGCGAGAGTCTCACGCGCATTTTCGCGAGATTCAGTGTCAGTTCCAAATCGCGCCTCTTGTTCAATCGCGCGTCGGTATGTGTTCATCTGGCGCTCTTGCGGACTCTTAACTGCGTCGTAGTCCGTGACGCCAGCCGCATCGCCAGCCTCTGCAATACGCTGGGCAATCGGGCCGTACTTTTGCCCAATGGCATCATTGCGATCCGCCGCCTGCGATTCGCGAGCCGACTCCAGGGCAGTCGGTCCCATTCGCGGACGTTCCGGCAGAGCATCCCCAGGCTGCCAGCCAGACCAATCGCGGTAGCCATCATTCATAGACAGTCCGCTGGGCTGTGGCATACCGGTAGCGCGGTCGTAGTCTGCCTTCCGGCGATCTACCTCGGCCGACCACTTTTCCGACTGGGCCAGACGTTCCTCTACTGTAGAGCGAGGATCGGCATCAGGCAGCCCAGTGCGCCCCACGGACGGATCCCCCCCAAGCGCGGCGCGTGCCGGAGAATTGCGGTAGCCCGGGTACAGTTCATTAGGATCTTCGCTTGCTGCCATTTCTTCGGCGTAGACGCCTTGCGAGGCGGGCCGGCGATGCTCTTCGGCCCGCGCCGCAGCCGCGCGGGCCGCGTACCTCGGATCGACTCCGCGCGTGATTAACTGCTGGCGGAAAGCCTCGGTAGCAGACGGGTAGTGGTTTCCATTAGCGCGAAAGGCGGCGTCAAAATTCTCCAGGCTGGCGAGGGTGTTCGCTGCCTGTAAGGTGTCCGTGAGTGGCGGCTTCGGCATATCGCGCCGCTTTGGCCGAACGATTGGGTCAGGTGTAATCGGTGCGGCAGCGGCTTCTACGGGATCCAAGTCAGACGGGGCCATCGACGCGGCGGGGCTCGGCTGCGTGGCCCGCGTGCGGTAGCGGCGCTCCTCTTCGGGTGTGCGCGGCTTCTCTCGCGCGGGAGCATTTGGGTTGGCCTCGTCCCACATCTTGCGATACTTGGCGCGCTGCTCCTTGGTCAGGCTTGCGCGGTTACGAATCGCCCATTCCAATTCCGCCTGCTGTCGCCTATCCATTATCGCCTCAACTGTGGGTAACGCAGCTTCATTCGCTGCTCGCGTTTGTATTCCTCGGACTCCGGCGGATAGAAGGAGTCCATGGCCTGTCCGGTCTTGGCGTCACGGATGGACACAACCTGACCACGCAGGGCTGCAATTTCTTCCGGAGTCAGGGTCTCAGGCATGACGGTCGGCGTAGACTCAGGCAGCGGACGCTGCTCGGCGGCAAGGTCGGCCGTGTCCATCGGGGAGAAGTCCGTCAGCCCCATGTCAGAATCGGACAGCGCAACGGGACTGAATCGCTCCTCCGGGATTGGCGCATCGTCCACGGGGAGCATGTCCACTTCAGGCGGCACGTACTCCATCATGGGATCGTCTTCCGGAGCGGGCGCGTTGGCAGCGATGGGGACGTTACTGGGGAACCGGCCGGCGGTGTCCGCGATCATTCCTCCCAAGCCAGCGGCACCGGCAATCGCCGCGGCGGTGGCCATGCGTTCACGCTGCGTGGCGGCGGCGGCGCGGTTGATTCCCTCCTGGGCGGCAGCGCGAAGCTCAGATCCAGCCGGGCCCGCCAACTGCTGATTGCGGAGGCGGGCAGTGCGGCCAGACAACAACCCCTCGTACGAACGCACGCTCCTGCCGATGTCCTGCGCCATGTCCTCAAACGATGTCGCAGATGGCGCAGGGATGTCCTGGTTGGCAAAGCCGCGCAGCGTCACGCCGACGTTGGGCTCGCGAGCAACTGGCGGATCGAACCCACGCAGGGCGCGAACAATGCCAACGCTTTCAGGATCGAACGCCACAGAGCGCAACGCCGCCTCCATGATATCGGCCTCATCCATTAGGCCCGCCGCCCGTGCCGCAGCAGCGGAATCCGCCAGCTTCAGGGCTTCAACAATCGTGCGCGGGGCGCGGAACGGCGTAGCCATTACTTGTTGTCCTTCTTTTTCGGTTCTGCGAGCTTGCCGTCGCTGGGCATGTCATCGTCTTCCACCATCGGGGTGCGGGGCTTGCCGTGCATCTCCTCGTCCAAGTCGGCAAGGTCGTTCTTCTCGGTCGCCTTCTTGGAGAGCTTGGAAAGGATCGCCTTTTCCTCGGCGTCATCGGCCGTCAAGAGTTGTTTGACCAGACGCTTCAGGGCGGCATTGGTCAGGTCATCTAGGTCAAAGTTCACGCGCGTCATTGATTAAACAGTCCACTGAGAAGGGAGGCGGCGACTTGCTGCCGCTGCATCGCGGCCAGTTGATCGGCGTAAGCGTTCTGCTGGTTAAGGGCGCCCAACGCGAGGGCGTTGTTCTCGCGGTCGTAGGCGCCCTGCCGCTGAAGATTGGTGTTGAACTGCCGCGCCTGAAGATCCTGGCCGTAGGCGTCGGCCACGCCGTCAGCGATCCGCGAGGCGGCGTCAATGCCCGCTTGGTTCCACTGGGCCGCGCCACGCGAAATCCCTGCGCGGTCGTACTGCTTTACGTTCAACCGCGGATCCCCCATCGCCATGGCGTTGGCGACGGAGTTGTTCATCTGGGACTGCATCTGCCTTGCGGGTACGCCAAACGCAGATGGCCGGTACGCGGTGACGTTGTTCACGAATAAAGCCCCTGCAACAGGTCGCTGTAGGAACGCAACCGCGACATCTGCATCTCGTTATCGGCCTGCCGGAACTGAGCCAGTTGCTGCAAACCCCGCAGCGACAGGTCATCCGTCATGCGGTCGCGGGCCGCCATGTCCTCGGCCGCGGCCTTGGCGGAATTCATGTTGAATGCTGCGGCGTTGCGAGCGGTGAGCCCCGCCAGAACATCCCGATGGTTCTGGTTGAACGCCTTAAACGGCGAGCCCTTTGCGAATCCTTGGGCGGGAGAGGCCACGCTGGGCGCAAAAGACGATTGATAGTTCAGCATCACATCATGGGGATAGCGTCTAGGCGCGTCTGCAAATTGCGGCGCGACCAATCGGCCTGCCTGTCTTGCCGGGCGGCGAGGGACGCCAATTGATCAGTCAATTGATTGCGGCGGTTGTACAGGTCCACTGCACGGTCCTGCTTGGCCAATTCCAGCGGGGTCTTAAACAGGCCCAGCTTGCCAAGCGAGTTCTCAAACAAGCCTCCCAAGGCCCCCATGGCTTGGCCGTAACTGCTGGAGGATCCGGACATCAGATCCTTCAGTTGCCCAGACACTCCACCGATGCCAGTGTTGGACTTCTCAAACGCATCGCTCATGCGGCCCGCCAGCGGCGAGAGGCCCCCCAAGGCATCACGATACCCGCCAGTCAGCGAGGCCAAGATGCCGGAGTAATCGCCACGGTTGCGCGGGTCGTTCTGCGTGCCGTAGAACTGATTCATGCCACCGCGAATCTCGCCATACCCTCTGTTGCCAAGGGCCATGAGGCCAGACAGCGTCTGGCCAAGCATTTGTGACGGCATGTCGCGAGATGACATGTGCTGGGCGTCCAAGCGGTTGTAACCGTCGCGGAGGTTGGCGTTCATGCCTCCGGTGATGTCGCCGGCCATGGCCGCCTCTCGGAGGCTATTGAGCCCTGCGTAGGCGCTGTCAGCATTGGGCGCAAACGACGCCCCGCCGCCACCGCCTCCGCCGTACGTTCCGCTGGCCACGGGCCCGCCAGGGCCGGATGCGTTGAACGAACCACCCGCCCCGCCGAGATTTAGATTCCCAATCGCCCCGGCAGCAGCCAGCTTTCCGCCAAGATCGGAAAAGGGCTTTGCCATCTGGCCCAAGGCGGCGTTGCGGCTGGCGCCGTAGGCGGACAGACCGGTCTGGTTGGACTGCCCAAGTCCAGTGAGGGCTTGGTTGTAGGCGTTCTGGTTTTGGGCCCACGCCCCCATGGCGGAATTTGCGGCGCCGCTGTACCCAGCCAGGGCCGCCGTGGACATGTTCGACAGGGCGTTCTGCCTTGCCGTCTCCACCATGGCGTTGGAAGTATAAAAGTTTGACCGCTCATTGGCCTGGGCTTGGGCAAGGTTGCCCAGCCCGGCCGCTAGGCCGCCGTAAGCACCGGCGTAAGAGTTGCCAAGACCGGACATTCCCTGCGTCAGAGCGCCGGTATTCTGGGCATAAGCCTGCGCAACTTGCCCAGCGCCCTGCCCCGCGTTTTGGGCTTGGGAACTGTACATGTTCCCATAGGCATCCGCGAATTTTCCGACCGCCCCAAAGGCCCCGCGCAGGTATTCCTGCGAGGGATCGCCCATTAGATACGGCATGCCAATCTGGCGAGCAAGCACGGACATAAGGCTCTCCTACCTACTAATGCCCTACGGGGCGTAGAATCGCTTCGTAATCGGCTGCTGATCTGCAATTCCGGTCACCACGGCACGGGGATCCGTGTCCGCCGGCTTTTTGTCTGAAAGCGGGAAACTAGTTGATTCCGGGATGCTGTAGTCGTACGTGAAAGTGGCGCTGGTCGCGTCCACATCAGCCATGGTTGTCTCGGCGGGGCCGGTTGTTGGGTTCAGCGACAGGTTGTATGTGCCGCCCGCAAACCCGCCAGAAACGCTGGCGGTGGCCGCTGTGGTGGATATTGTCAGGCCGGACACGCTGACGTTCCCAGTGGTCGCGGTAGTCCCAGACAGAGAAACGCTTGTGGGGGTCGTGGACACCGATCCCGAACTCAGCGAAAGGCTGGTGGGTGTAGTGGATACGCTCCCTGAAGTCAGCGACACGGTCGTGGGGGTATAGCTCAAACTCGCCCCCGCCAATGAGAGATTGGTTGGCGTAGACTGAATCGTCAAACCAGACAACGAAACAGGCGTCCACCCCCCACCGGAGCCGCTAAATGTCGCCGTGTACCCAGTGGGTACGTTGACGGTGGTCGTGGTAGCCGTGACGGAAACGGTGCAAGTGTTTGTATTAAACGACGCCGTCACTCCAGTCACGACGGTGACGGGCGTGGTTGCGGAGGCAAATACGCCCACGCCCCCAGTTGGGACCGGGAGATACACTTGCGCCGTGCCGGAAACAGTGGTAGCCCGGTCGTACGCCACGTTCCCGGACAGTCCAGACGCCCGGTCGTAGGTGATGTTTCCGGACGCGCCCGTGGGCCTGTCGTATGTAATGCTTCCGGACAGGCCAGTTGGCCGGTCGTAAGTTATTGAGCCGCCTGAAATGGCATTGTTTGGCACGGCAATGGAGCCGCCAGAAATGCCAGCGGCCTTGTCGTACACCACGGTAGATGGACCTGGGGCCGGAATGGCAACGGTTCCAGTTATCCCCGTGATGCACGATTCTGTGCGCGGCACCATGACGAACGCGCCGCTCATGCCGGTCACTGCGCGGATCGCGTCCGTCACGACGCCGACGCGGACGCTAGCGTCTTTGATTGCATTTGTGGGGATGGGTACGGTGCCGACAATCGCACGGTTGCGGGCCACGGTAATGGAATCAATGCGGGCGTTGAGGAAACCGCCTCCGACTGCATCCTGCCCATCGCGTCCATCTCGGCCGTCGCGTCCAGAGGTGCCGGCAGCGCCAGGTTCACCGGGCGGCCCGCCAAAACCTATCCCGATGCCGTCCTTCCCGTCTTGGCCTGCGGCGCCTTGCTTGCCTTCCCTGCCCGTGCCGCCGCCGCCGCCGTAGTCGTTATTAAAGATCGTGTCGCCACCGTTGTAGATCGTTGGCCCACCATGGATCTGCGTGACGTTAAAATTGGAGCGGCTGGTAAAATCAAAGACGTTGCCGCCGTAATTGGTGAACGTGCGCCCGTCAATGGTGGTGCCGGGCTGGGCGATGTCGATGAAAAAGTTGTCGCCCATCTGGGGGAACAGATTGCGATAGTCCGCCGAATTCCACGGCGCGCGTCCGTTGGCTCCGTACACGCCGCGGTCGTTGCCCTGCGACCAATCGGGCTGGAAATTAACGTCCCCGCGGTGCGTCAGCGGCTGGTTGCAGTTCCCCAACGCTTGGGTCAGTTGCTTTAACGCATTCGGCGGCAACACGCCTTGGAGCGCTTTGACAATGGAGGGCGTTGCTTGGGTGAGCATCAGTCGGCGCCACTCAGCCGGAGGGAGTAGAGTTCCACGCTGTTGGACGATTGCTCGCCAGAGAGGCTGACGGCTACATGCCTGTCACCTCCGGAAGACCTGTCATCCAGCCGTCCCGAATACCGCGCCTGGGCGTATCCATTGGATTCGCCCAGTGCGGACCGTGACCGATTCATATTCAGGTCTGCGGACGTACTGCCGTTAACGGTGACGAATCCGTCCCCGCGGTCAGAGGCAATCGCGTTGGGGCGGGGTGTCGCGGAGTTGTTGTAGTGCATTGCCACCCGCAGGCTCGCGTCGGAGGCAGTGGGCTTGTAAACCACCGACAGGGCGCGGTTTGGATCATTGGACAAAGCAAAGTTGCCGGAGCGGAACGTGTATGGCACGGGCGTGCCAGAGTCGGAGGAGCCGCCGCTTTTGACAAACGCCCCGCCGGCCGTAGCAAATACCTGGGTGGGCTTGGCGCCGATCTGGGAAACACAAGTGGCCGTCACGGCCACAGGGTATGTTTCTTCCCACCACGCTTTCGTGGCAAAGCAGTAGCACAGGGCGCGAGTGGGCGAGGTGTCAGCGGATTGGCAGTAGAAGAAGCGCACGGTCTTGGTGGCCGTGTCCGTGCGCAGGTGGAATTGGCTGGCCTTGCTGAAGTCGATAATGTTGTCGCGCCAGTAGTTGTCAACGGCGACGGAAATGGCGTCTTCCCGCTGCCCGTCGAAAGCGTACATCCCGTAGCCGTCTACGATCACCGCCGCCCCGCTCATCACGCCCCAGCAACGGTCGTTGAGTATGCCGCGGTAGGCGACCAGCAGCACCGATGCGTCGATGACAGGCTGGGCCACGTAGTTCAGGGCGTAGAGGTGCGCGCTTTGGGCGATCAGCAACTGCCCGCCCAGCGGAATGAGCGCCACAACCTTGTCGGGGGTGCCGGTGTTTTCTTGGACTACAAGCTCATTGCTATCCGGAACACTCTCTGGCTCGTCCACTTCGGAGTACAAGAGTGAATTCGGCCGTTCGCCCGTCGTGTCTACGGCGTACCACGCACGATCTTGGAACATGCAGCCCACGGCGAAGTTACCCGGAGGAACTCCGAAGCGCCGGGCGTTGATCTGACCAGAGGGGAGAGTGACCGGCATCACGCCGTAATCAGCGCGCTCCGTGTCCTGCAAATCCAAATCCGTCAACGTGTCTACATAAGAGCCCGAAAAGCGATTGTCGGACCGCCGTATGGTGGCAACGCGATACAGGAGGACCGATTGATCCCCAGTGGTGCGCCAGAGTTCCATGGCTTGCACGCGGGCGTCTAGGACGGGATGAGAGAATGACCACGTAAATTGAGACGCTGCGTCACCGACATCCACCTCTTGCAGATGCGAGATGGACGAGGGCAGTGGCCCGCCCTGCGCGGCGGGCGTGTCATCCAAGTAGCGGATAGCGCACTTATAGACACCGGCCATGCTCTGGGTTACGGTAGCCTGGGCGGTGGCCTGGGTGTTGAGGATGATTGCGGTCGGCGGGGCAGAGTAGGCACCTCCGTAGTACACGCTGACGCCCGTCACCGATCCCGTGGTGTTGACGAGGGCCGTGGCCGCTGCACCACCGCCGGAGATGTCGCCACTGGCAGCGCGGAACGTGATAATCGGCGCAGAGTAGAACCCCGTCCCACCGCTTACCACGGTCACGGAAGCCACGGAGTACTGCATATCCACGGAGACTTGCGCCCCGGTGCCACCGCCACCCGTGATGGTCGCTGTCACGCCCGTGGTTGTCGCCCCCGTCCCCGCGTTCAGGATATTGATTCCGCTGACCGCCCCGTTGCTATCCACGACCACGGACGCCACGGCCCCCGTCAGGCCCTGCTGCGTGGAGAACGAGACGCTGGGGCGCGTTGTTGCGGAAGACGTATACCCGCTTCCCACGGCCGTAACGCGAAGTTGGCTGACGCCACCTTGGACGCCTACGCCAAACGCCGCATTGCCGCCAAGGCCACCAGACAGCGTGACGGACGGCGTAGATTTGTAGCCAGCCCCCTCGTCCGTAATCGTGACTCCAACCACCCGTCCGTTTTGCAGCACCGCTCGCCCCTCGGCTGCGCGGTCTGGACTCCCGCCCGCTATCGTCACTGTTGGTGGAGCAAAGTATCCGGCCCCTGGCGTAAGGATCTGGATGTCCGTGATGTAGCCATTGGTAGTGGCAGTGGAGGCGGCGATGGACGGCGGCAGGGCCGGGCGATTCACGCCAATCGCTTGCACGCTCGTCAGGCCAGCGTTGTACCGAATGCCGCGCCCCATGCCGTCCACGCCGTATACGTCCCCATAACGGCCTTTAAACAGGCTGATAGGACGCAGCGCCCCCGAATAGGCGGAGGCCGTAGCCGCCGCCCCCGTACCGCCACCGCCGGAGAACGACACGGTCGGGGCGGAATACCCAGTTCCGGCTTGCGCGACAATGACTGAATCCACCACCGTGCCGGCCATGACGGCGTATCCAACGGCGCCAGAGCCGCCGTTAATCTGCACAGCAGGCGCGGACGAGTAGCCGGCCCCGCCCGTAGTGACACGCACGCTGATGACGCCGCCAATAGTCCGCGAGCCAATTTGCATCAGCCAGGGCTCCTTGCCACAAACAACGTGCCGGCCGCGTTCTGGTACACAATGTCTTCAGAAGAGTGCGGATACCGAAAAGCCCTGACGATGGATTGCGTGGAACCCGTGTGGGACGCAAAAGACACGCTGGCCGTGCCAGGACGAACCGATATGCTGCCCGGCGTCAGGACTTGGAGATTGACTTGCGTGACCGCCGCCCCAGGCGGCACGGCGTACGGGCTGGCGTTGGTGGCGAGCCCCGCCCACTTGTCTACGGTGATCACGGCGAACCTCCGTCGTAGTCATCCGCTTGGAGGGGAGTCCTCCAGCCGTAGGAATCCCACACAATCCGGACAGAGCCAGCCAAGGGTGCGACTTGGTCGTTCTCCATCGCCAGCCGCAAATCACGCTGGTACATCGCAAAGGCGTTGTCGGGCTTCTGATTCCGTGTTCGCGCGAGCCAGTATTCACACGCACTGAGCATGCAGTTGTGCATGCCCGGCGGCATGTCTACGGGATCTGTGACAACGTACTTCACGCCGCTGGCAGTGACGGGTGCATCAATAGTCAGCGAGGTGGCGCTGGCCACCGAAACGATTCTGGCCTCTGCCATGTAGGGGTTCATGGACCCCAAGGTGTCCGGAAGGTGCGAGGAGGTTCCAAATCGCATGACAGAACCAGCCATACCAGTAGAGAAACTGGTCCCCGTACCGGTCACGGACGTTCCAGCGACAGACACCGTGCCAACGCGAGCGGTGGCCTCGTGGCCTGAGAGCCGCAAGATTCTCGGGGACCGGCGGTACGTGAAGTCCAGCGACTCCACACTGATCGGGAACCCATCCATGAGAATTTTGACGGCATACCCAAATGCGTTTGGGTCTTTGATTACCGTCCAGTAGTAAGGAGGGCCGATGGCACGGTCGGACGCCTCCAATTTCATGGCCGCGTCTTGGGGGATGTAATAGAAATTGGTCCAACCCGTCTCGTCCACTGGGGCATCGATGTTCCGGAAGTCCTCCGGGAGCGGAAACACCGTGCGATACATGCGTGCCTGCTGGGCCACATGGATGTCGCTGGGTATTTTCAACGTGGAGTCAACGACAACTTGCGTTCCGCTGACCCGCGAGACGATCTTGCAGACGTAGTCTCCGACGCGGATGGAGTGATAGGCAGCATCAGTAGGGAATGCATCGCCCGATTGCTTCGTGATCGTCCGCGTGGACAGGTCGTATGTCACCGTCCCCTGCCAAGACGGGGAGAACAGGATCCGCCCCTGCTGATGAAAGTACTGCCAGTCGCGGATCCACGCGATCTCCTGGTATGCCCGCTGAATCGCGGACCGGATGTCCTTCTGTTCCGCGTCCTGCGGGCCGCCGAACGAGGACGTAATCAGATGCTCAATGCAGTCTTGGTAAGTCAACATCAGGCGATCAGTCCTTGTTCCACGCCGGCCTTGCCGATGTACGCCATCAGCGCTTGCACGGCTGCGGCAAGATCAGCATCGGCAGCGGACTTAGAAAGAATGTCCGCCACCTCCAGCTTCTGGCTGTCTGGCTCCGTATGCACGACGCCTTGGTCATCCACGCAAAATCGACGCAGTCGCACCCTGGCGACGGCGTCTCCGTCTGGGCGGGGAGCGGAAATCTCCACCGCCTCAATCCAGATTCGGTCAAACGTGCGGGCGGGGATGACAAGCGGAGCGGCAGCCATGAGCAAAGGAAGTGTCATAGATCACCATGTGGAGTGGGCGATACGACGCCACGTATTCGTGGCAGTACACACATACAGATACGAAGAATCCCAACAGAGTTCGCCTTGGTTGCCAGTAGCAGAACTGTTGGCTGGTGTGCGGGCGGTATCCATGCGAATCGTGGAGCCGCCGACATGAAATCCTATGCCACTGGAAATGACTGGCGCGATCCCTCCGATGGAGACATTTCTGCTATCTGCCAATGTCATCAATGTTATGCCGCCAGCACTGCTTATCACCGCGTCGGGCGTGGCCGATTCATTGCGGGCCCCAAAATAGACCAGACCAGAACCGGAAGAAAAACCAGCGCCAACGGCAAATTGTTCGTTCAGTGCGCGAAACCTACTCCTAGCACCAGCGGCGGTAATTCCCTGGTTGGACGCTATCAATCCATACGTTCCAATCGTGGTGAACACTCCGGAAGACGCAGCGGTTGCGCCAATGCTGGTTCCGTTTATGCTGCCGCCCGTGATCGCGACCGACGCAGCAGATTGCGTGGCCATGGTGCCAAGGCCGAGAGTTGTGCGCTGGGCGGCGTTGTCCGCGTCATCCAAAAGCGCCCGGCCGGCGGCTGTGCATGCGATCTCCTCCACCACACCAGCCCCCGCCGAAGACCGCCCCAACAAACGGTCAGTGGCAGAGGCCGTGATGGTGGAAACGCCCTGCGTTCCAGTGTGGTTTCCGCGCTGAATGGCATACGCCTGGGCGGCGTTGGCCTTGGATGTCGCATCCGCAGACTGAGCGGTGCTGACTGGCTTGTTGATGTCGGACGTATTGTCCACGTTGCCCAAGCCAATGTCGGTCTTGGAGAGAACGTAGTCCACCCAGCCGGCCCCGTCGTACCGCAGAACGGCACCGACCAACGGGCTGGTAATGGCCACATCCGACAGGCCATCTAGGGCGTTTGCCCCGTAGGATCCGACGTACGGCAGGGCAGTCCACTGCGAACCGCCATCGCCAAACTTCAGGCGAGTGGTGTCGGTTTCATAGCCAAGTTCTCCGGCTAGGAGGACGGGGTTAGTGACCGCCCACTCAGCCGCCGAGCCGCGCCGGTGCTGTATTTTCTGCGAATTTCCGCGGGTGCGGGACATGGCATCTCCCTAATGGTAAATGCCCTGCCCGCCAAAACCGCAAAACGACTCTCCCTTCGCTCTATAGCGTCGTTCTTGCCAGAAGACCACGAAGCGCGGCGGCTCTGCGGGCGTCGTCGGAGATGCCGTATTGGGCCGCGTTCTCGCAGGCTGCGGCGCAGACTGCAATCGCTTCGCGTTCCGCGTCGGTGAGCGCAGGCGAGCGATAGAGCGGGACGACCTCACCGCGAGACTTCGATGCCTCATGCAGTGCATCACAGTGAGTGTAGCAAAGTACTGGGTAGACCGCTCCGCGATCAACCGCCCAAGCAACCGGATCGTTGTCGTCCATGCCTCTACCTGATTTCTATAGCGCACCGTACTTCTGCTTTGCCGTCTCCAGAACGCTGGCAGCAGTGGTATGACCGGCCACCACCATCTCCAGACCGCCAAGCAGGAATCCATACCGGCTGGCGCTGTCTGTCATCAGCCGCACGACCTCGCTCGCAGACTCGCTCTCCCGCGTCAGCATCGCCCGCAAGGCCACGATCTCGTCGCGGGCGTCACGCAACGTCTGATCGGCGTCGTCGGCCTGCTCGTTCTCCAGCCAGCGGTTGATGCGTTCGATTACGTCCATGTCTGTCTCTGCGGCG
>Ga0214923_10001146_pt1 | contig 38233 bp, 30 predicted proteins | sample LL1510_MetaG_FD_177993 | JGI IMG/M metagenome (GOLD analysis project Ga0214923, IMG submission 177993) | Freshwater microbial communities from Lake Lanier, Atlanta, Georgia, United States - LL-1510 | ecosystem: Environmental > Aquatic > Freshwater > Lake | place: USA: Georgia | collected...
TCTTATTGTTGAGAGTTCAGCAACTGCATCTACGGCTTCTTGTGCCATAGCTGTTGCTGCCTCTGCTGCCTCTGCTGCAGATAGAGCGGCATCAGTAGCATCGTTAGCTGCTGCTGTTGCTTCTTCTGCTGCAGCTGCTGCTGCATCTGCAAGAGTGTTAACAACAGATGTAGTGATTGAAATTGCCTTAGCTTGGTTAGCTGTAGCAAGTCCAGCGTTAGCTGCTGCTGTAGTTGAACCAGTTGTACCGGTTACTTTTACATCAGTGCTGTTTAGTGGCATAAAGACTGTGTAAGTCTGAACGCCATCTACAACGTAACGAAGTGCAGTATCAGTCATTGTGTCTGATGTTGAACCAAGTGCGTATGAAGAAACTAGTCCACCAGCCTTCAAGATGCCTGTGTAAACACCTGATGGAACTTTAAGTCCATCAGCATCTGTAACTGTAAGTGTGATTAGCGCCTTCTCGCCTGGAGCATAAGTTGCCTTATCGAAGGCAACCGCTACTGCAGCAGGTGTCAAATTACCAACGCGGACTGCAACCTTATTTGAGGTTACGCCTGTTGTGTCTGTAGATGATGCGTTGCTTGTCACTGTGATGTTAGCTGTTCCAGCCTTCACACCAGTGATATCGCAGAGCCATCCATAAGTTGTTGTGTATGAGCAACCTGATGAATAGTTGTCGCTGATGATTGCAGTGTTATCTGATACAACCTTATAAGTTCCAGTTGTAACAGCAGTTCCTGCAGCATCTTCGATTGCTAATGCAATGAAACTTGAGTTAGATGAAGGTACAGCGATCGTTGCATCATAGATTGATGCTGTGATCTTTGTTGCTGTTCCAAAGAAAGTTACCTTCTCTGTTGCAAGTGTCACACCGAGTGCTGACTTGATTGTGATAGTTCCAACGCCTGAAGTTCCGTCGTTGTAAACCTGCACAACATCGCCTGCTTTAACAGTGATAGCGCGACCAATTGGTGAACCGTCAATTGTTGCTCCGCTGTTCACAGCGGTACCCAAGATACCTGCGCCGTCAATTGTTGCAGTGTATGACTCACCAGTGGTTGTAGCGCCAGCTGCGTTCTTAAGTGTTACCTTAATTGTCGCTGCAGCAGCACGTGTTGCATCTGCAACCGTTGCTGTTGTTCCCTTTGTATAGGTCACTGTCGCATCTGTTGTTGCTGATGTTGTTTCACCAGAGTTCAGAATTGAAGTTGCAGACACAGCTACAGTATCTGTTGCTGGATTCTGGCTAACTGTGATTGTTAGTGTCACACCAGTTGTGTCAATAACGCCGCCGCCTGAAACTACTGCAGGAACAAGCTTCACAGTGTATGTACCGGCCTTTGTAGGACCGTTCATAAATACTTTGAGCTTTGCTGTTACTGCTGATGGTGTTGCAGTTGATGGTGTGATGTAAGCAACCTGACCAGTGATTACATCTGAATAAGATGTAGTCAACTGAGCACCAAATGCTGCCTGATCATCTACAAATGCAGATGATGTTTCAGAAACCAACATGTATGGAGTTGCAGTGTTTCCGGCTGGAGCTGACATCAAGTAAGCCGTTACAGAAACTGTATCGCCTAGACCTGAGTTTAAGAAGCTAACTGTTGCAACGCCTGCTCCTGCAGTTACTGTTTCAGAAGTTAACTGTGTTGCAGATGTTGAAGCAAGGGTTAATGAGTGTGCTGAAACTGTTGCCTGTGAAGGAACAGTTGCAAGAACACCAAAGCCCAACGCAGCAACAGTTACAAGCGCAATGCGCTTGAAAGTTGTCTTTGTAGACATTTGTTTCCTTTCGATAGTCGATCTACGGACGATCCGCAGGTCGGCTCGGAGTGAACTAGTCACTCCTTTTCGATACATCGCACGTGCTGATGTATCAAATTCCCCGCCGTGTATCCGGACGCGACGGAGAAATCTATTTAGGTGAAATTTCACGTGCTTCACCGTTCTACCTTTTACTTCTTGTCTTCAGCCACAAGTACTGACTGAGCCAAAATTTGTGTCTTACCGGCATTGAGAACTAGTCGAGTTGTAATCGACTTGATAGGACCTGTTAGGTCGAAGCCGCGGTTGCCCACGGGGATAAAGAACTCTGAAGTTGGGGTTGAGACTACGAGAATTCTAACGGTCACAAGGTACTGCCCGTTGGACATCCGCTCAAAATCGGCCGTTGTGGTGCCGAGCTCAAGTGGGGTCCAACTTCCTGCGACACCAACAGATGCTCCAAGTACGGAGTAAGTGGTGCCGTTGCCATCCACTGTGATGTTCTGAGAGATCATCACATTTGGGCCACCAACCGCTGTAATGGCTTGGGTGGTCAACTCTGTTCCGGCTTCTGTGGCTACCGGCGTATTTTTATTCACGCGCAAGGTACCTGGGGTGCCGTTATCGGTCGCAACAGTAAATCCTGTTGGGATGCCGTCTTTATCCAGCCCTGGGAATACCAGTTTGGCTGATTTGATCGCCACACCAGAGACCATTGTGCTGGACTTCTTGGCTGGCATAGAAATAGAAGGTGTTGGGGTACTTGCCTCGGCTGGAGCAGCAACTTCAGATGACCCAGCGACTGGGCCAGATGCGATCTCAGATGGTGCAGAAGGTGTGATTGTCACGCCCTCGCGGCCGGTCATTGAGTTAAAGCCAAGGAACGCAGTCACAACTAGTAGGAGTGAAAGAGCGACCTTGGAAGACTTCTGGGCAAGTTCTGCTGCCTTCTTATAAGTGGTAGAAAGCATGTCGAGTGCGGTAAGGCCACGCTCTTCGTCGATAACGAGCTCTGAAAGTACGCGGCGAAGCGATGTGCGAGCGCGAGAAACAGTGTGGCGCACTGCAGATTCCTTGATACCAAGTTCTGCTGCGATTTCTTCGGTTGAGCGGCCTTCCATTTCCCACATAACAAGCGCTGCGCGCTCTGCAGGAGAAAGCATTGCCAAAGCCTGACGAATAATTGCTGCATCTTCGGCAGCAGAAATTGCTTGTGAGTGATCGCCATCTACTTGCCAAGCAGCTTCAACTTCAGCCTGGGCATCATCAATAACCACAAGGTTTGGACGACGGCCTTCAAGGCGGAACCAGTCGATGCAGAGGTTTTCGATGGTGCGGTGTAAATAAGAAAGTGCATGATCATTTGATTCAAGCTCTGGGGCTGCAAGCATGAACTTAATCAAGGCGTCTTGAGTGATTTCTTCAGCCTTAGCGGAATCCTTTAGGACGCGATTTGCGTGGGCAAGAAGCTCTGAACGATGCTCTGTGTAGAAAGCACCGAGCTCTGCGACGGTCCACACACGAGGACCTGCAGAGGCTGCAGACTTCTTAAATGCCACTTTGGGACTTCCTTCTTAACCGGTTTTGTACTTCAGGGACACCCGTCGGTGCCTCTATAGCCTTCTACGAATCCTAGCCCTAGATGTAGCGGGGAAGGGACAAAACGGACATTTGAGCAGTGAGTAAGGTCATTATTGGGGTATTCCCAAGTTGCTTAGTTGCCCGGAAAGTAATTGTTCATTGAGGGTATTTGTCGCTGAGCAAAGAGCTGCTTTGACAATCTTATTGTACGAATCTCAGATGGGGTTTTTGAACTCCTAGATTCACTTTCCAAAAAAGTGTCCATCGAAAATCTTGAAGACAAATCCCAATCTAATTTTTCCGAGTAATTCTGGACTAGGTACTCTGCTGCACTTCTATCTAAGATGTAAGCCTGTGCTCCAGTGCAAAAACCTTCAACCGGTTTAGATTTAAATTTCGTAAGCTCCTCTATTTTTTTGCTTAAAATTAAGTAATTTGCTTTACCTAGCCTGGAAACTAGATTTCTTAAAGGTAAAGCATCGGACCGATAGTGGCCATGCAGCAAGAAGTAAAACTCTCTCAGTGATACGAAGAGTAAATTCCTTCGTTTAAAACTCATGGTTCCTAGTTGCAGGATTGTATAACCCTCGGGAATTGACTTTGCAAGCTGGTAGATATTCTGAAAAAAATTTTGCTTCACGTAATTATACTCTGCTAAATTAATATCATCTTCAAAAATGCATGCGAATTGAGCCTGAGTTTTTAGAAACATCTTCATCGCTTTGATATGGGAATCCCAGATTGCAATCGCAGAGTTTTGTTTATTTGGCGGAAGCTCAGGTGGAGTAGTTCCGTCGACAAACGAAAATGAAACATTAAGCGCACCTAGGTTTCTAGAGATGTATTCTCGGCGATCGTGCGCCGACTGAAGTGAAATAACATAGATGGGGACAGATTCTGTGAGCATGAAAAATTACAACGTCCGAAATTTCCCGAATTCCGGAATTAGCTTCTCAACTTCCTTAAAAGTTCCCTCGGCTGCGATTAATCCGTCCTTCAGAAATAAAATTCTCTCTGCCTCTTGAATTGTGGAAAGCCGATGTGCGATAACTATTAGAGTTATAGATCCTCTCAGCCCGAGTAGCATTTCAGTAATACTCGCTTCTGTTTGCCCGTCAAGTGCAGAAGTTGCCTCATCTAAAACAAGAATTTTGGGTTTGGTAAAAAGGCCTCTAGCAAGCCCTAGACGCTGGCGCTGCCCACCGCTCAAATTCGTGCCTCGCTCACCTATTACATGATTTATGCCCTCCGGAAGTTGGCGGACAAAATCGTCGAGGTGAGCTGCATTTAAAGAATTCCAAACCAACTCATCGTTAACGTCCTCTTCGGGATACCCGAGTGCGACATTTGATTTGATAGTTCCATCAACAATCAACACATCTTGGGGCACGTATGAAATCTGGCCTGTGAAATTTTTTATTGCTTCAGATGGAGGGATATTTGACAGCCGAGCCTCTCCTTGGGTGGGCTCTAGAACGCCGAGAATTAAATCCACCAAGGTAGATTTACCGGCACCAGATGATCCCGCAATCGCGACCATCTGGCCTGGATGAATTTCGAGATTAATTCCCTTAAGTGTGAATTCTTCTGAGTCCGGATAGCAATAGGAAACATCTCGCAAGCTCACATTCGGTGTGAAAGTTGAAGGTGTGGGCATGGTTGATGAGAAGTCCACTCGGTTTACTTGATTCGAAGTGTTTATTCTGGACCACAGGTTCAAGGTTTCGGTAGCGACAGCTAAATTAGCCTTTATCTGAATCGCACCCTGCTGCAGCCGCAGAATTGCCGGTGCGACGCGTGCCCCCGCCGCCAAAAAAATAGCAAGAATTGAAATTGCATGCAGTGCGTCAAATAATAAAAATTGTGCTGCAGCGAGAATAAGAGATCCCATTACTAATGACATCTCAATTACATATTTACTTATCGTGGGAATAAACATTGCATCGGCTTGAGCCCGTGCCATTTTGTATCGGTAGTCACTAATTATTGCTGAGTAATAATCTCTGCGATTTCTCACTGTTGCTTCACGGTAAGAAGTAAGCACCTCGGCTAATTTTTGATTGCTTTTGACGCTCCATCCGGCATCATTAATTGCAAGAACTGCTGCGCGATGCTTAAGAAGTTGAAATAGCGCAACTCCCACAAGTCCAAAGCCTACTGCAGAGGTAATTGCGATTGTTGGGTTGACAAGGGTGAGACCAACAAACATGACTATCAATAAAGCGGTATCAGCCGCAAGCATTACTCCTGTTGCAATTACTCCATTAGTGATGGCTCCTACTCCCGCTGTCACTAAGAAAATTCTTTCTTGAATCGACTTTTCTTGAATAACCAAAATAGACTGCTGTAACAATTTTGCTATCAAATCTGAGGACAATTTCGCGGCCTTGACACTCAGGAATATAAGTAAACGTTTGTTAAATATAAGTGCAAGTATTGTACGCACTATTAATAAACTTCCAGCCGCGAATCCAAGAATCGCCGCCTGTTGCTGAAATTCCAAATTACCTATACCTAAACTGCTCATCACTCTAAATACAGTGCCTGTGGGCTGCTTGGATTGAATTCCATTAATAGTGAGCGCAGTAAGTAATCCAACAAATGCAACGCTAATGAGATCTAAAATACTCAAACCTATTTGTATAAGCGTAGCTAGGATAATTTTAATCTTATCTGGCCGTGAGAATAGATTTCTTATCTGCAGGAACACTTGGGTATTCTTTGATTTTGTACTTATATCAGAATCGTTGCTTGATTTCCTAAAGACTGAGAGTTTCAACTTCTATCCAATCCTGAGGTTTAATGCCAACCGGAGAAGGCATATTTTGAAACCACGGTGAGGGCATAATCGTAGTACATTCAGTTTGGTAACTTAAGAACGCAGCCCACCAACTAAAAGTTGAGTTGGCAATCACATAGCTTGAGCCGTGCCGCATAAGTTCTAACGTTTCCGCAGGATTTAAGTTGTTTTGTCCGATGACGCTCACGGAAAACAATGACGACGGAGTTATGAATTTATCAACGGATTCCACTTCATCGGTAAAAATCCAAATGTTCTTCGATGTTTCCCTAGATTCCAATTCTCTCAGCGCTTTTTTGTAATAGTTTGGCGGCAGTACACCTATCCCACTTTCGTTTTTGTAGTCGCCGAGCCGAAGATGAACTATGACGGGCTTTTCGATTTCAGCCTTTTCTATCAACTTCTTGAGGGTTGGCGATGTTTGCTTCAATCTCATCTCTCTCATTAGAGTGAAAACCTCTGGATGAAAAGGAAACTGGTGGGCCTGAAAATATCCATTAAGCAAGTTCTGTCCTGGTTTGAGGTCAATAGTGCAGAAGCCACTGCCCACTCCAGAAAAAACATATGTACGCTCTCTAAACTTTAGCGAGAAAATGAAGTCGGTCAATGCCTTTACAAATTGAACTACTAAATCGTTAACTGCGAATAGTTTATTCCCCAGCGCTTGGTTTAAGTTTAAGGCCAATGCCTTTCGGTCAAACTTATTGCTCCTCCTTTCGTTTACAACCACCTCGTGTGGCCATGTGAAGAACAAAGCATCAGGTTGGCCCGCGGTTTGTCGCGGTTGCGTGAAATTAGTAAACACCTCAAGTGGCTCTCCCTTGCTCGAATAGAGCCCAGCGGCAATTTGAAACAACTGGTTTCCTAAACCGCCTTTGAGTAATACTCCGGTTTTTACCTTTTTCTTCATTTTTTCTCTGCCTGAATCTGTCGAAAACTGATGATAAACCCTGCAAGCGTGCGAGGATTCAATTGGAAAATGACGGGTGTATAGCGAATTATTAAGCATATTCGATTTGAATTTTTTGTTCTAAAAATAGTCGTTATCAGTAGTCTCATTAGAATAACTTCAGAAAATCTATTCTGAAGTTTCTTGTCTTGTTTAAACCTGCTTCTCACCAATTTCAAGGTTTTTTCGACGTGGTTGATTGATTCCTGATTAGACGTCAATTGCATCGGGCTACCTTGAAAATATTGATAAAAAATTTTATCGGAGAAAAAAATTTTTTTTGACCCCAGATTTAAATCAACTAAAAAGAGTTGGTCTTCTCCCATGCGCTCGGCAGAGAAACTAATTCCAGCTAATTCTGTGCTTCGGATAATTATTCGCCATAGCCCTGGGTTTAATGCCACATTTTCTAATCGCTTTTTATGATTACGATTCACGGTACCTTCGGGAGAATTAATTGTGAAGTTACCAATGATTACTTCAGACTGCATATTGGTTTGAGCAATTGCCGCGAGCGCTTCACTTGGAGCAGGTAAGTCATCCGCGTCCCAAAAAGCTGTCCATGTGGCCAGCGGGCATGTTAAACCGGCATTTCTCGCCAGTCCGGGTGAACCAAAAGTACCCTCAATCACCTCAATATCTAACTGGCTATGATTTTTCACCAACTCTTCTATCTCTCTCGAAGTGTGATGATCTTGAATATCGTGCACAATCACAATATTCATTGGTAAATTAACAGCCTCAGAAAACCAGATGTTGAGATTGGACATCCGACCCGCCATTTGTGTAATTGGAACAATTACAGTCAATAAATTCGGATTAGCTGAATGTGATTGTGGCACATGAGCGATTATATGCTCAGCATTCCTTCATCACGGATAACATTCGCTTTTATGAGTGCCGTTTTACTGCTCGCCTATAGGCGTTGGGGAAATCTCGATCTGATTCTGGATGAATGCCGTTTTGCAGGAATTGATCGAATATATATCCATATCGATTGTGGTACGAGTGTTGAAGAGATAGAAGATGTCGCGCGAACCATTGAGAAAGCAATTGCCTACAGACAACAGTGGGGGATCGACATTCGCGTTGCTACTCAGAGTGAGAATGTTGGGTGTGCGGTTTCGATGATTCAAAGTCTTGATAAAATATTTCTTTTTGAAAAACAAATAGTTGTTCTAGAAGACGACTGCATACCAACACCGGATTTCTTCCATTTTATTGATGAATCCTTTCGAGAGATGGAAAGTAACGCTCAAATTGGCATTGCGTGTGGCGCCCAGTTTGCACCGTTGGGCATCACGCAAGATCGTTGGTTGCTTAGCCGCTACCCATTTAACTGGGGGTGGGGCATTACAAAATCACAGTGGGCATTGCTGTCATCAAGGATGGTGAAGAGAGACAAGCTAAAGCATTTTGATAATCAGATAAGCCGGGAGGAAGCTACATATTGGAATGCTGGATCAAGGCGAGCACTCGATGGGTACACAGATGTATGGGACACGTTACTGGTGCGCGAAATGATCCGGCATAAACTTCTTTCGATTTTGCCAGGTAACAATCTTGTTCGTAATGTGGGTAATGATGCTCATGCACTGCATACCAATGGCGAACAACTTTGGACTAATTTCCAGACGGGGAATTTTACTGATGCTAAATCGACTCCAATGTTTAATTTTCAATTTGATAAGTGGGCTCGCCTGCAATTTTTCAGGATATCTCGCAGTCACTTACTCTCAACTAGAATCAGGTGGGTATTGGATCAAGTTGTGACAAAGCCCAAGCGAAAACCATTACATGAGAGAATTCAATATGTCTCCGTTGATTTTAATCTGTAAAGCTCGGCAACTTTATGAGCAACGACCTCTGGATGCACTAGCGCCAAAGCTGCTTCTCTAATTGTTCTCGGATCAAAATTTTTTGCTCTCTGTTTGAGAATTGCTTTATACATGGAATCCGGGTCCCCATATTTAAAAGACTCCATTCCAAACAAATTAGATATTTCTGGTATGCCGGCGCGGTCAGAACCAACAAATGGGGTACCACAGGCGAGTGCCTCGAAGATTACATTGGGGCTATTGTCGACCAAGCTTGGGACAATCAATAGATCAGAATCAAGATAAACATCAATCATTTTTGACATACCAATTTTTTTGTACTGTCGAGCTTTGAGACTGCCGATTCTAATCTCGGGGCCTTTTCCAACAAACATGAACTGAATGTTTTCTCCTCTGAATTCATTCTCAAATTTACTGATGCACTCCAAGAGTGTTTCTAGTCCTTTGAACGGATTTTGCAAATCTTGAGCCACGAATGTAACCAAGAAGGGTCTTGATGCATCTCTAATCGTCCGGCTACGTGCAGACGAAGTGATAAATTGCGCACCAAGCGGGTTATTTATCTTGACTACTTCTGCCTTCCTTAAAACTTTGCTTGATCTCGCCCTGTTCGCAATCCAATCAGATGGTGCAATTACTGTTAGGTTTTGGGTTTGGCCGAAAGCATAGGTGAGTTTATTCTGAGCACGAGCTACCATTCCTTGAAAAAAAGTTCTTGCTTCAGGACAGTTGGAGCAACTATCTTCATATCTAGAACAGCTCAGGGCGTGATGGCAGCCTCCTGTGTAAAAACGTTCATCGTGCAACGAAATAAAGATTGGAATCCCTGAATTACAGATATCTAGAATTGATTTTGTGTCAAGAAAATTGTAAAACGTGTGAAGGTGAATAATGTCAGGCTTAAGGCTCAGAATTTTTTGAACCGAAACTATTTTTTTTGAAAAAGGAGTCATTAACAAGTTTTGGTTTTGAAGAAGTTTTGCTTGTAGCACTGTGGCAGCTCTGGACAAATTTCGGGCTAAAAAATTCTTCTTTGCAACAAGCTCGTTCTTGTTTCTCGAAACTTTGGGAGATGCTCCAGTTAGTAATTTCGATTCATTCCCAATTGAGTTCAGAGCTTCGTTTAAGCGCCTGGCTGCAATTCCGGCGCCACCATCCATGGAAGTGGCTATCTGCAAAATATTCACCAGTAAGTCCCTCCTTGGTCGGTGCAATTGTTAGCAATCTTCTTGCGTGATTCTATGCTTCAACGGCCAGAGAACTTGGTTTTTGAGAAGTCCATTAAGGGTTACAGGTAGAAAACAGCCTTAATTGAGACATCAAGGCAGGTACTGTTTCCTCATGCGAATTCTAGTTTCCGGCGCAGCGGGATTTCTTGGCTCCCACCTATCTGAATCCCTTCTGACCCAGGGGCATGAAGTCTTAGGTGTGGACAATCTTTATACTGGCTCTCGGAAAAATATTCAGCATCTCTTTTCAAATCCAAATTTTGAGTTCTTGCGACACGATATAACTTTGCCTCTCTATGTCGAAGTAGATCAGATTTATAATCTCGCGTGCCCAGCTTCTCCTGTGCATTACCAAATGCATCCTGTTCAAACAATTAAAACGAGCATTCAGGGAGCTATAAATATGTTGGGGTTGGCTAAGCGCACTGGCGCCAAAATCTTGCAGGCGTCGACGAGTGAAGTTTATGGTGACCCATTAATTGCTGAACAAACTGAAGAGTACTGGGGCAATGTAAATCCGATTGGTATTAGGGCTTGTTACGATGAAGGTAAGCGAGCAGCGGAAACGCTCTTTTTTGACTACTACCGCCAGTACGGAATAAGAATAAAGGTTGCAAGAATTTTTAATACGTACGGCCCTCGCATGGATCTTAACGACGGACGCGTTGTGAGTAACTTCGCTGTGCAGGCGTTAAAAAATGAACCCATAACTATTTATGGCGATGGTAAGCAAACTCGATCATTTTGTTATGTAAGTGATCTGATTCCGGGCCTAATTAGTCTCATGGAAACGACTGATGACGTAACAGGGCCGATAAATTTAGGCAATCCACACGAATTCACCATGCTTGAACTTGCCAACAAGATTATTGCCGGAGCATCTTCCAGATCTAAAATAGTTTTCTGCGATCTTCCTGCAGATGATCCAAAACAACGAAAACCAGACATCACTAAAGCTCGAAAATCACTTGGTTGGGAGCCACGAATCCAGATTGATGAAGGACTAGAAAACACACTCCGTTACTTCACTTCACAGATTCAGAATTCTTAGTTTGACTAGAAGGGCAATTGTGCGCACATCGCTTATTGATTGGATTCAAGTTCCCAGAGACTTGGAGACTGTCGGACGTTCATTTAAGCGAAAAATGTTCGGATTAGATAACAGGTCTTCGTACCCTCTTCTTAGCGGAGATACCTTTAAATATTTATCCCAGCTCATTCTCGAGGGTCAAATTAATGAACTGGACTATGATTTTCCCGCCCTTCAAGAGTTCAATGGAAAAATCTTTGCACAAGCCGAACCAGGATCAAACGCGACAAGAATTTTAGTTCAAGTCTGTCGATCCGAAATTAAGTTTCCGAACGCAGATCTAATCATTCATAATGGAGATGTAATCCCTAATCCAACAGAAATGCTAGTCCTAAGTAATTCATTCAGAAAAGTTTACTCAGTGAATTGGTTGGGTGACACAGCAATAGCTGCACCTCTTCCGATAGGACTCGAAAACCGCGATAAGCGCAGAAATGGCGTCCCCAGTGACTACTTGCGAGAAATAAAGAATGGTCTTCCAATTCCCGGGCAACGCGATATTCTGCTGCTTGCCGCTTTCTCTCTTCACACAAATTTTGAGAAGAGATCCATGGCTCTTGAATATGCACGCAGTATCCCTGGCGCAAAAATTATTACTAAACCAATCACCCCTCGGCAATACAGAAATTTAGTTTTGCGTTCCCGTTTTGTATTGTCACCGCCTGGAAACGGTCCCGACTGTCATCGCACTTGGGAGGCACTCTATTTGGGAGCAACTCCGATAGTTCACCGTGAAAGTTGGCCTTTTCATGCGCATGACCTCCCCGTAGTTCAGGTCGATTCGTGGGGAGAGATTGAACTAAAAATTGAGAGTTACCCTGCAAAGATAAACAATTCCTGGAAAGAGATCCATTATTGGATTCCACCAAGCGTTTTTTAGATTGATACAAATCTGAAATATTTTGAGTGCTCAAAAAATTGTAGAACGTGTGGAAACGGATTACTTCGGGAGATTCTTATGCTGGTCTCCGTGGTCGTGTAGTTGGGTTCGTTATGGTTTATTCGCTTTGATACCAAATCTCCAATCAGAGGGCGAGAAGGCGTTTTTTGAGTTGGTTGGATTGTATACACTAATGTTTTGAAATCCGATATCTTCCATATTCTTGATAACCTCTGATGGCGACCATGCTCTTAATGTATGTACTTCATTATTTAGATTAATACCCGTAATTGAATCAACAAGATCGATACTAAGTCGATAGATATCTTGCTCCGCAAGACTAATGTCTGGGGAAACTTTGCGGATGATTTCACCCGAACCTGAATTTACGATTCTTTCATTGTAACGCGGTGGGTCATTCCGGACTCCACTTGAATTCCAGGAATCGACGAGACATCTCCCCCCACTCTTGGTGTGTTCAAATAAATTTAGGAGCAGAGCGTGAAGGTCTGAAACGGTGGTTTGATAGCTGAGGACATCAAATAGACTGTAACTGAAATCATACTCGTTAAAAAAATCAACTAAGTTGTCACTGAATTTAAGGTGCGGGTATCTTGATCTCGCGACGGCAAGCATCTCTTTGCTCACGTCAAATCCGTCGACCTCTACACCTAATTTAGAAAATTCTGCAGCATGCGATCCTGTTCCACATCCAATGTCGAACCCCCGCAAATTTTGAAACTCACTGAAATCAATCATTGTTAAAATTTGATTCACTTCAATTGAATAATTCTTAGATCCGTGTATTGAATCGTACAAGTTCGCGTAGGTAGAAGAAAACATACAGGAGTTACCTATTCTCTGGACTCAAACATTCCAGCAAAAATGAGCCATCATGCCCAGTGCTCTAATGATAACGATTTTGTAAGGGTGCACGCCAACCTAATATCTCAAGTCTAAAATGCAGAAAGCCATTTTGTGGAACTTTACTGCCTAATCAGCGAATAGTTCGCAGAACTGACAGAGTTTACTGGGGATACATATCGTTACGCTATAAACTTACATCTAGAGTGAAGTTGAGATTTGAAGAGAGCGGAGAATCGAAGTGCGAATTGGGGTTTTGGTTGGCAACTTAAGCATCTCGGCAGGTGGTTCATACACATACACGATGAATATTGTGAATTATTTAGAAAAGAATGGGCTCGATAACCATGACTTCGTCTTGATCTGCGGCCCTAAGGAATTTGAAATGCTAAATTTAAAGTTCCCTGGGAATGTAGCGGCCTATAAGTCACACTCTCGGTGGCGTTTAATTAGAGTAATTCAATATATTAAAGTCATAATCCAACTGTTAGCGTCAGGAAAACGGGTAACATTAGATAACATTCAAAATTGGAATATTCTCACTGCAGTCTATGCTCTCTCACTTGACTTAATCTGGTCGACTGAGCCACTTGGATTCCCTTTCGACATCCCGTTCATCACAACAGTGTGGGATTTGGAACATAGAAATAAACCTTTTTTTCCTGAGGTGTCTCAGAACGGGGAATGGGAGCGTCGAGAATCTCGATATTCCAAAGTTTTAGGGAAAGCAACTTTCATTGTGACGGGAACAATTGTCGGCAAGCAAGAGATTGTGAGTTTCTACCGAATCAATCCTGAAAGAGTTATCATCGCGCCCTTTCCAATGCACCTAAAGTTGAGGGCTATGTCAACAGAACGTAATCCGAATTTGATTTTCTATCCTGCTCAGTTTTGGCCGCATAAGAATCATGCAAACTTGGTTGAAGCTTTTAAGCTTTCCTCTATTACCGAGCCAGATTTGAAGCTTTTACTAGTCGGGTCAGATAGGGGCTGTCAAGTAAAAATTAAAAGACTTGTAAACGACCTGGGCTTGAATTCTAATGTTGAATTCTTGGGAACTGTGTCCAATCTTGAACTTGAAAATCTTTACCAGACCGCGTCTTTGATGATTTTCCCCTCCTTTTTTGGGCCAGATAATTTACCGCCGCTCGAGGCTATTTCGTTTCAGTGTCCAGTTGCGGCATCTGATCAACCTGGAAGCAGAGAACAATTCAAAAATGGCATTCCACTTTTTGATCCGACAAACATTGCTGAAATGTCTAAAATTATTTCAGATAGGCGAAATGTACAAGTCAGTCTTGAGTTCCAAAAAAAGATGCTTGATTCGTTAAGCATTGAATCCTACTTTTGCACAATGGAACAGCATTTGAATCAATTTGCAAAAATAGCGAGGAATTTCAAAGGCTAAGTTACACTCTGATAACACGAGGGCAAGGGGATAGAATTGTGAACATCGAGTTTTATGGTCCTAAGACACATCCAAATGCCATAGTCATAAGAGGAACGGCGAAAGCAGAAGGTATCGAATTCTATTCACCAGAAGATTTCCCACAACAAATTGGATTAATGAGTCGCCCCAAAGGTTACGTGGTACCCGGGCATGTACATAACGAAGTACTTCGCCAAGTTACTCTCACTCAAGAAGTATTGATGATACGAAGTGGACGTTGCGAAGTCACTCTACTTATTCTAGACTCTGAGCCAATTAATATTGAGTTGATAAAGGGGGATGTAATTCTTCTTGCTTCAGGCGGACACTCAATAAGGATGTTGGATGACACGGAAATTTTAGAAGTGAAGCAGGGCCCATACCTCGGGTCTGACGACAAAACTTTCTTATGATTCCTGTAAACCGCCCACTAATTTCTCAGTCTGATATTGAAGCAGTTACCGGGGACTTGAATGCAACGTTTATTTCGGGTGAGTCCCCTCCGGTGGCAAGAATGGAGGAGGAACTAGCAAAAGTGGTTGGAGTAAACCACGCCATAGCGCTCTCATCGGGAACGTCAGCAATTGATTTGCTTATCAGTCAACTCAAAATTGGTAAAGGTGACACATGTATTTTACCTACCTTTACGATTATATCTACCGTGTCTCAACTCCTTCGGATTGGGGCAAAGGTAAAACTGATCGACGCTGACCCTTTGACTTGGTCAATTGATTCCACAAAAGCCGCTGAATCCATTGACTCAAATACAAGATTGATACTCCCTGTGCATATTTATGGCCTGCCGGCTGATATGGATCCAATTCTAGAAAAATCAAATCAATTTGGCTCGAAAGTAATCGAAGACTCTGCGGAGGCCTTGGGGGTCGAGTACAAAGGACGGCGTTGTGGTGGTCTGGGTCATGCAGCTGTATTCAGTTTCTATGCAAATAAAATTGTCACAGGTGGAGAGGGAGGCGCAATTACTACAAATGACGCAGACTTAGCAGCAGAACTTCGGAAATATCGTACCTTGGCACATGAAAGCGAGAGATTTGTACATTCAGGTTTAGGCTGGAACTATAGAATTTCAGGATTAAGCGCATCCCTAATTGCATCACAACTCAGCCGAATTGATTTACTCAAAGTACGTAAAGCAGAAATTGGCGCACTTTATAACAAAGGTTTATCTGGCCATCCATGGATAGATGTTGCGCCGGAAGAGACGAGCTACTCAAAAAATTTATATTGGGTTTTCCCAATTCTACTTAGGCGTAATTCAGGCTACAACGCAAAAACTCTGCAGCTTAAACTGAAGGATCTAGGAATAGAAACAAGAAGATTTTTTTGTCCCATGCATTTGCAGCCACTCTCCGCCGGCTACAAATTTGACGAATTTTTGGAAGGTGATTTTCCGGTTGCGAATAATCTTTGGGAAAATGGCCTTTATTTACCCAGCGGCCTCGGTAACACTGATGCTGAGATTTCGACTGTAATTGAAAAATTATGGTTGCTACTTAAATAGATACTACACAAATTTAGCGAGCACTCACTTGAAATAAGTGTGAACCTTGCTAAAATTTCGAATAGAATTTCATTATGAGGCAACAGATCAATAAGCTACGAAAAACTGCGCTGACTTTATCAGCCATTCTTGTAGTCCGTTTGATTCTGATACTAAAGCCGAACATGCAACTCGCTTATGACAATAGGAATCCCATAGACGGGACCGGGGCACAATTGCAACGGATCCTTGGCATATATTGCTTGTCAAAATTTCTGAAATTGGATTACGTGCATAAGGATATTAAGGATGTATCTACCCATGCTTTAGACCCATTTCAAGATGATTCTTCTAGAAGAGAATTTGTACTGAGAGTTAATAAAATATTTGACCTAGATTCATCAAAATATGCGCATACCAACACTGTATTCATGAATAAATTGAAACTTCGAGGGTTATTACTGGAAGCATTAAGGAATAAAATTACCCGTAAGCCCGTTATGTTAGATATCATTGAGCCTTTTGGAATAATCGATTTTCTACCAAGAATATACGAGGAAATTCCGGTAATTGACTTTGGATTTGATGAGTCCGTGACCGCTAAGTTTGGTCAAATAGCCATCCACTATCGTCATGGAGTTGGAGGATTCGTCAATTACCATAAACAATCAATCTCAAGGCAGTTACAAGATTCGTATTACTTGGATTGTATTGAGCTTTTAAAGCTAGAAGTAAATCGGGGCGAGAAGATACTATTATTCACCGACGCGCCTTTAGAAGCCTTAGATTTCATACCTCCCCCTAACCAGGTTAGGAATTGGGTGGGGTCTCCAAATTTTGATGGAAAAAAAATCCGGATTAATAAGAGTGAAGTTGGTCCTATCTTTCAGAACTCAGGGTTAAATATAGAATTCATTCATGGTGGTGATCCACTGGAAGCACTAGCGATTATGGCCAATGCCAGAATTTTAATCATAGGTCGGTCAAGTTTTAGTTACGTTGGAGGCTTGTTGAATAAACACGGGCAAGTAATTTATCCTCGGAGTTTTTGGCATTCTCCCCTGCGGGGATGGAAGAGAATTAATGGGTGACTCGGTAGTAAAATGTTTTAATTCTCTTGAGCATATAAACTGCTTGTAAGTAATAGTTGGATCTAAAGCCCAGTTTTTTTAATCGTTCTCTCCCGAGAAAGAGTCGCAGTAAAATTCTTTTGTTTGTTTCCCCGATAACATAATTTGCGTGGAAAATGTATGGTGATGCTTGGGCAATTCCAGGCATAGGAGGAAGGCCGTGAAAAAGTCCAATGAAATATCCCACTGGAAAAGTAATCTGCGGAAGTTCACGAATTCGTGAGTCAAAATTTCGATTTTTGTAGATTTCTGTAATGATCTCGTCATCTCCAATCATCTCCAATCGAATTCTACTCTTCAAATTTGCTTCAGCGCACTCAGTTAGGAAATCTAAGGTAAATGCTGAATTTCGCAGAGCTATGAACCCCATGCAAAGTGAAGGCTTTGCTGGTGACTCAGTTAAGCTTTGCACTAGTATCTCAGAATTCTGATTGCTGGCAAATGTATTGGTAATTTCCATTCCTGCATCTCGAGCCCAAACTAAATCTATATCGTTGTATATAACAAAATCGAAACCCAAGTTAAGAACTCTTATTATCAAATCCCATTTTCTACTTACCAAATCATAAAAAGAACTAGTCCCAAAATTTTGGTAACCTACAGTTTCCTCTTCTGGTAGGTCGGCAATCTTGATAAAAGTAATCTGGTCGTCCCTAGGCAAATCTGAGATATCTCGCTCTCTAAAGTATCCAACAAAAATAGGCGAGTCGGTCAGATCCAAAACACTTCTAATAGCAAGAGCTGGGAGCTCTTTGACTTTGTTAACGACCATAAAGCAAATTGCTAAAGACATATTTTGCCAATCTTAATTGTATTTGCAAACATTATCACCATTCTCCAGAGTCGATTGATGTCAGGTCGTACTTTGTCCGATTCGTTCGAGTGGTAGCGGACTCGCCGTGATTAAGTCCTTGGCTCTTTTTGTTGCACCGGGTCTGGACTGAATCGAGATTTAAATCGGGAAGAGTCAAATTAATATGATGAAATCTTGGAAGGCTTCGTTAGGATGCCTTTAGAATTAACAATTATCTGAAAATCATTCGATTAGAATTTTAATCGCCTGTTTCTTAGTGCACTTTCTCGAATACGAAGAGCTACCCGCACAATGCTACCTATGGGGAAATCGCGCATTAATGAATTACTTTTCCTGACCAAGAAGTTGTAATACTTTGATTGCCCTACTTCCATGGTGAATTCGATATTTATTTGAATCCGTTTGTTTGAATCCGCGATTAGGTTCTTTCTTTTTGAAATTGTTCCGTGTGTACCCGAACCATCAAATCCAATATTATTGATTAAATTTTTCTTTGGAACAATGCATAGCAATTCTCGCTTGATAAAATCGATGTTCATTCCAGTTGCCCATGAATCAATCTTTCCAGTCGCTTGCAGTTCCGCATATCCGACCAAGTCTGGACTTACTCTTTTCACTTTTCTAATCACCGGTTTATCCTCTAGGAATTCGTGATCAACATACTTCCAGTCGATTGAATTCCACCTATCCGCCCAAGTGGCCCATCCCCAACTGCTGTGTCTTTTGCTCGTTAAGAAGTCCCGTCTCTCAAAGAGCGGAAACCTGGTGGTATTCGCTCCAGTAACCGATCCGATTAATGAATTAAGCTCTTGATTATTCAGATAGTATTCCATGGCATCAAAAAAAACCTTCGATGGGATTATATCGTCCTCAAGAATTATTGCCTTCCCGTGAATTGCAAATACTAAATCCAATCCCGATTGAATTGAGTTTGCCAGACCAAAATTCTCAGTCCTCCTAAATACTTCGAAGTTTTCAACTAAAACTGCAAATTTGTCTGTTAGTTCGTGGACAAGTTGAATCTCAGGTGTTATGCTTGTTTTTGGTCCATCATTAAAAAGATGGAAACAGTACTGATTTTCTAGTTTTAAGTCGTGGATCGTTTCATAAAGAATTTTAAGGTGCTCAGGTCGGTTAAATGAGAAGATTGCAAGACCCACTTTGGTTGAGTCACAGGCCACTATGAAGCCCTACGTATTTGAAAAGATAGTCATGTGTACTCAATTGCTTAACAAATTGGTAATTTTTTGATTCCAAAAAAGATTTAATTGAATTAACTTGTCGAGATTCTATTAGAATAAATCTGAATGAGTATTCATTGTAATCGATACCACGCAATACTGATAATTCTGCGCCTTCTACGTCCAGCGACATAAAATCTATACATTTTGGAGAATTAAACTCTCTAAGAACTGAATCCAGTGTCCTCGCTGTAGAATTTAAAATTATATTCTTCTCGCCACGCGTAAGATAAATTGACCCGTTTTTTGCATGGCCCACTCTATCCTCAATCTCATTTTCGTCATCAATTCCAATCGTCATTAAATTTGAGTAGATATAATTATAGTTTTTCTCACTAAAATCAAAATTAACGCAAGCACAATTACAAAAGTGGTTGATGGCCGATCGATTTCTTATCAGTTTTTCAAAATTTGGTAAGTGTGGTCCGGTTAACAAGCCGCTCCACCCAAGGTATTTTTCTAGGTACATGGTGTTACTTTGGCTGACTCCGTCGTTGGCTCCAAGTTCAATGAAATACCCACTCTTTATCTTTATGAACTTATTTAATTTATGATCCAGTTTATTTAATGACCAAGATTTCTTCCTCAGCTTAATTGCCACCAAAATAGATTCGAAAAACGTCATAATTAATTAACTACCTGAGAAGGAAACGCACGCATAGGCTTAAGCATAGAACTAAATTGCAACGGGTCCTATCTAAGACATTAATAAACATGTAGACTGGCCATCTATGAAAATTGGGCTTTGTATAAGTGGAAGTTTTAGGGGATCAGCCGCAACAATCGGACAGAATTTATGGAATCTGAGAAAGGCCGGTCATGAAGTCATTACCTACGCTTTCCTGCAACCTGAAGTTAATTTCTTAAGGGTCAATTGGGACATCAGGCGGTTACCAGTCATCGGCTACGCGCGTCCTTGGGTTTCATATTATGACTTTAGTGATTTTCATGTTCAAGGAATTGCAGAACTTGCTGCGAAGGAATCTTGGAACTTCAAAGATATGGGAATGGCAAACAAAAAATTACCTAGGGCGGCGGCGTTGATCTGAATTAGGGAGTGGCTTACGTGAGCCACGAGACGGTCCCTTGTTTTCAACAACCGGCGTTACATACGGAATACCCGAAGGCTCTTGTGCCCCTGTTATTCTCATCAAATCTTGATCCAGTGGTTTAACGCCAACGAATTTAGGTGTTACTCCGGCACGTGAAGTTAGACCGCCTACGGATTTCTGTTGTTTTGTAGTCGCTAGGGTAACCACTGCGCCAGCTTCACCGGCGCGTGCAGTACGGCCAGAACGATGCAAGTAATCCTTGTGGTCGGTTGGTGCATCTACGTTAACAACCAAAGAAATACCATCCACGTGAATTCCGCGTGCGGCAACATCTGTAGCCACTAGAGCGGCGTTTGGTAATTGCTTGAAAAGCGCAAGAGTGCGAGTACGAACTGCCTGTGACTTTCCACCGTGAAGAGCTCCAACCGGAACACCTGCGTGAGCCAGTTTGTCAGCAAGACGATCTGCGCCACGTTGTGTCTTAACGAAAAGAATAGTTTTTCCATTACGTGCTGCAATTTGGTTTGTAATGTCATCTTTATCTCCAGGATGCATTACAAGAACGTAGTGCTCCATGGTTGAAACTGATGCGCGGTCGTTCTGAAGTGAGTGAGTCTTTGGATTGCTTAGGTATTGGCGGACTAGGGCATCAACACCGCGATCTAGGGTCGCAGAGAAGAGAAGTCTTTGGCCGTTTGGCTTGGCTTGGTCAAGGATTTCTTTGACTACCGGCAAGAAGCCCATGTCGGCCATCTGATCAGCTTCATCAAGAACGGTTATCTCAAGATCATCTAGTTGCACTTCACCCTTGTTGAGTAAGTCAATTAGACGGCCTGGCGTAGCGACAAGAATTGCGGTTGCCTTGCGCATGGCAGTTATCTGCTTTGCGTATGGCATCCCACCAGCAATTACAACAGAGTCATGGCCGATTGCTCGCGCAAGTGGGGTTAAAACTTCGTCAATTTGCTGAGCAAGCTCACGAGTTGGTGTCAGGACAAGTGCCAATGGCTTGTGTGGCTTGGCTGCTTTTCCACTGATATTCGTAAGCAAGGCAAGGCCAAAAGCAAGCGTTTTACCGGATCCTGTTTGCCCGCGACCAAGAATGTCGTGGCCAGCAAGAGCATCAGGAAGTGTTGCAATCTGAATTGGGAATGGATTTGTAATGCCTTGTGCATTTAGCGCATTGGCAAGAGCAGGTGCAATTCCGAGGTCACGGAAAGTAGTAGTAACTTCTGACAATGGAGTTGCATCGATTAAATTAGCATCTGCAAGGTTTGCAGAGATGTAGTTGTCATCTGCACCGAAATCGACTGCTGCATTACTGCGAGTTTTAAACGCTTTGCGGTCATCACGAGCATACGCAGGTGAATAATTGCGGCGATCTCGAACAGGTTTTACAGGACGCTCAGCACGGTAATTTGAAGCTGAAAAATCTGGCGCTGATTTATGTTTAGCAAAAGTTTGCTTTGAGGGTGCGCCTGGTTTGTATTTTTTGCGCTTCCCAGGAATAAAGTTTGGACGTCCATCTTCGGTGCGAGCGACGCGCACTTTGGCTGCATCGCGGCGAGTTGTTAGACGGGTATCTGTCTTCTTGAATTCTGGTCGAGCTGCGCGCTCATTGCGAGCGGAGACGAATTTCTTTGCACGCGATTCTGGCTTTATAAACTCTTCTTTAACCTCTCTTGGCTTTGAAGCAGTCTTTTCTTGATATCGCTTTGCGCGCATCTTTGAACGCTCCGTTAAACGAGCATCCTTCTTTGAAAGAGTTGATGTATCAACATCGGTGTAACGCTTTGTTGGCGGTTTTGAATCAGGTTTTGAAGAAGATGTTTTAAATGGCTTTGCTGCAACGCCTTTGCGAGCTAATTTTTCCGCAGATGTATGGCGTGGCTTTGATGCTGGTGCTCCTGTAGAAGACTTCTTGGCGCGTGGCTTTCCAGCTTTGGCAGATGCCGCTCTGCGGGCTTTTCCAGGCGCGGTTGTACGTGGCTGTAGAGACATAGAAATGCATACCAATCGAGACGACAAGCGCGTCTCGGGTATGGCCTCGAATGGACCAGGGCGGTGATAAGACTCGCAAGTAAGTGGCCTTTTGGCTCACTTTGGGGGAAGTTCATCGATGCAGGTTGCATCGAAGGCTTAATTATAGCAGTGAATTTTTGGAGCTTAGTCCAAGACTACTGAGCCACTAGGTGTGCTCAAATGAACGGAAACTATTCCGGTTTCACCATCTTGACTTGATGGATCAACCCAATCAATTGAAACGTTCTCAAGAGCGCCAAGGATTTCGGACTTAAACCAAGAATCAGAAAGCTGATCCTTATCTGAAATAACAATCTTTTCGATCTTAGAAACGGTCGAACCATCTTTGGATGGGTGATCTTCAGTCAACCATTCAATAAAGAATGGGAGTTCGCGAGATTCTTCAATCTCTTTAACTCCAATTTGCTTCCACTTAAGGTCTGTTCCATCAGGGCGTGTGCGGTGCCCGTCAACTGCCTTGCGACCGAACTTCTCTTCAATTGGTGAAATGTCTTCAGTGCTAAATACCCAGGTAAGCCATCCGCCACCTTCTTGTGCTTTCTTTGACACAGCTTTGCCCCAAGGAGTTTGTTCTGTAGCTGGGTGATCGAGTGGGCAAACGACTTCAATGTACTTGCCATCAAGAAGTGGTGCTGTGAAGTTACGGGTACCAAAACGTGGGTGGATACCACCGTCAACAAATGTTGTTCCTAGACGTGAGCCCAGGCGTTGCACGGTATCGGCTAATTGATCATGGGAAGTTACATATGAGACATGGTCTAAACGCATGGGAATATTTTGCACTATAAATTGGTCTCTGATTACCACTGAATAGATGCCTCACGGACAGGATTTCAAGGTAACAAACCCGGTAAATTGGGACCGTAGGTTCGTTATTCAACACTGATGCGAATTCGGAGGTGCCTCAAAGGTTATATTTGATGATGCAGCGGATAGCGCTGAATCCATCTTTCCAGGTGATTTTCTTACCCGCTTCGTATGTTCTACCTCTATATGAAATGGCTACCTCATAAATTCGAGCATCCATTTTCGCTAGCTTCGCTGTGATCTCTGGTTCTAAACCAAACCTATTTTCTTTAATATCCAATTCTTTGGCCAACTCAGTTTTCATAACTTTGTAGCATGTTTCCATATCGGTTAAATAAATGTTTGATAGCGCATTCGACAAAAAGGTCAGAAATCTATTACCCAAGCTGTGCCAAAAATATAATGCTCGTCTAGATTCAAAAGTTAAAAATCTAGAGCCGAATACTGCGTCTGCATACCCTTCTTGGAGAGGCTTTAATAATCTTGGGTACTCCTCGGGTGAATACTCCAAATCAGCGTCTTGAATTAGAACAAATTCTGAAGTGCTTAACGAAAATGCCTTGCGGACCGATGCTCCTTTTCCAAGATTTTTTTCGTTATTTAAAATTTTGATTCTGGTATCGTTGACTTTTCTTATAATTTCTAAAGATCTATCTGAGGATGCATCATTAACGACAATCAATTCTTTAACGGAATCTTGATTTAAAACTCTCTTTAGCAATTCTTCGATCGTGGATTCTTCGTTGTAGCAGGGAACGACCACCGTCAGGCATGGATTCATTTCTCTAGTAACTCATCTCTAAAGTATTGGACGGTTCTTATCAATCCTTCTTCAAGTTCAACTTTAGGCTGCCAATTAAGTTCTGCTGTAGCCACTGTGATATCTGGCTCTCGAATTAATGGGTCGTCTTTTGGTAATTTTACAAATTCAATTTTTGAATCAGATTTAGAAATTCTTGTAATTTCATTTGCAAGTTGATTCATAGTTCTTGGGAAGGGATTTCCCAGATTTACTGGTGAAAGGAAATTCTCTTTAAAGAATAGTGAAATTAGGCCATCAATAAGGTCAGATACATAACAAAAACTTCGGGATTGAGATCCGTCACCGTAAATTGTTAAAGGTTCATTTTTAATTGCTTGGCAAATCAAATTACTAACCACCCGACCATCATCGGATGCCATTCCTGGCCCGTATGTATTGAAGATTCTTGCTATTCTTGTATCGGTTGCATACTGGCGATGGTAGTCGGAAAAGAGTGTTTCGGCTGCTCTCTTACCTTCGTCGTAACATGATCGAATTCCAATTGGATTTACGTTACCCCAATATAATTCATTTTGGGGATTTACTTTTGGATCACCGTAGACCTCAGAAGTGGAAGCCTGTAAAACTCTCGCATCATTTCGACGAGCTAACTCGAGAACATTTATAGCGCCTTGAACATTAGTCCTTAGCGTTCGAACAGGGTCTCGTTGATAATGTATTGGCGAAGCGGGGCATGCGAGATTGAAGATACCTTCTATTTCAAAATCTAGAGTGTCTTGAACATCTTGATCAATGAATCTAAATTTCTGGTTACTGATTAAACCTTCAATATTCTTTATGCGGCCGGTATACAAGTTGTCCAAACACAGAATCTCGTGACCTTGTGCCAATAGTGTTCTCGACAAATGTGAGCCTAGAAATCCAGCACCTACGGTTATAAGTAATTTCACTTTTTTTCACTTCGCGACTTTGATTTGGCGAGAATGTCTGAGATTAAGAATAATGCTGTTACATTCCCCAGCAATATTGTTGCCATCACATATCGTGGCGTAGGGATCGGGCCAACTGCCACAAGCAAAAAGTGAGTTACGATAATCGGATAGGTAACGCCGAATATCCTCTTTACGCTTCTTTCTCCAAGTTTGATGATTAGGTAGATATATATTGGCCAGAGCCATAAACCCCCCCAGCCCCAGAACCAGGAAGCTTGGTTAATTATAAAAGATGGTAAGAGGGCAAGGCTTTCTAAAGTCCTAAGAATTGGATTATGGATTTTTAAAGTTTCATCGTCAATAGAGGGATGCAGAACTACTGGGCCTAATTGAAGTGCTGTATTGGTGTTTAAACCTACGGGATTATTGATATTTCTATCTACTTGATTCTCTGGACCCTGGAAAAAGGGTGGAGGGAGTGCAATGCTTCCCCGTTGAAAGTGAGCTTCAATAACGATGGCTGGATTATTTGATGCTATTGATAAGTAGTTTTTAATAAAATCTACGTTATTTAAGTACTCTAGTTTCTTGCTTCTAACTTCGCTAATAGCGATATCCATACTTGAACAAGTTTTAGGCTCTAACCATTTTTCTTTAGGTGCTAGCGTTTCTAAATAATCCCATTCATCATTCGAAATTCTCGCTTCGGGATGTTGAGCGACACATTTTAGATCTGCTAGGACGGGCAAAAAATGCATAGGTACTGGGGTTTTTGTAATTCCAAAGCTCGATATAACGAATACAGCCATGGCTGTTACCAGATATCCAATTATTTTTATGTAAGTACGGATAATTAAAAGTTGAAAAATTAAGAAAGCAAGAACAATAAAATACCCGGTTCTAGCATTCATTAAAAGAAAGACCGCGAAAAACGGAACGTATTTATCAATTTTTCTGTGAGATTTGAAGTAGAGTCTAAACGAATAACCTATAAGTAAAAATATTCCCGAAGACAAGAAAACATCGTGATTTATATTCACTGCAAAGTTACCAAATAACGGTGATAGACAGATTATAAAAGCTATCTTTTCAATTTTCTTATTATTTTCGGGGAATGAATAAAGCAAATAAATCATTGAAAAGTAAATCGCTAGTAGCGAAAGCAAAGAAGCTAGCCATATACTTTGTCCGTTGAAAGTGCTGAGCTTGAGGAACCAAAAGTAAACCGATGTCCACCAGTCAGTTGATTCGCCTTTTCGCATTAAAATAACCGATTGGACTGGATCCGATCCAATTCTCCCAGGGAATAAGCTCACATACCAAAATAGCGAAGCTCCGCCTGAAGCAAATAGCCATTTTGATTGAGAATAGAGTTGACGATATTCAATAGCCGTCTTTGGTATCGCCAAAATTTATCCCCTCTTCGATAGCTGTTCTACAAATCGTACCGGAACGATCTCCCTATTCACTTGATTTGAAAATAAATTTGCGCTAGTTTCGAGTGTGCAAAACGACTCTAATCCCGATTACTCTGGTGATGGGTTGCTTTCAGAGATAGACGCAATTTTAGTCAATTATTCGCATCATATTATCAATCTCTTTGTATGTTCGATTGGTTTTGAAAACTTTAAAAAGGCTTGCGTTTTAGATTTTGGCGCCGGACAAGGGACGTTGGCTGAAATTATTAGAATGAAAATTGGAAATATCCCTGTATGTGCCGAGTTAGATCCAAATTTATTGTCGATTTTAATATCTAAGAATTTTCCTAGCTATCAATTTTTATCTGAGATTGATGCCAAGTTTGACTTAATTTACACTTCTAATGTTCTAGAACATATTGAATTTGATTTACAAGCTTTAAGCGATATTTCTGAGAAACTGAGCCGAACTGGCAAGCTTTTAATTTATGTCCCTGCTTTTCCGATACTTTTTAGCAAATTGGATCAACAGGTTGGACATTTTCGACGGTATAAAAAGAAGGAACTAGTTAGCAAGTTAGAGGCGTCTGGCTTTAAGGTGATTTCCAAGGAGTACAGCGACAGTGTGGGATTTATTGCGACGCTTTTTCTTAAGTTTTTTCGATTTTCATTTGCACTTGAGGCGAAGACTTCAAATTTAATGAAATTCTATGATCGGGCCGTTGTTCCAATTAGTATATTTTTAGATCGCCTAGGCTTTAAATATATTTTTGGAAAAAATCTTTTTGTTGTAGCTGAATTAAGAAATTAAAGTGAGCAGGCAAGGTTTTTATTCGGGGTTTTGTTATCTAGTAGGTATGCATCGACAGCATCGTCAACGCAGGCGCTGCCACGACCTTGGCCGGTGTGGCCATCGGCATCAAGGGAAATTAATTTGGAAGTCTTGAATATCTTGTGGAGCCCAACTGCCCAGTCATAAGGAGTTGCTGGGTCGCGGGTAGTGCCAATAACCAGGATTGGCACAGTTTTAATTGAAGTTATTTTATTGGTGCTGCGAGTTAGCTTGTCTTTGGTTGGTGGTGTTAAGAACTTGCAGGCGATGTTTGTGTAAGCAAGATACGGACCAAAGACGGGTGCGCGGTCAGCAAAACGTTGTGCATCTGCTTTGGTTTGTTCGATACTGCGGGTATCGGGCCAATCTAGGCAATCGATTACGGCTCCGGAATCAAGTTCGTTAGAAGCGTATGAGCCATCAGATGATCGTCCGCTGTATTGGTCGGCAAGATCAAGGAATGTGTCTCCGTAGCCGCGTTGGCCCTCTTGGAAGGCGGTGCGGAGTTTTGGCCAACCATCGGCGTCGTCATAAAGCGCTGATGCGGTGCCGAGAACTATTAGCGATTCAGTGGCAACCCGGTTGTCATTCTCAACTTTTGTTTTACGTGGAAGTGGGTTGGTGGAAGCTTTTGTAAAGAGCGCGATGATTGCTGCCGTTGCCTCTTGTTTATTTGTGGGTAGCGGGCAATCATCTTGTTTGGCACAGTCAGCAAGGAATGCGTCTAACGCTTCATCGAAACCAACTGCTTGTGAAATGTTTTGTTCGAGGATTGAAATATTTGGATCGAGTGCACCATCTAGAACCATGCGGCCGACTTTGTCAGGGAAGAAGTGTGCGTAAAGGGTTCCGAGATAGGTGCCGTATGACTTACCGAAGTAATTAATTTTCTTATCACCAAGTGCTGCGCGCAAGATATCCATATCGCGGGCGGATTCTGCAGTTGAGTAATGGGTTAGGAATTCATTTTTATCTTCACATTTTTTTATGAAGTCTTGAGAATCTGCGAGAGCCTTTTCAAGTTCTGCTTCCGTGTCCGGTTTGGCATCAGATGCGTAGTTGGCATCAGTTTCTTCATCGGTTAAACATTTAATTGGTGCGCTGCGATCGACTCCGCGTGGATCAAAGCCCACGATGTCGAAGCGATCGAGGACGTCGGGATCAAAGACGTATTCGGCGTTATAGGCGTAATCAACGCCAGAACCGCCGGGGCCGCCGGGGTTGACGATTAGAGAACCTATGCGGTTCTTTTGATCTTGGGCTTTGTAACGAAGGACGGCTAATTTAAATGTGCCAACGGTTAGGTCGGCGTAATCGATTGGGACGCGAAGGTCGGTGCATTCAAAAGATTCGTAACAAGTTGCCCAGTCGAGTTTCTGGTTTTCATATGCCGCTAAATCAGAGAGTGGTTTTTCAATGCCAGGTTTTGACGCACAGCCTGACGCAGTTAACGCAAAGGCGAGAGCTATTGCGGTAAATAAGAAGCGGCGTTTGTTCATTAGGCCAGACGACACATCAGAGCTTCGATGGTCAGAAGTGGTGCTGCATTGTGGCTCAAGTTGGTCCGCGCTTCCATGATGGCATTGATCTTCTTTACCGTCGCATGGGCAGGGGTTTTATGCGCGTAAGCGGTTATTTCATCGACCATATCGATATTGATAATTGAATCCGTGGCACCTGATTGCACGAGCATTACATCGCGATAGAAGGTGGCGATATCTAGAAGTGCGCCATCTAGTGAATCGCGGACCATGCGGGTGGCGCGGGATTTCTGTTCTTTCTCTAACTCTTTAATGGCCTTTGATCCACCGGTTGCCATGCCGCGACCAGTTGCGCCTTTGCCGTATGCCTCGGCGAGCGCCGCAGTCTCTTTCTCATCGCGTTCTTCACTGGCAGTGTTGGCTTCAGTGGTTGCAAGATCGACGAGAGTTTGTGCGGCTTGGAATGCCGCAGCGATTGATGAAAGTTGCAGAGGCAACTTCATAACTTGGGCACGATTGCTGCGCACGTGTTCGTTGGTGGCGATGTAACGCGCGCGGCCGATGTGGCCCTGTGAAACGCGCGCTGCGAAATCGGCCATGGCAGGTGAGATGCCATCGCGCTTTTCGAGAACTTCGGTCACATCGTGTGTTGATGGTGTGCGCAGTTGCAGGTGGCGACAGCGCGAACGAATTGTGGGCAAGATGTCGTGAAGTGTTGGTGCGCAGAGCAACCAAACGGTGCGAGCGCCGGGTTCTTCGATCGCTTTCAGAAGTGCGTTCGCTGCGGATTCGGTCATGCGGTCGGCATCTTCCATAACGACTACGCGCCAGCCGCCCATGGAGGGCGCCCAAGACGTGCGGGTCAGGAGCTCGCGGATCTCATCGATCTTGATGGAAAGGCCTTCGGTGCGGATGATCTCGACATCGGGATGCCCCGAGGTTTGAGCGCTACGGCACTCTTGGCATGTGCCACAACCACCTTGTGGACAGACCAAGGCTGCGGCGAAGGCAACTGCTGCCGAAGAACGGCCAGAGCCTGGAGGGCCAGTGAAGATCCAAGCATGCGTCATTTCTTGTGAATCTTGGTTGGTTCGAGCTGCGGCGACTGCGCCCTGCAGAATCTCAATTATGTGGGATTGGCCGACTAATTGGTCAAAAACTGAAGTGGTCATTTCTTTTTAGCAGATCTCTTTATCGGTTTTTTAATAGTGGCCTTAATTGTTTTCTTAAGTTTAGGTTCTTTTATTTCATGCGAAATTGAAGGCAGTAAAGAAATGCGTTGGGTGATTTCGTGATGAATTTCTTCGATGGTCTGTGTGCCATCGACGACTAAATAACGCTCCGGATCAAGGCGGGCGATTTGTAAGAATTCTTGGCGCACGCGCTCATGGAAGGCAAGTGGTTCTGCTTCTAAGCGATCGCGGTTCTTTAAACGACCAATGCCAACTTCTGCTGGTAAGTCGATAACGATTGTCAAAGTTGGAAAGAGTGATTCCGTTGCCCAACGTGAAATACGGGCGACTTCGCCAGGAGATAAAACACGACCAGCGCCTTGGTAAGCAATTGACGAATCGAAGTAACGGTCGGTAATTACAACATCGCCATTGGCAAGTGCGGGGCGGATAACTGAGTAAACATGGTGAGCGCGATCTGCGGCATATAGAAGCGCTTCGGCGCGTGGACTGATTTTACCGGTTTCATGCCCAAGCAAAATCTTGCGCAAGCCTTGGCCTAAATCGGTGCCACCTGGTTCGCGAGATAAGACAACTTTTTCTCCGCGAGCTTCCAGCCACTTTTTAAGCATCTTTGATTGCGTTGATTTACCAGTTCCTTCGCCGCCTTCGAATGCGATAAATGTTCCAACCGTTGGTGCACCGGTGATGCCGCCGAGTTCGCCTTTGAGTGCATTTAAAATATCTGACCAGAGTGAAACGTTTGGTCGGTCTTTCATCTGGTGATAAGAAATGGAACCGATGATGGCGGCGATTAAACCTGCAATCAGAATTGTTATCTGGGCGCCATTGAAGTTAATGGTGGCGTTTTCGAATTTATAAGTGTGAATGCCAAAGGCGGCTGCAACAACTGGTGCAATCGCAAGGACTGCGACCAAGGTAATGCGGATAAGTGATTGCACGAAGGCGAAGGTGCGACCACGTACTTCATTTGCAACTTCCATGCCCAGCATTGTGAAGCCGGTAACCCAGGTGACGCCACTGAAGATACCCAAGATGATTACGGTGAAGACCGCCATTACAAGGTTTGGAATCAAAGCAAGTAGAACAAGTAATACACCTGCGGTTGTGAGCGATGCGCCAAATAAACGGCGGCGAGAAAATTGTGCAAATATCTTTGGGCCAAAGGCGATACCGATTGCAAGACCGGTAAAGACTGCGCCAAATAGAACACCGTATGCGGCATCTCCGCCACCGAGATCGCCTACAAATGTGCGGGCAAGACCAATAACTGCACCTGCGGCAAAGAATGCGCCAATCATTCCAACGACAAGGCCGCGAACAATCTTGGTTTGGCTTACCGATTTCCAACCATCGTGCAGTGACTTTAAAACATTCTCGCTCTTTGCTTGCTTAGCAGCGGCGCCCTTTGGAATCTCTTTCAGTCCCCAGATAGTAAATGCGGCGAAGGCAAAGCTGGCGGCGTTTACATAGAGCGCGATATCAACAGAATCACCGATTGAGAATGGGAATAACGATTCAATGGCTGATGCAAAGAGCGTTAAGAGTGAGAAGAGAATTGCAGCAACAGGTGCTGTGCCGTAGGCTGCCAAGAGAGAAACTTGGTTCGCGCTTTCTAACTTCTCTTTTCCGACCAAATTCGGAACGCTTGCTTCTTTGGCAGGTGACCAGAATAAAGTCACGCATTCGACCAAGATCATTGCGCTGTAGAGCCAGAAATATGTATGCACAATTGGAATAGATATATACAAACCAGTGCGCAAGATGTCGGCCACCACCATTAACTTTCGGCGATCGAAGCGATCTGCGATTACTCCGGCGATTGGGCCAAGGAATACTGCAGGCAACAAGCGCGCGATAAAGACACCAGCGATTGCAAAGTTTGCGGTTGCGTAAGATCCGCCGGAAAGTTGTTGGGCGAGCGCGGTTGTCGCGAGAAGCCCGAGCCAGTCGCCCAACGATGAGAAGACCATTGAGTTCCAGAGCTTGCGAAAGGCGGGGATCGCCAGAACGCTGCGGGTCTCATCCTGCGCGGGGGCGGCAGGTCTTGGCAGGCTGTCGGGCATGAACTGAGTCTATCGGGCGTGCCAGACGGGCTTAAAAGAGGCTTCGAATGCTCTCTTCGAGGCTGTATTTGGATTTAAAGCCCAATTCGGCGGCGGCTAAGTCGACGTTGGCGCAAAGAAATGCTGGGTCGCCAGCGCGACGTGGCGCTTCGATGACTTCGGTATCTGATTTGTTAACCGCATCTAAAACCAAGTTAATTATCTCGCGCACTGATGCGCCGCGACCTGTGCCTACGTTGATAATCGGCGGAATAGCACCAGTTGCATTTGCTGCAACTAAATGTGCTTGGGCAATATCGCGAACATCCACATAATCACGCACGCATGTGCCATCGGCAGTTGGGTAATCAGTTCCGAAGATAACTGGTGCTTCACCCTTGTTGAGTTTGCCTAAAACAATTGGAACTAAGTTTTCAACCGAGTTATCAAGCAGTTCTTGGGATGCAGTACCGACGACGTTAAAGAAACGTAGAGATGTTCCGGAATTACCTGGAGTATTGATAAATTCTGTAACTTTACTCTCCGCATCTAACTTCGTGGAACCGTATGGAGAGATCGGAGCCAAGGGGCCATTTTCTTTACATGGCTCCATGGTGTCTGGGCTTCCGTATACAGCTGCAGTTGATGAGAATAAGAACTTCTTAATTCCGTGCTTTTGGGCAAGCTTTAAAAGTTCTGTTGTGGCCGAGAAGTTAACTTCCTTATATTCATCAGGCTTTTCAACTGACTCGCCTACTGCCTTAAGAGCTGCGGTGTGAACAATGCCTGCAAAGTTATTCTTTTGAAGAATATTCTCAACCGCTGTGTAATCACGGATATCAATTACTTCGAGTGGGATAGATGTGTTGTGCTTCTTGCGAAGGTATTCAACGCGTGGTTCAAGTCCCTGGTAGAGCGAATCTAGGAGAACTACATCCTTGCCATCTGCAATAAAGAGATCAGCGATGTGTGTGCCGATATAGCCCGCACCACCTGTGATTAGCCAAGTTTCGCGGTTCATGGGTTAACTCTATTCGGCTTTCTTTGCTTTGCCAGAAGCCTTTTTGGCAGCCTTTTTCTTAGTTGCAGCTTTCTTTACGGTGTTCTTGGTAAGAGTCGGCGCTGCATCTCCAGGCTTAACTTTCGCTGCTTTCTTGCGCGATTTCTTTGGTGATGGGCCGTTTTCGGCTTCCCAAGCACGGCGTCCTGCAAGGAGTTCAAGGGCGCGTTCAATTGTTAGCGCTTCAAGTGTGTCGCCACGACGCAGCGTTGCATTTGTTTCACCATCGGTTACATACATACCGAAGCGACCATCTTTAACGATAACTTCTTTATCGGTTGCTGGATCTTTACCGAGTTCTTTAAGAGGTGGTTTGGCAACACCGCGACGGCGCTCTTTTGGCTTTGAGTAAATCTCAAGTGCTTCATCAAGTGAGAGTGAGAAGAGTTGGTCTTCGCTTGTAAGTGTGCGGGAATCTGCGCCGGCTTTTAGATATGGGCCATAGCGGCCGTTTTGAATTGTGATTTCTTCACCGGCAGAGTTTGTGCCGAGTACGCGAGGAAGTGAAAGAAGTTTAAGTGCGTCATCGATTGTGATGGTGTCCAGCGTCATTGTGGAGAGAAGAGATGCGGTCTTTGGCTTAGGTGCATCTTTCTTCTTGCGCTTATTCTTTGGTTCACCCTTGTCATCTAGTTCGACAGGTTCTTCTGGGAAGACTTCGGTGATGTAAGGACCAAATCGTCCTGACTTTGCAATTACTTCAAGGCCGGTATTTGGATCGATTCCGAGTTCGCGCTCACCTGAAGGGGCTGCAAGAAGTTCGATGGCTTTTTCAAGAGTTAGTTCGTCTGGTGCAAGTTCTTCGGGGATGTTGGCAAGTTTGCGCTCTTCACCGGGCAAGTTCTCTTGCAGGTATGCGCCGTAGCGACCAACGCGGATCTCGATGGTGTCAGATAAATTCATGGTGTTTGTGGCGCGAGCATCGATGCCGCCGAGGTCGAGCGAGAGTTCATCAAGTCCTGGTTGGCCGTCATGTCCGTAGTAGAAATCGCGGAGCCAATCAACGCGGCCAGCTTCGCCCGCTGCGATCTTGTCGAGATCTTCTTCCATGCTTGCTGTGAAGTCGTAATCCACGAGCTTGGTGAAGTGGGTTTCGAGCAAGCCTGTGACTGAGAATGCCAGGAATGTTGGAACAAGTGCGCGACCGCGCTTGTAGACGTAACCGCGATCTTGAATTGTTTGAATGATCGATGCAAATGTTGAAGGGCGACCGATGCCAAGTTCTTCAAGTTTCTTAACGAGAGTTGGTTCGGTGTAACGAGCAGGTGGCTTGGTGTCATGGCCTTCGCAGTTGTATTCGCTGACCTTGATTGATTGGCCAACGGTCATTGCGGGAAGGCGCTTATCGGTTGCTTCTTCATCGACCTTGGCGTTCTCATCGACGATGTCGTCATAGGCTGCAAGGAATCCTGGAAATGTGATGACGCTGCCATTGGCGCGGAAAATGGTTTCTTTGCCGTCTGAAGTCTTGGCATCGAAGTCAACGCGCATCTGCATTTTTTTGGCATCGGCCATTTGAGATGCAACGGTGCGCTTCCAGATTAAGTCATAGAGTGCGAATTCATCGCGAGAAAGTTCTGGGGCTAATTCGCCAGGAGTTTTAAATGAATCACCGGCTGGACGAATTGCTTCGTGAGCTTCCTGGGCGTTCTTTGATTTACCTTGGTAAACGCGTGGGGCATCTGCAACGTGGTCGGCGCCGTAAAGTGATTTAGCGGCAGCGCGTGCAGCGTTGATTGCTTGTGCAGAAAGATTGATTGAGTCGGTACGCATGTAGGTGATGTAACCGTTTTCGTACAAGCGCTGGGCAACGCGCATCGTGATCTGAGCGCCCCAACCAAGACGTGAACCGGCATCTTGCTGCATGGTTGAAGTTGTAAATGGAGGCTTTGGACGTTCGGTGCGTGGAGATTCCTCCATTGATTTAACAGTCAGCGCAGTTGATTTAAGTGAATCAACTAGTGAACGTGCGCCTTTTTCATCAAGGAGCAAGATGTTTTCGAGGGACTTTTCTTTAACGGCGCCATCGGCCCCAAAGTCACTTGTTGTCGCTACTTTTTTGCCTTCTACAGAAAGCAGGCGAGCGGTGAAGCCGAGTTCGCAAGTTGCGTTTAGATCCCACCAAGATGATGAGATAAAGGCCATGCGTTCGCGTTCTTTTTCAACGATTAACTTGGTGGCAACTGATTGCACGCGGCCCGCAGAGATGCGTGGCATGACTTTCTTCCAAAGTACGGGAGAAAGTCGGTAGCCATAAAGACGATCAAGAACACGACGGGTTTCTTGGGCATCAATTAAGTTGTAATCCAAATCGCGAGTGTTTTCGACCGCGGCTTGAATTGCTTCTTTGGTGATTTCGTTAAAGACCATGCGCTTAATTGGGATCTTTGGTTGCAAGACTTCAACTAAATGCCAGGCGATAGCTTCACCTTCGCGGTCTTCATCCGTTGCCAGCAATAGCTCGTCGGCGTCTTTCATCAACTCTTTGAGTTCGGCAACCTTCGCCTTTTTATCTGGGTTGATGACATATAAAGGTGCGAAATCATTTTCGATATCGACGCCTTCTTTAGACCAGGAAAGTTTCTTTACTTCCTTAGGAATATCGGCAGCGCGCTGTGGCAGATCGCGGATATGACCGACGCTAGCCTCGACGATGAAACCATCGCCGAGGTAGTCGCCAATCTTGCGCGCCTTAGCTGGTGATTCAACGATCACCAGCTTTTTGAAATCTCTTGGTTGCTTCTTGTCTGGCATTACGTCCTAAGTGGGGAAGTTATTTTCTTAGTACTCGATAGAAGTTGCTTGACGACGGCTGCGGATCAGCGCACCGACGATAATGAGAACTGCTACAAGTGAGATGGCCAATGAAGCGCTGGCTTGCGTTGGAAGTGCAAAGCCAACAATCGCAGGTGTGATCAAGAGACCAACCAAGTTCATAACCTTGATAAGTGGGTTGATTGCAGGTCCTGCAGTGTCCTTAAATGGATCTCCCACAGTGTCGCCAACGATGGTTGCAGCGTGAGCATCTGAGCCCTTGCCACCGTAATTTCCATCTTCAACCATCTTCTTTGCGTTATCCCAAGCTCCGCCTGAGTTTGAAAGGAAGACAGCCATAAGTGTTCCGGTGCCGATTGCGCCTGCAAGGTATGCACCTAGTGCGCCAACGCCAAGACCGAAGCCAACTGCGATTGGTGCCATAACTGCAAGCAGACCTGGCGTCGCAAGTTCACGTAGTGAATCGCGAGTACAGATATCAACAACGCGACCGTATTCCGGCTTTTCAGTTCCGTTCATGATTCCTGGGTGCGCCTTGAACTGGTTACGAACTTCCATAACAACAGCGCCAGCCGCGCGAGAAACCGCGTTGATAGCAAGACCCGAGAAGAGGAATACAACTGCTGCACCAATAATTAGACCAACGAGGTTACGTGGATCTGCAACATCGAGAACGCCTTGGTATTGAAGTGCAACGTCTTTGCCTTCGCCAACAGCCTTGATAACAGCTTGCTTGATTGCATCGGTGAATGCACCGAACAACGCAGTTGCAGCAAGTACTGCAGTAGCGATTGCAATTCCCTTAGTGATCGCCTTAGTTGTGTTACCAACTGCATCGAGTGAAGTAAGGATCTGTGCGCCTTCGCCCTTAACATCGCCAGACATTTCTGCAATGCCTTGTGCGTTATCTGAGATTGGCCCAAAGGTATCCATCGCAACGATTACGCCAACAGTTGTTAGCAAACCAGTACCCGCGATTGCGATTGCAAAGAGTGACAAGACGATTGATCCGCCACCGAGCAAAAATGCACCGAATACTGCAGCTGCGATTAGAAGTGCTGAGTAAACCGCTGATTCGAAACCAACTGAGATACCAGCCAAGATAACTGTTGCTGCGCCTGTTTGTGATGAAGCTGAAACATCGTTAACTGGACGCTTGCCAACTTCGGTAAAGAAGCCGGTAAGTACCTGAATTGCTGCTGCGAGCGCGATACCGATTAATACTGCACCAAATGCAAGCACGCGTGGGTTGATATTGCCTGCTTCTTCAAGAACCTTAGGTGAGAAGTTTGTTAGTTGATCAAACTTTGCAGGTAGGTAAGTAAATGTTGCAAGACCAGTTAAACCAGCAGAAATGACTGCTGATAAGAAGAATGAACGGTTGATAGCAGCCATTGCTGACTTATCTGTTGAACGCATCTTGGTAAGGAAGATACCGATAACGGCTGTGACGATACCGATTGCAGGAACGATCAATGGATAGATCAAACCTTCGTTACCGAATGCAGCTTTACCCAAGATAAGTGCTGCAACAAGTGTTACGGCATATGACTCGAACAAGTCGGCAGCCATACCCGCGCAGTCACCGACGTTATCGCCGACGTTATCTGCAATTGTTGCTGCGTTGCGTGGGTCATCTTCAGGAATATTCTTTTCAACTTTACCTACAAGGTCAGCTCCGACATCTGCTGCCTTGGTAAAGATTCCGCCACCGACGCGCATAAACATTGCGAGCATCGCTGCGCCGAATCCGAAACCTTCAAGAACTGTTGGTGCGTTTTCGCGGAAGATAACAACTGCGCCTGCGGCACCGATAAGTCCGAGACCAACTGTTGTCATACCGACAACGCCGCCAGTACGGAATGCGATCTGAACTGCCTTTTCAGCGCTCTTCTGACGAGCAGCTTCAGCAACGCGCACATTTGCGCGAACTGCCAGCCACATACCGTTGTAACCAACCAGCGCAGAAAAACCTGCGCCCATAAGGAAGAAGAGGGAACGGCCGATACGGATTGCAGTTGTATCAGCAGGTAGTGCGAAGAGTAGGAAGAAAACAATTCCTACAAAATATGAAAGTGTGCGGAACTGTCGCGCAAGATATGCGGCGGCGCCTTCTTGAACTGCTTCGGCTATCTCGCGCATCTTGTCTGTGCCATCGCTGGCAGCCAGAACTTGAGCGCGCAGAACCCAGGCGATCGCAAGGGCGATAAGTGAAATCCCTAGGACGACGTAGCTGATGTTGAGGTTTGCGCCGGTTACTTGCACATTGGACAGGGCGGCAGATGCTCGCATTGGTTCTCCTCCGTTGGAGAGTCAGGGCGTCCTTTTCGAGAGTACGGACGCGAAGATGGCGAGAGTCTACATATACATATCTATTACGCACCAAAAACGAGCGCGTAGGGGGCGGGAATTAAAGGCTGGCCTTGACCCAAACGGTAGTGGCGGGAGGCAGGGTGTCGGCCTTTGCAAACGGGCCAGATGCGTGGATGAGCTCGCCACCGTTCTTTAAGAGTGCATCGAAGTTGTAATAGTTACGACCGAAGTTGGTGATGCAGTGCAGGCTTTGAGAACCTGGGCCGTTAGGGCGCGAAAAGTGCAGAACATTGGAATCCTCGGTCTCGTGCCAGGTCATTTCCTCTGGAGCAATCAACTCTTTGCGAAGAGCGAGCGCCTTACGGAAAACCGAAAGCGGTGAAGTTGGATCTGCAGATTC
>Ga0214923_10001147_pt1 | contig 38225 bp, 38 predicted proteins | sample LL1510_MetaG_FD_177993 | JGI IMG/M metagenome (GOLD analysis project Ga0214923, IMG submission 177993) | Freshwater microbial communities from Lake Lanier, Atlanta, Georgia, United States - LL-1510 | ecosystem: Environmental > Aquatic > Freshwater > Lake | place: USA: Georgia | collected...
ACCAAACTCCCTCCACGGCTCACAAGAATTCCAAGTAGGCTGACTTAAAATAGCGACTCTGAATCCTTCACGCTCCAAGACCCGGCCCAAAATTGCCATAGCGAAACTGGGGTGATCCACATAGGCATCGCCCGTTACAAAAACGACGTCCACTTCATTCCAGCCGCGAGCCTGCATTTCTTCACGGGTAGTGGGTAAAAATTTTTGTGCTTGGTGGTTCATGACGCTTGGCATAAAATAGCTGAATAAGAAAATGAAAGCTAGACTTGTTCGATGAGCCGTGTAACCATTTGATATTACATGGTTAAGTCAAAAGCCCCCTTGATTCTGGTCATTGATCCGGCGGTTAAAACCCCCGAACTAGAAACTTTTAATCGACTTGCTCAAAGTTCACCGATTTCACTCACTTATCATCTGCCCGCTTTATTTGGTTTGAACTCCCTTCACAAACTCAATGATGAGGAAATCAAAGGGATCATTGTTTTGGGTAGTTTAAGTAGCGTGAACGAGCAACTCCCGTGGCAACTAGAACTCGGGATTCTTCTAAAAAAATATTTCGATCAAAAAACTCCTGTGCTGGGTCTTTGCTTTGGCCACCAATTGATCGCTCATCTTTTTGGTGGAAAAGTTGATTATGTTTTTGCAGATCAGAAAAAACATCTGGGCTTTCGTGAAGTTTCTTTAAAAGAAAATCGGTTATGGGGATCCCCCTGTAAAGGTGAGCTTTATGTTTCGCACCAAGAACATGTCGTGACCGTTCCAAAGGACTTTAAAATAACCGCTGAAAGTGATTCGGTACCGATTGAAGGATTAGCCCACACCTCACATCCGATTTGGACATTTCAACCTCACCCTGAAAAGGAACCCAAATCGGGAGATAGGGCTAGATATCTTTTTGGCCATCAACTAGTCGACCGATTTCTACACTTCTGTGCGGGCAAATAGGATGGGGCTTGTAACCTACAAAGCCGGAAAAGCTTACGTTGAATCGGTGGCTCTAATAGAACTAGCCAAACAACATGGCACTCCTCTTTTTGTTTATTCTCAAAAAAACATTCAAGACCGATGTGCTTCGCTTTTAAAAGCATTTTCAAAACATCCCACTTTGGCTTGCTACGCCCTCAAGGCAAACTCAAACCTTTCGCTCTTGAAATTGATTTTTGATAAAGGTCTAGGTGCTGATGTTGTATCAATCGGAGAAATGAAAAAAGCCCTGCGAGCTGGTCAAAGTGCTGAACGAGTCATTTTTTCGGGCGTTGGAAAAACTCAAGACGAGATTAGGGAAGGTCTTCATTCCCATATTTTTTCCTTTAATGCTGAATCGGTAGATGAAATACGGCTCATCGGCGAAACTGCCCGGCAAGAGCGAACAAAGGCCCGGATTAGCCTTCGAATCAATCCCAATATCAGCGTCAAAACCAATCCCTATATCGCCACGGGACTCTACAAAACCAAGTTTGGATTTCCAGAGACACAAATCAAATCGGCGCTTTCGTTGATTAACGAATTTCCCGAACTGAATCTGGTTGGGCTGTCGTGCCACCTAGGAAGTCAGATAAAAACCTCAGGACCTTACAGGGAAGCTTCAAAGCGTTTAGTTCACATTGCAGATCAACTTCGCCAACAGGGATTTTCTATCGAATTTCTAGATCTCGGCGGGGGCTTTGGCGTTTCCTACGAAGGTAAAAAAACACCCCCCTTAGAAGAATATGCGAGAGCGATTCAAGAACCCGCAAAAGGTAGGCCGTACCTTTTGGTAGTTGAGCCAGGAAGATGGATTGTGGCAGAGAGTGGGATATTGCTCTCCAAAGTTTTATACAAAAAAGCAAATCCACATAAGAATTTTCTGATCACCGATGCATCAATGACCGAACTGATTCGGCCCGCCCTCTATGAAGCGTTTCATCCCATTGAACTTTGTGAAAAACGAAAGGGACCTCAGCTTGTCTATGATGTGGTGGGGCCCGTTTGTGAAACATCGGACTTTCTCGGCTTAAAAAGAAAGATGGGCCTCGTAGAGTCAGGCGACTTTCTTTGGATAGGATTTTGCGGAGCTTATGGATCCTCCATGGGCTCTCACTACAACGTAAGACCCAAAGTTGCCGAGGTTCTCGTAAATGGAAGTGGTGTCACTCTGATTCGAAAACGGGAATCCCTGGAAGAGGTCTGGAAAAATGAAATTCTGTCGGAATACTAATCACTGAGGTAACAAACTACGCTCCCAACCAGGAAAGTCGTTGTTTTCACTGGCCGGAATACGCTTTTGCTCGCAAGGAATACAGTCCACGCACTGTCTTCACCCGCTTGGCAGGCCCGTTGCAAATTTCCTCGGCAGAGGTGGTTTTATGACCCGCAGGAAACTCGTTGTGGTTGCAACTTTATTTTTATTACCGCCCTTAGGCCTTCAAGCGGCGGACGACAAACACGCCGGGGAACCCAAAAAGGAAAATCCTAGGGCCAGCGCTGAAAAGAAGAAACCCTCGACTTTAGCTGAAAAGATCAGTGCTTGTTTAGCCGAACGGCCGAAAGCCAAGACGGATGGGAGCGCGCCTAAAGACACCTCAAAGACAGAAGCTAGTCAGCCCGGAGGTGACCCTGTAGCCTCTCAATCTGCCGCCACCGTGAAGCCCAATGGCGCACCTCTTTTTAGCCAATACTGCTCCCGATGCCATTCGGGAGGTTTAGATGGGGTGAAGGCAATCGGAAAACTCAATGCGGGACAAATGCCGCCTCCCGATGAACCACAACCGAATGGAGCTGAGAAGCAAGCTTTGATTGAATATTTTGCAAGTCAGAAATAGTCTTCAGCCTGCATGAAAAAAATTTCACCCACGGCCCAGACCGGAATTGCCATGCTGATTGGAATTCCTATCGGTCTTTTCTTTGGTCAGGATCTTCTTTTTTTAGGGAAAGTTAGCCAAGCCCTTGTCTATTTAATTAAGACCCTCTCGATGCCTCTTCTTTTTTTTGCAATCACAGATGGTTTTTTAAAAGCGGAGTTCAAAGGAAAAGGCTTTCTCTCTCTCCTTTTGGTTTCGGGTATCAACGCTACCTGCGCAGTTAGCATTGCACTGCTCATCTCCAATATTTTTCAACCGGGACAGTGGCTCAAGCTTTCGCTTCCTGCCTCCTCTGCTTTTTCACAAAACGACAATTGGCTGGAGACTTTTTCCCAAAAGCTTTCAATTTCCGAACTTTCTCAAATGCTGACTGGAACAACTCTCGTCATCCTCGTTTCACTGGGGGTAGGCCTAACCCTTTTTACCCTCCAAAGAACCTTACTTCGCGAGCGACCAGATTTCTTTGAAAAAATTTCTCACTTTTCCTCATTGGGACTTAAAACGATTTTTCAGTTAGTAGATTGGATCGTTCTTTTCCTACCGCTAGCGGTGTTTTGTGCTGTGGTGAAGGCAATCGGGACCAGCGGGATCTCAGTGGCGGGCGGGCTGCTCGCTTACTTCCTCGCCTGCAGTGCAGGGATGATTCTCCACATCGTTTTTTGTTATCAGACATGGCTTCGATTTTTTGGAAAAATTAGGCTGAAGCGGTTTTGGAAAGAAGCAGAGGAACCCGCAGCTTACGCTTTTGGAATCAATAGTAGTCTGGCGACTCTCCCCCACACCCTGAAGGCACTCGATCGTCTTCAGGTTAGCAACGCATCCTCAAGACTATCTGCTTGTATTGGAACCAACTTTAACAATGATGGGATTCTTCTCTATGAAGTCGTAGCGACTCTGTTTCTGATTCAGGCCTATGGAATTTCACTTTCCGTGTCCGCCCAGATTTTGGTGGCGTTCATTTCAATCATTGCATGCATTGGAGTCGCTGGCATCCCCGAAGCCGGCATCATCTCGCTTACCATTGTTTTGTCGAGTATCGGGCTGCCTGCAGAAGCAATTCCCTTTCTCCTTACTATTGATTGGGTATTAGCCAGAATGAGATCTTTTACAAATGTGCTCGGGGACATCACGGTCGCCGTAACAATAGACAGAATCACTCATCAGGGAAGATTTTCTTCTCGATCAGAAACCACCATCCTAGACTGATCCCAAGGCATGCCCCCAGAAAATCAGCAAGCAGGTCCCACCACTCAAAGTCTCTTCCAAAATAGGGCTGTGTCACTTCATCTATTGCAGAATAGACCAACAAAGTAGGCAGAGTTTTAAACCCTAGCCGTGAAAAAAGTAAAAAACCCAACAGGGCGTAACCGGAAAAGTGGAGAACTTTGTCAAAGCCCGCTGCTTCGGGGAGGGCTGCCGACGGAGGCAAGTGAGTCAGGATGAAGCAAAGGACCCAGTAGGGAAGCGAAACTTGCCGGAGTGTTTTTGAGCTAAATAGTTTCATCACAAAAAGAAGTGTAGGCCCAGCGACCCAACAATAAATAACTGACGATTAAAAACAGCTAAAATTTCTGTTTGGACGAGCGAAAGCCCGACGGGAAAACCAGCCCCCACCCCCACGATACCGTAAATGCTTTTCAGTTCTTCTTTAGCATCTAAATAATTATCGAGCGGCCTCTGGTTTGAGATTTTAATTTTTGCCCCCACAATGGGACCAATATTGATTGTCTGGTTTTTATTCCTCCATTCATACCGGTAATGTAGATTAGCTGAAGGATAGAGGTCCCAATCCAAAGTAAAATCTACGCCATGATTTCTTCCAAAGTAACGGCCAGCGCCAGCAAAAACGCCTAGGCCAGTATCTGTTGCGTAATTGAAAGTAGAACCCCTGGGAAAAAGAACGTGAAATCCAGTTCGAATATAAGTGGCATCGAGATAGGAAATGAGGGTTCTTCCCGCAATAACCTGGGTGCGCTCATTTAAAAGTCCCAACTGAACATCAAGTTTCTCGACTGCCTCTTCTAGCGAGCGAACTCGTTCTTCGAGCTTTGATGAGCCCGTTTCTTTTGAAACGGCAAATCCAGAAGAAAGTAAAATCACTAAGCTGGCCAGTCTTAATATTAATGAGTTCATCCTGATCCTTTACCCGAACACGCGTTTGCTTTTGGGCACCTTCGGCAGAACTGTGAATCTACAGGTCGCGTTTCCATTTCTTTTTCGCAAAACCCACAATGACCGTTTCTAAGACCGGCGATGACTTTTTCCCAACGCTCGGACTCCATCCGTGATTTCCGAAGTTCATAATAGACAGCGGTCGCGGCGCTTTGTTCTTCCGAGGCGTCCCGCTTTTCTACTTGAGCCGTAATTTCTTGTTGAAGTACTGATTTTAATTTTTCTTCGAGGTCTTTCTTTTGCTGCTGGAGCTTGGTTTGGTCGGCCAGATGCCTATCAATCTGTTCCCCAAAATCACGGCAGCGGTCAGAAACATCTGAAAAGGCTATCAATGGAAAAGCTAAGATGACCCAAATCATAGGATTGCCTAACTATTTAAAAACAAAATGAAATTATATGTTTTGCCCCTTTTCAAAGGCAACAGAAACTGTACCGTTGACTTTGTGGGACACAGCGTCTTGGATGGAGGGCTAAAGAGGGATTGCCAATGAAAAAAGCTCTATTTGTTCTTAGTTTCTTAAGCCTTTGCTCCTTAGGGGCAAACCCGAAAAATGCGATGGGTCCAACTGCCTGGGAAGAAGCCCGAGGGATCCAGCAAAACCAACGCTTAACCCTAAGACCTCTCACTTGGCGCTCAAACTTGCAGCTTCCGGTGGAGCGGCCATTTTCAGAAATTGAAAATACGGGTTACCTTCTTTTTCACTCAGACACTTATTACCACACGAACATTATCAAAGACGCTCTGGCCTCTAATCTGCCAGCTGGAGTCAGGCTTATTGTTTATACCGATCAACCTTCTTTAGTTTCGAACCTCAAAAGCCATTACGAACCCCTTGCGGGAAAAAACAATGTGGAGGTTCTGGGCCTAACTTATCGGGCGACCGATCGAGCCATCTGGGCAAGGGACAACACGCCCATTCCGGTTTTACTGCGAGGCTCAACGGGCCAGACGCCCACTTGGGGAGCAATCGATGCGGTTTATTATGGGGGGGATGAACCCGATTCCGCTTTAGCAAACTTCTTTCATATCGGCTTAGGAAAGAATCCGTACCAATTTGAAGGCGGAAACTTTGTGGCTGACCCAAAAGGCAACTGCGTGATCGTCAACAAGCGCCCCACTGCTGAAATTCCTGATTCTGTTTTCACAGATCTTTATGGGTGCAAAAAAGTGGTGCGATTGAAATATGTCTCTGGCATTGGGCATGCGGATGAGCGGGTGAAATTCATTAATAGCTCAACTGTTTTGACGGATACTCAGAGTTATGTGCCTCAGTTATCTGCTCTAGGATACGAAGTTAGAGTTCTTCCCACCCCCCAGGGAGGCCGATTTCGCACTTACGTAAACTCGCTCAGTATCGAAAACAAAATTTTCGTTCCTATCTTCAACGAAGAAAACGATGATGAAGCTTTGGCTGTTTACCGATCGTTTGGTTTAGATGTTATTCCTTTAGATACAGAGGAAATTTCTGATAACGGAAATGGTTCCATCCACTGTATCACGATGACTTATCCAAAAATGGAATTATCTGAGCTAAAGAACTTACTCTTTCGCTAGTTGTTCTAGAAGACTGGTAACTTCTTTTTTCGATTCCTCATCTGAAATCATTCGATAAGCACGAATATATCCCTGCTTATCTACTAAAACGAAGTGCTCGCCATGCGTAATATCTAAGATATCTTTCGTTTCTCGAAGGAATACGACCTTGAATCCCTTCACGACAACCTCTGATATTTTATCTAGTGGCCCAGTAACAAAATTCCAACGAGACCAATCTACCCCGTATTTTTCTCCATATTTTTTCAATACTTCAGGAGAATCGTTTTCTGGATCAACAGAGATAGAAAGAAATTGAACCGTAGGGTTGGAAACTATGTCTGATAACTCTTTCATTCTTTGGGTGAGCAAAGGACAAACGGTGGGGCAGTTAGTAAAAATAAAATTCACAAGAGTCACTCGCCCCAAAAGATTTTTATTTTCAAAAGAAGATCCCTCCTGATTTTTTAATTCAAAAGAAGGAATTCTGATCAGGCGCGGAAGGGGTTGAGGCCTCCGGGCATTTTTAAAGTGACCCACCCAAACTCCAAAAAAGATGAGTAAGGGAACGAGTAAAATCCATTTGAGAGTTTTCATGAGAAGCAGCTCACTTCGAGGGAGATGGCTCCCGGGGACGGAATCGAACCGCCGACAGGGTGGTTAACAGCCACCTGCTCTACCGACTGAGCTACCCGGGAACAGTGCACCATATTCGCAAATTGAATTGGCGTTGTAAATTAACTTAATAGTAGATGCGGCGCATTAATCAAGAGCGAATAGACCGAAGGACCTGTTTTGAAATCGCTTTCAGAGTATCGAAAACGCCAATTCCCTTTACTGCAGTGGCTTCAATCTCTTCAGCTCCAAAAGAATTGAGCTGTTCATGAAGTACCTTAAGGGGAATCGGGTTATCCGTATCTCGTTTGTTAAATTGAAACACAAACGGAATATGGTGAAGATCATAACCCTGCTCTTTCAGATTAAGATCAAGGCTTTTTAAACTGTTTAAATTGTCTTCCATTTTTTCCAATTGTGAATCAGCCACGAAGACAATCCCATCTACCCCTTTAAGGACAAGTCTTCGGCTAGCATCGTAAAAATGCTGGCCCGGAACGGTGTAAAGGTGAAATCGAGTTTTAAAACCGCGAATTTCTCCAATATTCAGAGGGAGAAAATCAAAAAAAAGTGTTCTTTCTGTGTCGCCTGTCAGGGAAATCATCTTCCCTTTTTGGGCTTCTTGGGTGGTATTGTAAATGTATTGGAGATTGGTCGTTTTCCCACCCAGACCCGGCCCGTAATAGACGATCTTGCAGTTAATTTCTTTGGCTGCGTAGTTAATAAACGACATACGTTATAACGAAACCCTGTTTTGAAGCGCTTTACCTAAAGTAGCGCCGTCTAAATACTCAATTTCAGCTCCCACCGGAATTCCATGAGCAATTCTACTAACTTTAGTGTCATTGAATTTGATAAGTCTGGCAATATACAAAGCGGTTGTATCTCCCTCGACGGTGGGATTGGTAGCCAAAATCACTTCCTTCACCTTGCCCTCTTTGATCCGATCTTGAAGCTGCTTAATTTTTAGCTTTCCTTCATCCACGCCATCCAAAGGAGAAATAGCTCCATGCAAAACATGATATTTCCCATTAAATTGGCGGGCCTTTTCAAAGGCTAAGATGTCAGAGGGTTCTTCTACGACACAAATAATCTCGTCAGTTCTTTGGGGGTTAGAACAAATCTGACAAATCGGAGCTTCACTAAAAGTGCAACACTGAACACAGCTATGGAGTTTTTCTCGGGCGTCTCTTAGCGCTTCTGAAATATCAAAAGCAAAGCTATCGGGTTGGCGCAAAATAAAATAACTCAAGCGAGTCGCTGTTTTTTCACCAATGCCAGGCAATCGCTTCAGTTCAAAAATCAGTCTTTCTAGTGGGTGTTGCGGTTTTTCGTTTCTCATGACAACTCCACCTGAACATCGACAATTTCGGCTCCTAAAACTTGTTTCATTTCATTTACTACTTCACTTTCCAGGGCACTCTTCTTAAGGGCCTGGATTTGATCGTCTTGCTGCTGCACTAAGCTTTTCTCAGCTAAATGAGTTGCATTAGAAAGAGCGAACGTTGTCTCCTTTCCAAAAAAAGCTTTTAAAGCATCTCCGATATCTTTGAAGTTCTTGGGATCCATCGACTGCTTTTCGTAAAAACTTCCTTCAGGAAAAGCTAAAACATAATGATTTTCTTTTTCGACTCTAAATTGTGCATGTGTCAGAAGGGCCCCCAAAAGTGGCCGCTTTTTCATGACAAAATCTACAAATCCCTTCCAGTTTTTTTCAAAAGACTGCTCTTGAATGGCTTCTGGTTTTGCTATTTTTGTGGGAGTGGGGGCTGGTGCGAGTGTGGGCGCAGGAGCTGGCGCCGGTGTTGTTACTGTAGGCTCTGCCTGTTTCGGTTCTGGTTCTTCTCCTTTAAGACCTGATTCAATTTGCGCTAAATCGTCTAGTTTACATATTCGAACAACGGCCATTTCCATGTTGAACTGAGGAAGGCTCGTCCAAGAAAGTTGTTGAATGGTTTTTCCCATAATTTGGGACATGCGCTCGATTTGTAAGACATTTGTCTTTTTAGCTGCTTCCTGAACTCGATTAAAATGCCCAGAAGAAATATCGAGCTCATCTGCACTCAAAGCTTGTTTAGTCTCAATGGAAACAACGCTCAGATAAAGTAATCGCAGTTGTTCTAAAACTCTCTCGGCAAAGCCTTTGAGATCGGCTCCAGAACGATAAACTTCGTTCACTTGCTGGAGTGCCCCCTTCATGTTTTGCTCAACTAGATGATTCACTAAGATCCATGCAGAGTTGGTGTCCGTCACCCCCAGAGCTTCTACGACTTGTTTTTCTGTGAGCTGCAACTGGCCTGTTTTATCACCGCTATAAAATGAAAGGACCTGATCGAGCAAAGAAAGTGCGTCTCGCAAGCTGCCATCACTGTAGCTCGCAATCAGGCGCAATCCCTCTTCCTCTATTCTCATTTTTTCTGATTCTAAAATGTACTTCAGACGCTCAATAACTTGCAGTTGGGTGAGCCTTCGAAACTCAAATCGTTGGCAGCGTCCCAAAATCGTTAAGGGAATTTTTTGAACTTCAGTGGTCGCAAAAATAAAAACGATGTGTGCCGGTGGTTCTTCAAGTGTTTTGAGAAGTGCATTGAAAGCACTTAAGCTCAACATATGAACTTCGTCGATGATGTAAATCTTATGTTTTCCCGAGGAGGCTCCATACGCCACGTTATCTCGAATCCCCCGAACCGCTTCGACTCCGTTATTGGAAGCCCCATCGATTTCAACGACGTCTACGGATCGGCTTTCTGAAATCGCAAGGCATTCTGAGCATTCATTGCAAGGAACCGCATCAACTGCATTAGGACAGCGAAGGGCTTTAGCGAAAATACGAGCGACTGATGTTTTTCCAATCCCTCGCGATCCACTAAATAAATAAGCGTGCGAAACTCGATTAAATTGAATGGCATTTTTTAAGGTTTGAACGACGTGGCTTTGCCCCACTAAATCTTCAAAACGACTGGGTCGCCATTTTCGTGCAATTGCTAGATACGCCATAATTAGGAACAAAAAACAGGAGGCTCGGGGAACCTGCGTCGCAGAAACCGTCTTGCTACCGCTGCTTCCTTCCGGACCTGACGGGGTTCACAAGGATTTTTCGCGCAGGGCCGAGCCACACATTTGATAATGCTCTAATGTTTTAGTGGAGAAAAAAGACTCCAGCAATCGGAATTTCCCAATCTTGAAATAACTCTCCGCATCACGTATGATGTCTGCTAACTAGAGGAGAGAAAATGCGGACAATTTTCGCTTTAATCTTAGTATTTTCGTCGGTTTCGGGCTTTGGCTCTACCCTTGAGTGGAAAAATTTTTCTTTCGGCGCTTCGAGCTTTACTCCTTCCGACTGGAAAAGCAGTGCTTTTTTGGATGGGTCTTGGAGTCCCCAGATTGACTTGGGATCGGTTGCCGTACGCTTGGGATTGGGAGCAAGCGCCCTTAAAGACAGTGGAGATAAACGATTTCTAACAACCTACTATCAAGCAGCTGTTATGTTGCCCGTCGTTAGTCTGATTTCTGTTGAAGGTTCGTTTGGATACCGCACTTTTCATCGAGATGACATTGGAACCCACCCGGAATGGGGAGGCGGATTTCTTCTTCGACCGGGAGAAACGATCGATAGAGTTTACGTCTGTATGAGCCGCTATTTGATCCCGGGGAATACCACCAGCATTTTTAGATTTGGAATTTCAATAAGCTTTTGAAGACTCTGACTAAAAACTGGTGGCCCTTTGCAACTTATGTTGCTTATCTTCTCATCCTATTCCAGTTGGGAGGCCTGAGAGATGATCTGATCGTTGTGAGCACCGTAGCTCTGCTTCTTTACTATGGCGGTCCCAAGACCCAACCGGTTTTTCAATTTTTACTGCCGTTATTTCTCACTCACATTATTTACGATACTCAACGCTATTACGCCGATTTCATTCGTGTGGCCATTCATGTCGAAGAACCTTATCGGTTTGATAAGTTCTTTTTTGGAATTGAAACCGCTCAAGGACGACTCACTCCAAACGAATGGTGGCAGCTCCACACTCACCCTATTTTAGATTTTATTTGTGGCATTGCTTATATCATTTTTATTCCTGTCTACGTTATCTGTGCGGCTCTTTGGCGGTTTTGGTACAGCAAAAAGGGAACGGCTCTCAGACCCGCTCGAAGCGTTCTATTGAGATCTCCCCAGGTGATGTGGGCCTTTTTCTGGGTCAATATGCTGGGATACTCAACTTATTATTGGTATCCCGCTTCTCCACCGTGGTACGTCGCTCTTTATGGTTTGGGCCCTGCCCGTCTGGATGTTCCCGCAAATTTAGCAGGATGTGCTCGTTTTGATGCCCTCTTGGGACTTCCCATTTTTGAAAATTGGTATGGTCGTTCGGCCGATGTCCATGGAGCTATTCCCTCTCTCCACATCGCCTACCCTCTGATGGCTGTTTATTATGCCTTTCGGTTTGGATCTCTGAGAGCATTCACCACGATCTTTTATTTGCTGATGTGTTTTTCGGCTGTTTATCTCAATCACCATTATCTTTTAGATATTCTTTGGGGATCTTTCTACGCGGTCTTGGTCGCTTTCAGTACGGACATGATTTGGAATTGGCTCTTAAAGCGTCAGGGAATCATTGTTCCGGGGACATCGGAAGATCTCGCTTCAATATGAACTCTGATTCATTGAACCTTTCAGACCTTTACCAGTTCATCTGGAAAAAAATCGAAAAAGCGGTTATTTCTCGTCACGAAGCTTGGCACTTAGTCACTGTTGGAACGGTCCGGGAAAACGAACCTGAACTTCGAACTTTAGTGCTCAGAGGCGCAGATTCTCAAAGCGGCATCCTCTGGATGCATACTGATTTGCGAAGTCCCAAGTGTCGAGATATCGAAAAGTGCCCCCAAGGTTCTCTTCTTTTTTATGATCCGATTGATCGGTGGCAACTTCGATTGAAAGGATCTTTTTCCTTAGATACTCAATCGGATTTAAGTGAAGCTGCGTGGATTAAAACAACTGCCTCGGCAAGACGTTGCTATCAGGGGCCAGCAGCTCCTGGAACTCCTAGTAATACGATTGCTACCAATTTACCTTCTGAAAATGTTGAACCTAGCTTTGGCAGAGACAATTTTGGCCGTTTGATTTTTAAAGTGTCTAAAATGGACTGGTTGTTTCTCAGAGCAGAAGGGCACCAACGAGCTCAGTGGGAATTGCTTTCGAACGAGGCGCGGGGCACCTGGCTCAATCCTTAAACCTTCTCCCAAAGTCTTTCTTTCTCAACCCAATTAAAGACTTCTTCCATGATGGCAACGGATTGATCGACCGCTCCTTCATCGATGGTCATCGACGGCTGAATTCGGAAGCTAGGCGCATAAGACATAGTCAAAAGACCGCGCTTTAAATGTTCCATAAAGATCTGGTTACATACTTTTTTGGGAAGCGGCTCTTTGGTGATCTTGTCTTTCACCATCTCAATCGCCATAAAAAGTCCTGCTCCTCGAACCTGACCCACAAACGAATATTTTTCTTCGAATTTTTTAATTTTAGAGAGGAAGTACTCTCCCACTTTCTTTGAATTTTCGACCAGGCCCTCGTCATCGATGATCTTTAAAGCAGCATTGGCCGCAGCAGATCCGAGAGGATTTCCTCCATAACTTGAAGAAGAACCAGAGGGATTTGACCACGGTGGAGTATTCACTATTTTTTCAGACGACATAAGAGCTGCCATTGGATAGCCCCCACCAAATTGTTTTCCCAAAGTCACAATATCAGGAGTAACGCCTGAGTGATGCGAACCCCAATACTTTCCAGTTCGTCCAAAACCAGTAATCATTTCATCGACAATCAAAAGGGCATTGAATTCTTTGGCCACTTCTTTGAGAGCTGGCAAATAATCATTGGGAGGAATGATGTTTCCATTCGTTCCCTGCATCGGCTCAACAATAATGGCTGCCAGAGCCCCTGCTGAAGCTACTTTCAAGTGCTGTCTTGCAAAATCAACACAAGCGAGTCCACAGGATGGGTACTGCATCTTGAAAGGACAACGGTAGCAATTGGCATAAGGAACTTGATGAGAACCTGGCACCATCGGCCCTAATTTATTTTTAAAATCAGAACCCATTAAAGAAAGAACTCCCATGGTTTTTCCATGAAAGCCTCCCCAGAAACTTAAGAACTCATATTTCCCGGTAAAACACTTAGCTAGCCTCAGGGCTGACTCAACGGCTTCGGCTCCCCCTGAATAAAGCTGGGTTTTGTCGACCCCGGGAGCTGGTGGGTTTTTCCCGAGCCGCTCAAAAAACTCGACTCTGGCTTCGGAAGTAAAACTTCCAACCGACATTTTTTCCACTTGTTCTTTGATAGCAGCTACAAACTTCGGATGGCTGTGCCCAAGACCATTCACCCCGATGCCACCAATGATGTCCAAAAATGCGTTTCCATCGACATCCGTGACCAAATTGCCTTCGGCATGATCCGCCACAATTCCAGCCATCAGAGCAAAACCCTGAAGCCCTGGCGCTAAAAATCTATCTTCCCGGGCTCGTAAAGCGCGGCTTTTCGGTCCTGGAATTTCTGTTTTGATTGTTGGCTTTTGATTCTTTGGTTGGGAAATCATCTCAATGTTCCAAGTGTGGTACGGATTCTTCTGCTGAAAGGTTTTCTTCAGCCGCATGCTCTCTCTCTCGCATCATCCGACCAATCGTCCACAATCTCTCGATAGCTGAAATATTTGAAAGCACTGCCACCAGAAAACAAGCGAAGATCATCGGATAACCTGGATTGGCCATCGGGAGAGTAAAAAAAGCATCTAACCAAGGCATCGAAATGGGGGAAAGCGCAGCACCTAATGTTAAGTAGAAGGCTCGTTCTGGCCGCCGCATAATTCCCGGAGGAGGAGGAATGTGTAAGGCCTCTGCTTTTGCCGTTGAGTAACTAATCATGAATGAACCACACAGAGCTAAAAGGGCAATGGCTTGAAAAGCTGGATTTTCTCGGTAGTAGAGAACCACGCCTGATAAAAAGAAAAATTCTACATAGCGATCAACCGCTGCATCCAAGACCTCACCCGCATCCGACGCAACATCGGTTAGTCGAGCCACCATGCCATCCAGGGTATCCAAAAAAGCAGAGTATGTAGCAAAGAGGGCCCCAAAACCAAAGTATCCGTAAGCCAAGGCTGTTCCGGCCATTCCCCCTAAGACTAAGGACGCCCACGAAAGTTGATTGGGAGTGACTTTTAAAAAAACCAGAAAGCGAGCGACTGGCTGAAGTGCCCAATAAGCCATTTCCATCAGGCCTTTTCCAAGAAGGATGCTGCCTCCTTGCTTATCAACTCGGTCAAATTGTGCCCGCCCTTTTAGAGCCAGGCGAAAGGTGTAAGCCACTAAGATCAGGCCCAAAATTCCCACCAGCACTATCGTATTTACAACATCGTACGCTAACATTGTTTCACTCTCAGAACCCAATAAGCTAGCCGAGGATGGGAGCTATGGCAAGACGCGTAATATTGGCAACTTTACGCTATTCCCGAAAGCGGCAGCTCAATAGATTTTTCTCGAGCTGAACGATAGGCTTGAGAAATCAGTTGAATGCAAAGGTAAGCTTCTTTCGCTTCTTTTCCGACGTAGTCATTTTCGGAAATCGCTTTTTTAAATCCATCAAAAAGAGAATTGAACCAATGCACGTGGCTCGCATCCATCCAATCTGATTGAATTTTTTTCCTCTCGACAGTCCAAGTGACTGCCCCCTGAGCAACATCAGGCCCAGAGGTTTTTTGCATCAGAGCAATTTGCATCTCATCGTCATCGACGGTAATTGCCCCTTTTTCTCCCTGGACCGTGTAGATCACCTTTCGGACTCCGGCAGTCCAAGTGAGATGAACATGAGCAACACCTTCTGGGAAAGTTAGCGTTGCAGAAAAATTATCTTCGGTGTCGTATTTGTCTGGCTCGAGATTAGTCATTTTTGCGGTGACTGCAGTGGGGTAAGATTTCAGCCAATCAAAAGTAAGATAAAAAGTGTGGCTGCCATGATCCATCGCGATTCCACCGCCACTAAATTTTCTTTCGCGACGCCAATGTGTGTGCCATTCATTCACACCTTTTGCGTGCGTGTTTCTAAATGTGTTTAAGGTAACAGAGCGAACTTTTCCAATCTTCCCGCTCTCAATCACTTCTCCAATCGCCTTCACAACTGGAGCATGCTTGTAGTTGTGGCAGGGATATAACACTCGTTGATATTTCTGAGCCGCTTCCAGAAGCGCCTTAGCCTCTTCTAAGGTAGTAGTGAGTGGTTTCTCACATAAAACGTGAATGCCTTTTTTCATCGCCGCAAGGGCAATTTCTGCGTGATAGACAGGCGGAGTTGAAATATCGATGAAATCTAATTCCTCTTCTTGCTCTAGAAGGATTTGGTAATCCGTATAAATTCGAGCTTCTGGCAAAAATTCCCCCGCCAGGAGCCTTCTTTCTTCACAGATATCGGCAACTGCAACAATCTCGACATCCTGTTTCTGTTTGGCTCGCTCTAAGTAGGCTGGAATATGCCCTTTTGAGGAAATAAAACCATAACCAATGACTGCACCTTTTAGGGGACGATTCGACATTTTCGGATGATGCACTGACTTTTCTCAAAAAGGAATATTAAAGTTCTGTTAGGATGTTTTTAGGTTCTTTCATACTTTCAGATACTTGCCATCCATAAGACGATTTTATGAGTTGGGGGGGTTACAAGATCCCGACGATGGGTTAGAAGACAGCCTAGACCAGATTAGGGGGCCCGATGAACTCTCTCCAACACAGAGCTGGATTTAGAAACCTTCTCTTGGCCGTAGTCTTGTTAAGTCGGTTGGGCTGGTCGCAAACCCCTCCAGAAGAAGCCCAAGAAACTTTTTCCAAACAAAATCATCCTAAAAAAAGCCTTGAAAGCCTCGGCTCCCTTCAAGTGGGTGCCTACAACCTCTTAAACTTATTTGAGAAAAACGGTAAAATCCACGATCGTGGTCCTCAGAACCTGTTTACGATTTTTCCGGAAGGTCGAAGACCGATGGAGGAGGCCCTAAAGACTCTTAAAGATCTGAAAGCCCAGGCCAAAGTCATTCTCAATAATCAGTACGATATTCTGACTGTGGTTGAAGTAGAAAATCTAAAAGCTTTGAGTGCTTTCAGTAATGAGTTTCTCGATGGCGAATATGACAGTTACTTGATCGAGGGAAATGATCCCAGAGGCATTGACGTCGGTTTCTTGGTCAGAAGCTCTTTACCTTTCGAAGTCGAACAAAGAACCCACCGATATGAAACTTGGGATGATCCGACTCAGGGGGGAGAGAACACTCGGCTTTTCTCACGCGACTTGCCCGTTTTGATTTTTAGAACCGAAAAGAATTCAAAGCCGGCCATGATTTATTTCGGCACCCATTTTAAATCGAAACGAGATCGACCTAACGATCCAGAAAGCCGGATTTTAAGACAAGCTCAGGTTGAGCGTTCAAGCAATATAATCAAAGTTTACGAGAAAGAGTTTGGTAATTATGTACCGATCTTTTTGACTGGTGATTTCAATGGAGAAATTGCTCATGAAAAAGAGTTTGCCTCTTTAAATCGAGTCGCTTCTTTATCGGATAGTTTTGATGTCGTGAGCCCTCCGCTCACAGACGGGGAACGAATTACTCATAGTTTCTTCCCAAAAGATGGTCGCCCAAAGCGGACACAATTAGATGCCGTTATGGTGAATGAAGCCGCTACCAAGTTTGTTAATAAAGCAAACGTTCCTCACTACCATGATGAGAACGGAGACGAGATTCCGTTACCCCAGTCCTATGAAGAACTTCATAAGACTCAGCCCTCAGATCACTATCCCGTCCACGTGGAACTCGACTTTAAAAGCCTAGTTCACTAATTTTTCAGTCTGGGTTTTTACGCGCTCAAGCTGCATTGAGAGATTTTCAATCTGCTGTTGCCAGTATTGTTCGGTTCCAAAATGGGGAAATGCCTGCTTGAAAGCCCCGTCATCTTTTCTGTTTGCAATCCAAGCATTGAAATAAATCATTCTTAAGGCACGAAGGGGTTCGACCAATTTCCACGTCCTTTCGTCGAAATCGCGAATCTCCAAATACGCATCAATCAGAATATCTCGATTTTTCATCGCATATTCGTCATCTCCGCCAATCATCATCCAGAAATCTTGCACGGGTGGGGCATAGAGCATGTCATCAAAGTCGATGAAGTACGGCTCATCCCCTCTCCATAGAATATTTCCAGCGTGGCAGTCTCCATGCAGAAGGGTCGTTTCTTGTCCTTCAAAAAGTGGTGCCGAACGGTCAACAATCTCTCGGACTAATTGGGAATAGATATTGGCTAGGTTTCCCCCAAGGACCTTCTGGTCCTGAAGAATCCTTAAGCTGTCTGTTCCATAAGTCTGTGGCGTTAATTTCCCACGAGGCGCGTTTTTAATGGTATCGCCAACATTGTGAATTCGAGCGAGATATCTCCCGAGTCGCGTCAGTTGTTCTTTATTTAATTCGGGCTCCAACCGTCCAGGCCGCTTCGGAAAAACCGCGTAGAAGATTCCATCTCGTAGAAAAAGCGTCTCCCCGCTGCCATCCGCCAAGGGACAAACCACCGGCACTTCAGCAGCCTCCACTTTTTTTAAAAAATCATGTTCGGCTTGGATGGTGGCTTGGGACCAACGGCCAGGCCGATAAAACTTCACAACAAGATGGGGCCCCTCTTCCATTTCAACATCGTAAACGCGATTTTCCATTGCGTTCAGAGCAAGAAAGCGCCCGGTGCAGCGTCCCCCCAGCTTTTCCACAGACTCAAAAATGACTTCGGGAAGTAAATGGTCGAAGTTGCTTAACACTCACTTCACCACGGTGACGGGAATCACGACAGAAGCAGAGGTTGGGAAGAAACAATTTTTTTCATCACAGGCCTGATAGCGAAGACTTCCCTTCACCTCATAGTTTCCAGGTTTCAAATTACTAGTAGCTAAACCCACTTTCAAAATCACATCCCCTTCGTAAGTTTGGATGACCTTACTGGCAGTTTTTAATTTCCAAGCTTTGCTTTTGGGATAAGTCGGTTTTCCAATCTGCAAACCTTCCAGAGGTTCCATGGTTAACTCAGTTGCGATCAGGTTCGGCAACGTTGCCGGGTTCGCTTGGATATGGTGCCCCTTCAAAACGGTCGCTGGAATCACGGCATCAACTGATTGCCCTGGCTTTAAAGTCACCTTCTGAATTGTTCCGATGGTAACGTAGCTCTGGGGTGAAACGGCGGTCTGGGCATAGGCCCCTAAAACAAAAAAGAAAAAAGTGAGTAGCTTCATGATTTTTGAAGAGCAGCCTTAACGAGTGGCTCTAATTCTCCATTGAAATACATTTCCCTTATAATATCGCAACCCCCGATGAATTTTCCATCGATGAATACTTGAGGGATAGTGGGCCACTGCGTAAAGCTTTTAATTCCATCTCGAAGATCGGGATCTGCCAAAACATCCTTTGAACCAAAGGGAACGCCCAGAACCTCAAAAACATCTACTACTGCTTTAGAAAACCCGCATTGAGGCATCTGAGGAGTGCCTTTCATGTAAACCATAATTTTATTTTCGCTGATATCTTTAGAAATTTGATCGTGTACTAAATTAGACATTGGTTACCTCTCTCTTATTTAAATTCCTCGGGGGTGTAAGCCTTCACAGAAAGAGCGTGAATTTCAGCTCCTACCGCGGCACCGAACAGGGCGTAGACCATTCGGTGTCTATCCACCAGCCCTTTTCCCTGAAACTCTTTTGAAACTACGGTGAGCTCGTAATGGTCCTGCGTGCCCGTGAGATCTTTTACCTGAACGCGACTTCCAGGCATCTTTTCTTCTACAATGAGCTTTATTTTTTCGGGTGTAAACATGGGCGTGTTCTAACCCAGAGCCCTTGCCGTTTCAAGTCCCCTTCAGGTAGACCAGGGCTATGGCTTTATCAGATCTTCGAATTGTTTCTCTTCTTTCCAGCGCAACAGAGATTGCCTGTGAGCTGGGTTTAGAGAGAAATCTGGTCGGTATCTCACATGAGTGCGATTACCCAGTCTCTATTCGAGCACTTCCTGTGGTATCGGAGACCAAAATTGATCCTCAACTCTCTTCAGACTCAATCCACAAATCTGTGATTGAAATGATTGAAAAGGGGTTAAGTATATACCGAGTGAAAACCGAGCTTCTAAAGGAACTAAAGCCCGATGTCATTCTGACCCAACATCAGTGTGAAGTGTGCGCAGTTTCACCGAAAGACTTGGAAGATTCGGTCCGGTCTTTAACCAAGACCAACACGGTCATTTGTTCCCTCTCTGCTTTTGCTCTAGATGACCTCTGCAAAGATTTTCGAAAAGTCGGAGCCGTTACTGGGCGTGAGAAAGAGGCAGAGGACTTAGTGACACGGTTTTGGATCCAGCTGAATCAAGTAAACGCCAAAGCCGGCACTCACTTAAAATATCGCCCCAAAGTTCTGGCTTTAGAGTGGTTGGATCCTCCCATTATCGCTGGAAGCTGGATCCCAGAACTGATCACTCTTGCAGGCGCAGATCCTCTGATCGTAGATGGACCCAAACCCTTCAAAAAACTGTCCTGGGAAGAACTGTATCAGCAAAATCCCGATAAGATTTTGATTTTTCCCTGTGGTTGGTCCATCGAAAGAACAATTGAAGAAATGAAACGTCCCGAGGTTAAACAAAAGCTTGAGGCTTGGCCCGCTTTTCAATCGGCTCCGGTCATAGTCTGCGATGGAAATCAGTATTTCAATCGACCCGGCCCCCGAATCGCGGATTCTTTAGAAATTCTTGGCGCCGCTATCTGGCCCGAAAAATTCCCCACAAAAAGGTACGGCTTTACTTTTGTGACTTAGCAGAAGAAGCGGTTTTTTGCATCTTTAGTTCAATCGATGCTCGGGTGAGTCCACCATCTCCCCCATCAATAAAGTGCGTATGCCGATCATCCATCGCAGATTGCAGGTGGCAGGTCATAACGCAATCCCGAGAAGTGGCAACCCCGAAAAATATCTTGCCCGAATTGTAAAGCCTGCTCAGAACACTCCGGAGTCTCTCCTCCTCAGAGCTATCGGTCTCTATCACCAAACGAAGAGTGCCGTCCATTTTTATCCAATCAGACTGAAGCAGCAGCCTGTCAGTATAGGCTGATGGAATTCCCAGCAGGCTGGTTTTAATATTATTTCTAAATAACAATTTCGAAACAATATTTTCGAAGATTGTTCGTAGGGGGGCATTGTGTAATTTCGATTCTGTTTTCCAGTTTTTTGAAAACCAGGGTCTAACCTCATTGCGGTGTGAAATGGGCTTAAAACCGGAAATGGATTTGCTCTGACATAAGACTCCGATGATTTCTTTAAACAAGAGATCTTCTTCTGTAATTGAGACTCGCGGCTCTACCAGAACGCTTAACACCCTTCCTCTGATTGATTCGAAGGGATCAAGCTTACAGGAAAGTCCAGCCAGATCTGCCTCCCCAGAGTCTAAAAAACCAGCAGGAATATTATTTTTATCCCGCGACTTGATCATCGACTCCGCGGCGGCCATGCCATTTCCCCGAAAGAAATGAAACCCCTCATATTTCCCCACGGGTAGAAACCCATGTCTCAAACTAGCCCCAACGCCCTTTATTGAATCAACGGGGACCATCCCAATTCTGAGCTCTGAACTCAGCCGATCAAAAACTAACTTCTGAACTGATTTCAACGTTTCCAAAACTCTAAATTTTAATTTGGGGGGAACCAAAAAGGTTGCTCCATCCCCACCAAAAACATAGGGAACTTCTTTTAGCCCAAATTTGTTGCGAATCGCAGCAACGGAAGCCGCACCTATTAAGTTCACTTCCCGGTTCTTTCCTTGCTTTATGGCCGCTGAAGAACCTTTAAGATCCGCCACGGCAATAAACCAATCGGCAGGCACTTCTCGAGTGGCACTGAGATCAAAAAACAATTCAAAATTGGGATCGGTCATTATGTTAATTTTTTTGTAACAAGCTCGTTTACCATCCCGGGATTAGCTTGGCCTTTGGTCTCTTTCATGACCTGTCCAACAAAGAAGGCAAGAAGTTTTACTTTCCCTCCCTTGTAGTCAGCCACTTGAGAGGGATTGGCAGCAATCACTTTATCAATCGCCGCTTCGATAGCACCCGTATCGCTTATCTGGACCAGTCCTTTTTCTTTGATAATGTCGCCGGGATTTCTACCGGTCGCAAACATTTCTTCAAAGACTGTCTTTGCAATCTTTCCACTGATCTCAGATTTATCAATCCGGATAATTAGATCACCCAGCTGATCAGCTTTCACGGGAGACTGATCAATTTCCTTTCCAGCAGCGTTCAGCCGACCCAAAAGCTCATTGGCAACCCAATTAGCAGAGGCTTTCGAATTATTCGAAACCTTAACCGCTTCTTGATAGTACAGAGCCAGGTCTTTTGAAGCAGTGAGCACCCCAGCATCATAATCTGACAACCCATATTCTTTTTGGAATCTTTCCCGGACTTGAACTGGCATTTCTGGCATGGATTTTTTTACATCTTCAAGCCACGCACTAGAAATCACCAAGGGCGAAAGATCAGGCTCGGGAAAATATCGATAATCGTGAGCGCTTTCTTTTTCTCTCATGAGCTCAGTGATGTTTTTGGCTGAGTTCCAAGTTCTGGTTTGTTGTTTGATTGGCTCATTTCTTTCGACCATATCGATTTGTCGATCGATCTCGTAATCAATCGCTTTTTCCACAAAGCGAAAAGAATTGATATTTTTCAACTCTACTTTGGTTCCAAACTTGGTCTCGCCGCGCTTTCGAACCGAAATATTGGCGTCACAGCGAAAGTTCCCTTGCTCCATGTTTCCGTCGCAAATATCACCGTAGCGCAAAATACTATGGAGCGCTCTTAGGTACTGTCCCGCTTCGTGGGATGTTCTCATATCAGGCTCACTAACGATTTCAATGAGCGGGACGCCAGCGCGATTTAAATTAACGACAGTGCCATGCGAAGCATGAACGTTCTTTCCTGCATCTTCTTCGAAGTGAATTCGAGTAATCCCAAAGGACTTCTCTTCTCCGCTCTTCAAGCGAACAGTAATCTTCCCGTGCTCGCAGTAGGGCTTTTCATACTGGCTGATTTGATAACCCTTAGGAAGATCGGGATAAAAATAGTTTTTTCTGGCAAAAATACTTTCGCTTCGAATTTGGCAGTCTAATGCCAGGGCAGCGCGAATTCCCAATTCAACCGCTCTTTGATTTAAAGTAGGAAGCGCCCCCGGTTGTCCCGTACAGACGGGGCAAATATTAGTGTTAATTTCAGCGCCATACTGATTGGCGCACGCGCAAAACATTTTACTCTTGGTGAGAAGTTGAGCATGAACTTCTAATCCAATTACTGCTTCATATTTTTCTCGAAGATCACTCATGGCCGTTTTAGCACTCCGTGAATTTGTTCATGGGCTTTTGCAATTTGCAGGAGTTTGACTTCATCGAAGGGCCGACCAATCATTTGCAGTCCGATCGGTAATCCCTTCTGATCGAGTCCACAGGGAATAGAAATACCTGGAAGACCAGCCAAATTAACTGGCAACGTAAAAATATCTGATAAATACATTTTTAGCGGATCGTCGGACTTCTCTCCTAGCTTGAAAGCGGTTGAAGGAGAAGTTGGGTAAGAATTGCATCGCATTTCTTAAAAGCATCTTCGAAGTCTTGTTGAATGAGACGTCTCACCTGGGTTGCCTTTAAATAAAAGGCATCATAGTAACCCGCACTTAAAGCGTAGGTCCCCAACATGATTCGAAGCTTTACTTCTTTTCCAAATCCCTGACCCCGCGAGCGGTTATAAAGCGTTTCGCTGTCCGTAAAATCTTTGGCTCGAAATCCGTAATGGACGCCATCATATCTTGCGAGATTGCTACTTGCTTCTGATGGGGCAATTAAATAGTAAACTGACAAAGAATATCGAGTTCTTGGCAAATCGACTTCTACAACTTTTGCGCCGGATTTTTTGAGTGCCTCAATAGAAGAATCGAAGGCCTTTTTCACATCACTATCAACCCCTTCAAGCCAAGAAGGAGCAACCCCTAGAGTCACCTGAGAAAGATCTGTCTCTCGCAAACTTTGAGCAAAATCGGGGACTGCCGCCTTGGAGGTCGTTGCATCATGAGGATCAAATCCTGACATAACCTCAAGAAGTCGAGCAGAATCCCAAACAGTTTGGCTAAAGGGACCTACCTGATCCAAAGAGCTGGCATAGGAAACAATCCCATAGCGACTGACTCTTCCATAAGAAGGTTTTACCCCGACCAGACCACAAAGACTCGCTGGCTGGCGTATGGAGCCCCCAGTATCGGTCCCTAGGGAAGCTGGACACATCGAAGCTGCCACAGCAGCCGCAGAGCCCCCACTCGAACCGCCCGGCACCCGCTCTAAATCCCAGGGATTTCGACAGGGTCCATAAGCGCTGGTTTCATTCGAGGACCCCATGGCGAACTCATCGCAATTGGCTTTTCCAATAATAAGAGCCCCCGCCTCCTCCAAGCGTTTCACGCTGGTTGCGGTATACGGCGAGCGGTACTCCTCTAGTATTTTAGAACCTGCCGTGCACTGCCAACCCTTCACCAAAAAATTATCTTTGATAGCAACGGGCACTCCGTAAAGCTTTAGCTTTCCTGCGCTGGAACTTTGACCATCCAGTTCCTTTGCTCGGGCCATGACTTTTTCTGAAGAAACCTCTAATAAAGCATTCAGCTTTGGATTTTTTTCAGCAATGGTTTTTAAACAGCTCTCCGCTACTTGGGTGACAGTGAACTGTTTTTTCTCATAGCCAGAAAGAAGCGATTGGATATCAAGTTCGTTTAGGTTGCTCATTCTGTCTCCATGATTGCAGGAAGAAGAAAGCCTCCTTCCTCAAGAGCCGGAGCATTCTTGAGCAAAGCTTCTTTATCTGGAAAGTTTACTGCTTCATCTTTTCTAAATTTTTCTGAATCCAAAGGGACGTGGCGAACCGAGGTCGCACCGTGAGTTTCAATGCCTTTGAGTTCTGTCATATAGTCCAAAACCCGACCTAATCGGTTCTGATAAAAAGCCACTTCGGCGTCGGTGAGTTCTAGCCTCGCAAGGCGGGCTATTTTTAATACTTCTTCTTTGGTTAACATGGTTAGACACCATACCTCCTTCTCCCAGGAAAGAAAACGGGGTAAACTCCGGAGCACGATGTCAGCTCGGTCTTTTAATCAGTTACTTCTAACCCTCTGTTGCCCCACTTGGGATGCAGAAGATTGGCTTGCCACCATTCCCAAAAAGAAATGGCCCGAGACTCTTCCTCTTCTTTGGAAACTTGCTCAAAAAGTCGACAAGGGGGGCCTGGTAGAGCAACTCTCGGAAACTCAGAAAAACAAGCTCCAGGGGCAGCTCAAGGCGCTCGGTCCGGCTCAAAAAGGAAAACGTGCGGCTTCGATTAAACTGGAAACTCTCTTCCTGATTGAAACTGCAAGTCTTCGAGTGGCAGAACAGCTTGGAAGAAAAATGAGTTGGCTTGAAAAACGCAAATGGTGCCTTCGTTGGTTTAAGAGCTCTTCTTTTTTAAAGCTCACCGAGGGCGTTCTCTTTTCAGATGAATGTATTGATAGACTTTTGGGGCTTTTCGAAAGAAAGGTTCAGCACCGCCTAAAAAACTCGACTCTTCCACAGACCTATCAAGAGGAGGCTCTTTACCTCGATTTAGACCCCGAGGATCTCTACACCCCCTATCGAGTGATTTGTCGGTGGGGAAAATCCCTCAAGCTCAAACCGGGAACAAAAGTAGTCGATTTAGGATCTGGCGTGGGAAGAATTCCTCTCACTTTAGGTCTTTTGTATCCAAAAGTAGAGTTTACGGGAATTGAGATAATGCGGGAAAGACATGAGATGGCTGAAGAAGCAAGACGCGGACTTAAACTAATGAATGTTTCTTTTGTTTGCAGAAATGCTGCCAAACGAGGACTTCCCCCTGCAGATTATTACTATTTCTTTAACCCCTTTGTCGGAGACACCCTCCGACAGGTTTTCCGCCAGTTAAAAAACTTTTCTTCCCACCGTACGTTTAAAGTAGCGGTTGCCCAAATTGAATTGCCTTGGCGGTTTATTCAACGGCTCAATTGGCTCAGGCCAGTTCAAGAGTTTTCTGCGGATAACGCTTGGGAGGGAATTGGGATTACGGTTTTTTCTACTTAAGCTGGGTAAATTTTAACGAAATTTTCTTCAGGCCGTGTCCCGGAAACTCAACCATGATCTTATCTTTTCCGAGCGTCTGTCGGACTACTCCCTTTCCAAAAACAGGATGTTCCACCGTACTTCCGGTCTGAGGCCCATCAAAAGAAGCGTCAGCGTATTGGTCTTGTAAAAAATCAGAATCCATGTCCTGATTAATCTGATTAAAATCGCTCTCTTCGTCGAATGACATTCGGCGAGGAGGTATCCCAGGGCGCTCAAGAAACTGTCTTCTTCTGGCAAAGTAATCCGCCTTTTCAAATTCATAATATTGGGAGGGGATCTCGTCGATAAAGCGACTCATCACTCGAAACTGGCTATTTCCAAATACGGTCCGGTTTTTTGAAAACAACAAGTGGAGCTTTTTCCTGGCTCGAGTCATTCCCACATAGAACAGTCTTCGCTCTTCTTCTACATCCGACGGATCTTCAGCTTCCCACGGTCGTACATTGGGAAAAAGTTCTTCTTCCAGACCAACAATAAACACAACATCAAACTCCAACCCCTTTGCCATGTGGATGGTCATCATCTTGACGGCAGGAGCTTCTGGATCAAAGCGATCAATATCAGAAACCAGCGCAATCTCTTCCAGAAAGCCTTCAAGTGTTATCGGCTTATCGGGATTTTGAGCGCCCCAACGAAGTTCAAATTCAACGATGCTTTGCCTGAGCTCTGCTAAGTTTTCCAGTCGACTCTGGGCCTCAACGGTTTGCTCTTTTACCAGACTATCTCGATACCCAGTTTCCTCGAGAACCATGGAATACAAATCCGACGGGAGGAGTTTTGATTTTTCATCACGGAGTCGCTCCATCAATTCAAAAAACTTTTTAAATTGCTTTTGAGATCTCCCTAAATCCAAATGAACCGTTGGAGTGATGCCAAAACCTGCTTCCAAAAGGGGATAGAGTGACTTCCCCTCATCTAAAGCCGCTTGAGTAAACTTTTCTAAAGAGACAGCACCGATGCCTCGCGTGGGCACATTAATAATACGGCGGAAGCTTACATCGTCATTCGGATTTGCAATGAGCTTTAAATAAGCCATCATATCTTTTACTTCGAGACGCTCGTAGAACTTAAGCCCTCCGTAAATCTGATAATTAATTCCCTTGGCGCGAAGGATATCTTCCAGAACGCGTGACTGAGCATTGGTCCGATAAAAAACTGCTATTTGATTTAGGCTTTCACCTTTGATTACTTGATTTGATATTTCAGAGCTTACCTTTTGAGCCTCATCGTGCTCGTCGTAAGCCTCAAGGATCCGAATTTTTTCCCCTTCGGTGTTGTCTGTCCAAAGGCTTTTATCTCGGCGTTCCGTGTTTTGAGAAATCACGTGGCTTGCAGCTTCAATGATATTTTTTGAGGAGCGATAATTTTGCTCGAGCTTATAAATTCGTGCATTCGGAAAATCTTTTTCAAAATTAAGAATGTTTTGAATGTCCGCACCACGCCACCGATAAATTGACTGATCTTCGTCACCCACAGCGCAAACATTCGCTTTTTCACCAGCTAAGAGCTTAACCAAAAGATATTGGCACTTGTTTGTGTCTTGGTACTCATCGATTAGAATATATTGGAAACGGTTTTGATAAGCCTTGAGAATCGCGGGAAAACGCTGCAGCAACTTAACAGTCAGCAAAATAATATCGCCGAAATCCACTGCCGATGAAGCTTTTAATACGCTAGCATACCGCTCAAACACCCTCACGAAAGCATCTTCGAAAGGGCCCCCAAAAGAAGAGTCATATTCATCAAAATCAGTTCCATCATTCTTAGCTTTATTGATTTTGGCCTGAATTGATTTGGGAGAAAAACTCGAATCACTGATATTGAGTTCTTTCATCACCGCCTTAATCACAGACAACTGATCTGAATCATCATAAATTGTAAACGAAGGACTATAACCCAGATGATGAATTTCCGAACGCAAGATGCGAACACAGGCCGAGTGAAAAGTACTTATCCACAGATCTCTTTCATCGATCGGAAAACCAACCAATCGTTCTAACAAACCACATACCCGATGTCTCATTTCTGCAGCTGCTTTGTTGGTAAAAGTAACCGCAAGAATTTGTCTGGGATCAACTCGATGCTCAAAAATCAAGTGGCAAATCCGGTGGGTTAAAACCCGGGTTTTTCCCGAACCAGCTCCAGCCAAGATTAGAATGGGCCCTTCAGGGTGAATAACGGCCTCTTTTTGGGCCTTATTGAGTGTGCTTAAGTATTCCAAGTCTTTTGAAATATCTCAGGGAAATCTGAATGTCGACCCTTCGGGGGGCTTAGGGTAATATTTTTAGACCGATGTCGAATTACGAAACACAGCCGATAGTCTTAAAGCCTTTTCTTCCGAGCTCCTCGGAGGGGCTTCGAAAGTTTATCACCCAGTTCCCGCGGCTCCCCTACGGCCCAGAGCACTTTGATTCTTTTGTACGGGATTTAACTTCGGGTCCAGAATGCGTTGTTGACCTCTGGCAAGGCACTCAACGAGGAGCGGTAGCGCTTTTGCTGGATAAATCTCAGAGCAAGCCAAGGACCTTGGAAATTGCTATTGTCGGCTATCGCTGGGACTTTTCCGCCTCTCTCTTCCTCGACGCGGTTTTACCCGCGGCAAAAAAAAGAGCTCTTTCTGAAAATTTAGAGCAAATTGAGTTGGTCAGCTCTCTGGGATTAAAAGTCGGCCCCGGAGATTTGGCGGGAAGAGGCTTCCAACCGGGTCCCACAACGCTGACCTTTGAAACAAGTCATCAAAATCCCCAGCTCCTCAGCTCCATTCCTAATGATTGGATGTGGCAGGACACCACTCCCGAGACCGTTGGAACTGCCTATGATCTTTTAAAAATTAACTTTCCATCTCCCTCGGCGGGCGGATTAGTACCCGTTGAGCAATTCGAAAAGCTAGCGCTCTACTTACCCATAAAACCTAGACTCCTTTTTCAGAATGGACGGGCCATCGCGTTCGTGTGGGTTGCCTTAGATAACCAAACTGGCCAGCTTCTTTTTATGGCGAGGCATCCTGATTTTAAAGGCCAAGGATTGGGCAAGGCCTGCTTAGGAGAAGCGACTCGGCTCTTAAAACCATACGGATTTAAAAAATTACAAGCGGAAGTAAAGGACTCTGATCAAGCAGCCATTAGATTATTTGAAAGCTCCGGATTCAAAACCACCCGTAAACTCACCCGATTTTTCATCTCAGTTAGGGGAATTTGAGAGAGACAGGTTGTGATCGGGGGGAAAGTCATGAAGACTCAACCCGCCTCTCTCAAGGCATGAATTACTTTTGAAATGAGAAGGGACGATCAAATCTTTTGTCGGCTCTTCTATTTCTTTACATGTGCAACCCTAGTGCCAAGCTGCAGATTAGTTTTTTGGGCCTCAAGGCTGGAATGAAGTTAAGATATGTTTTTCATTTCGCACGACGGGTTTGCTTTTTGGACCCTGGGTGGCCATCGTCAAGACTGCAAAAAGAAAAAGCGAACCCGCTACGACCAGCAGGGGAAAAAGATCTCTCAACTCCTGAAGCACGATCTGCGATTGCGAATTCTGTAATGAGCTTGTTTTAAGCACGATATCCCTCCCTTAGCATTGCAAAAATCCCGAAGAGCTTTTTTAAACACCTTCGAAATCTTCCTATGCTAAGAAAGGGAGCAAGCCTTGTGCCACCCCAAGTAGTTTAGATATAGATACCTTTTTTGATTTTCTCGACGATGATTTTTTCCGGCATGATGGGGTCTCTGGGATCTACCATGAAGAACGCTTGTTGCTCGCAACGGCGTTTGTTTTTAAGCAACCACTCAAGAAGCTTTGAAAGATGTTTATTTCGTTTATCTTGGAAAAAGGGATCATTTTTCAAGGCGTCTGCAGCCTTTTTTAAAGCTCTTGCTTCACTCACATCCGTTTCCTTCACCGGATAGTCACTCAGGTCGTACTTCTTAATATCCTCCGGCAAAACCCCCAGAAAATGGACGTCGGGGGCACTAAAATCAGAGTTTCTAATTAAGCTCGCAGCCGAGCCAGCTTTCAAAGTTCGGTAAATATTTTGAATCGTGTAGGCGTCCAAATCTCCGAAAAAGAAAATGGGTACCTTCAATTGGTCTTGAATGAGCTTTGCCCATCCTCGAACGGCGTTACTTGGAACCCCTTGGGCACCAATTAAAATCGAATTGTTTCGTTTGCAAAAACCATTTGCAACAAACGTGTTAGCCGTACCTTCTGATTCGACTACCAAACAAAAATCGATTTTCTTTTTGGCTTTGAGCTGCAAACTCTGGGGCCGATTCTTCGGTTGAAAGGGCGAAGTCCCAAGGCTGCTTAGATCCACAACGGCTTTCGTGCCATCAGGTAACGTTTCTGTAACCACTAATTGATTTGAGTAAGTTTGCCCCCCTCGATCGTTTGCATAACAATTCAAATCTTCACGGTAGCACTCAAGCATTTCGCAGATGAAATCAATGACAGAATCACTTTCGGATTGATCCTGAAAATCCAAGGGCTTTAAATGCGGATCGTGTTTCACTTCACCTTTTGCGATGTAATAAAGCTCACGCTTAGTGTTGACCGCACCGGTGTCAATATTTCTCAAAAGAACCTCGAGGAGAAAAATCGCTCGAGACATTTTTTGCACCGAAGAGACATTCAACTCTGTTCGGACCTTTTTATCTCCAGGAGTCAGGTATCCCACTTTCGGGCTATAATTTGAATTATCAAGGGAACATTTGATCGCCTCCAAGATCGGGCGCCTTGCATTCTCGAGATCGGTCAACATTCTATTACATAAGTCTTTTGAAATTTTTGGGATGCTATCACTTCTCATGATGCTGACTTCTCCTTGCTGGGCGAGCTCTTCGATTTAGCTTTCGCGACTGGCTTTGCTTTGGCTTTTTCCTTTGTTTTTTTCTCAACAACCTCAACTTCTGGAGCACTCTCCTCGGGAGACTCCTCCGGCGTTTCTTCATCTTTGATGATTTGAATTTTCCCCTTCGCAGCCGCTTCTTTTGCCGCCAGATCTGCTTCTTTGAATTCCTTTTTTGCTACTGTTAGGTCACGGCCAAGAATTTTTTCGAGGCCCTCAGTTGCCTTTTTCTTTCGCTTATCTGGAGCCTTGGTGATTCGGCACAGACAGTCGACCAGGATAGGGCAGAACTGCTCGATATAGCGAAGTTTGTTTTCAAGATCTTGCTCTCGATGTTCTTTCTTAATGTGTCGAGAAAGCCGTTGCCCAGCCTGTATCAGAGTTCGTCGAAGCTCTTCGACTAGCTCATCACTCGCATCAATCGTTTCCTTGGAAGCATTTTTAAATTTAATAAAGGGAGATACCAAGCTGACCGCTATTACGTAAGGCCCCAACGGTAAACTATCTTTTGGCTGTTGAAGGCCATAGGAGCGCCAATTCACTGATTCAATGGCTTTCACCATTGCACAGGCCGATTTATCAAACTGTAAAGGAACTCGATTCGCAAAACGGAGAACTTGGACAGGACCATCCTCAGACCCCTCCCCTTTCGACAAGCCTTTCAATCTTGCAACAGCCACTTCCACAGCCACCGGCTTGTAATCACAAATGGTTGGTCTTCTGGTTACCACCGAGAAAAAGTCGACTTCGCCGAGACGTCTGACACTCTTTGAAAAACTTTCTTCCCCAATAGTCATCACTGATTTTGTGCTGGGAGACATCAACTCCGTTTTGTGAATAACTGAAAAAATATCTTTAAATTGGCTCTCTGAGATTTTGTCGACGGAAGTATCCAGCATTTTTTTATCGAGCCCGTTTTTCACAAACTCAGCTAAAGAATTATCACTGATTCGTGAAAACCCTTTTTTAAGCCATGCCTTTAGAGCCATTCGACCAAATAAATGCGAATGAGCAATAAACTCTCCCAACTTCATTGTATGGGGATGGGGCTCAGTTGCATTGGGCACATCAGGAGAGTCGTTGGAAACCCTAGGAATAGTGATGGTTTTTTGCTCGGGCAAAGTGTAATGCAGTGTTAAGTGGGGATTTACTAAAGCGGTACCCGTTAAATAGGTGATCAGACCGCCTTCGCCTTGCAGCTGGATTCTTCCATCAATAATAAACTCTACAGAAAGACCATGGGGCCCTTTTAGCTTGCCGTCCTTTTTTTCCTTTAAGAGGCCCTTGTTATGTTTAATGTCTACTGCCACCTGAACCTGAACGGGCTGGCGCATGGTTTTTGTTTTTGTAACGACGGTAACCCCTTTGGCAGATGTTAACTGGGCCCATGTCGTTGCAGCAGAGATACCGATCCCCTGTTGGCCACGCGAGCATCTCCCGCGCCCAAATTTAGAAGAGGCTAGGTATTCTCCAAACACTTTAGGAACATCTTCTAAACTCAAGCCCGGTCCGTTGTCCTCAACCTTGATACGAATAAGATCGGTGTTTTTTAGTGTGCCTGCTCCGAGTTTTTCAATCTGAACTGAAATTTCCGGCAAAATTCCCTGCTCTTCACAAGCATCCAGAGAGTTATCCACGGCTTCTTTGAGCGTCGTTAAAACTGCTTTAGTAGGAGAGGAAAACCCCACCTGCTGGAGGTTTTTGGAAAAATATTCCGCCGTACTACTCGATGTAATTTTGTCTTTAGCCACTTTTTACCTTTGAGCCATTGGGGTGTACGCCCCTTCAGTTGGACCAGTATAAATCTGTCGCGGTCTTCCAATTTTGGATCCGGGAGATTCGATCATTTCTTTCCACTGTGCAATCCAACCTGGAGTTCTGCCAATGGCGAACATCACTGTAAACATATTGGTTGGGATGCCGATCGCCTTGTAAATAATTCCGCTGTAAAAATCCACGTTAGGATAGAGCTTTCGAGAAACAAAGTAGTCATCACTCAGGGCGGCTTCTTCAAGTCTCTTAGCAATATCCAGTAGAGGGTCACTAATTCCCAGTTTATTCAAAATAAGATCACAGTAGCGCTTAATGATTTTTGCTCGAGGATCAAAGTTTTTATAAACTCGGTGACCAAAACCCATCAATCGGACACCCTGCTCGCGGTTTTTTACACGCTCTACAAACTTCTGAACATCTCCACCCGTTTTATGGATCATTTGTAACATCTCGATCACTTCCTGATTGGCTCCCCCATGTAAGGGGCCCCACAAGGCTGAAATACCAGCGGAGACCGAAGCGTAGAGATTGGCTCTGCTACTTCCCACCAATCGGACAGTTGACGTAGAACAATTTTGTTCATGATCTGCGTGGAGAATCAAAAGAAGGTCCAGCGCTTTTGCAACTACCGGATCGACCACATATTCTTCTGCCGGGACTCCAAACATCATCTTCAGAAAGTTGGAGCAGTAGTCCAAACTATTTGTAGGATAGATGAAAGGTTGCCCAATAGATTTTTTGTAAGAACATGCCGCAATGGTCGGCAACTTCGCAAGAAGCCGGTGAATAGATAGATTCCTGTCGCCAGGCGCATCCGAATACAGCAAGTCCTGATAAAATGTTGAAAGAGTACTGACAGCCGAAGACAAAATGGCCATGGGATGGGCATCACGAGGAAATCCATCGTAAATACGCTTCATGTCTTCATGAAGCATCGTGTGCCGTGTAAGGGTGTTCGTAAAAGTATCCAACTCTTTTTGATTGGGTAATTTTCCGTAGATCAACAAGTAGCTGGTCTCAACAAACGTAGACTTCTCAGCCAAGACCTCAATCGGAATTCCGCGGTAGCGAAGAACCCCTTTTTCACCATCCAAAAAGGTAATAGCACTTTGACAGGAACCGGTGTTCATGTACCCCGGATCTAAAGTAATGAGCCCCGTCAGATCCCTGAGCTTCGCAATATCGACCCCGCGCTCGCCCTGAGAACCCTCGACAACCGGAAATTCATAGGTTTTTCCTTCATACTGAATCGTGATCTGGCTCATTTTGCTCCTTCAACATTGGCTTTTTTCGCCAAGGCCCTGGCTCGTTTGGTTGCCTGAACCACTGCCTTAATCAAAGTTACTCTTAGTTTTCCTTCTTCTAACTCCAAAAGTCCATCAATCGTGCATCCCGCAGGAGTTGTTACTTCATCTTTCAAAGCTGCTGGATGCCGCTGGGTTACTTGCAACATTCTTGCAGCCCCTAAAACCGTTTGAGAAGCCAGTTGTGTAGCGACTTCCCGGGGAAGTCCCACTTTAATTCCCGCGTCAGTTAATGATTCTAAAATCACATACAGATACGCCGGTCCACAACCACTTAGTCCCGTAACCGCATCCATTTGCTTTTCATCCACTAACACAACTTTCCCCACCGCTTCAAAAATTTCCTTCGCAACCTCTAAATTGGCCTTGGTGGCAGACTTTCCGAGACAAAGAGCCGTGATTCCCTCTCCAACTAGGGCAGGAGTATTTGGCATAGCTCTGACCACAGATGTTCCCTGAGAGACCCCATTTTCGATTTCAGCTGTACTGATGCTAGCCACGATGGAAATTAAGGTCTTTCCTTTTTCCAGGTGGGGACCAATTTCTTTGAGAACTTCAGCGACGTTTTGAGGTTTGACAGCCAAAATGATTACGTCGCAGTTCTTAACCAGCTCAATGTTGGACTTGGCTCCAGATACGAAACCCCGGGTGCTAAACCAAATGGGATTGGAGCTAAAAGCAGGCTGTTTAGACAACCCCTCCAGCAGGCATTTGCCCATCCTTCCTAATCCCAATATTCCAAGTTTGTGATGCCGCGCCATAAGTTTTTAGTTTTCGGTAGTTTAGAGGAGGTTGCGAAGGAAATAAAGAATCCATTTACATTAAGAAACAATGCGGTAAGACTTTGGCCTTTCGAGGGTGCTTAGCTCAATTGGTTAGAGCGACGCGTTTACACCGCGTAGGTTATAGGTTCGAGTCCTATAGCACCCACCATTGACCGGCCTGCAAAAAACCTGTTGAATAGTGCCCAATGAAACTTTTTATTTTGCTTCGAAAACCTTTGGTGATTTGGACAATCATTTTTCTTTCGGTGACTGCCCCCACCCTCTCATACTCCGATTGTGAAGATCCCTGTTCGGGGTCCCCGGATTGTACTGACCCACATTGCAAAGGGTGCGATACAAAGTTCGGGGCGTGCATGGACTGCTGCACAGCCCTAACCCAAATTGAGTGTGGTGACTATCCCGGTTGTCATTGGAACCAGTTTGAGTGCGAAAATGAAATGGGGGTTTCTTGTTCTGGAATTGCCGAAGTGCCGAAAAATAGTAGAACATGGCTTTTCATGGGCTTTTTATTGGCGGGATTTGGACTGACAGCTGCTCTGCGTTTTAAGAAAAAGCCGGTCTAGTTTTTTGCCGGCTGCGGCGCGAGGCCCGTCGGAGTGGATATTTTTTTTGAAGCTCTTCTTTGAGACACCGCTACCAAGGCGTTAAAAAAAGTTCCGATTCCAAAGGCGTATAACAAGTAGCCTAAATGGGCGTGAAACACTCCCATAATTACTTTTAGAGCAAAATCTCTTCCCCACCATTGCCCAGCAATTACCCCCACAGAAAACAGAGAAACAATTCGAATCGCGTTCAAGAACAGAAAAAATAGAAGTCCCAGAACACAGTTCTTAAACCAAGTCCAAGGCTTGAAAAGTTCCCAATTGAGCGGTGCGAAGATACTAAAAGCTGCCAAGAAGAAGAGTAGGCCATCAAATCCTCCACAACCCTGGCCTAAATAGACTGTAACCACTGGGTGGTGAATTCGCATTCGATTCTTAAAAGCAGAAACTTCAATAAGATCATTCCCCATAATCGCAAGGACCGATTTAACGAGGCCCTCTAAATAAGAAACTGCGGAAATCCAAAGCGCCTCTCCGTACTTCATATAAAGAACCAACGAAAAAACCATGAGCAGGCTAGGGCCCAATGCCCAAACGTTGGGGTTTTGATAGATGTCTTTGGGGCGAATCCAAACACAAAAAGCGCTCAAAATAGTCGTGAGAAGTAAAGCCAACCACAATAAGGATAGCCCCTGCTCCAAGCTCACCGCCACAAATCCCAAAATAGCCACCGAATTAATAAGAAGGGCTATGGGCTGGAATTTCAAATTCAGCCTTTTCGCTTTTTCTAGAGCTAATACAAAAGCAAAAAAACCTAAGGGGGCGGGTAGAAGGAGTTCAAAATCAGTAAACCCTGGAAATCCAAACCGAAGTCCTAGCCCATGATGAAAATAGAGCCGCAAGCAAACGAGCTCGATAAGGGGTATAGCCATCATGATTAGGGACTTAAAAAAGGACCCTGTCCAGTGGCTTCGATGACTTAATTGAGTACGGGTTATCATTTAGAACATTCCAATTGTACTGCACTTTCTAGGTCTTTCTAAACACTAAAACAACCTCTGCACGGCGTTATCAATTTACTTCTTCACCAACCCTGTGGTATTCCCTCAATTCTTTCAAAGTGGGGGCGTAGCTCAATTGGGAGAGCACCAGCTTTGCAAGCTGGGGGTTGTCGGTTCGATGCCGATCGCCTCCACCACTTTTTATGCTTCGTAGCCAAGCCTTTAAAGATTTACTTAGAAAAGAGAATTCCCTTTTGTGGTGCCTTTTGGCATTTCAGGCGGGTTTCATTAATGCGGGCGGATTCATGGCCTGCCATCGGTTCGTATCTCATGTTACCGGGTATGGAACTCACATCGGACTAAGCCTGTTTAAAGACGGCTTTTGGCTTTCGCTTGAAATGATGGTGGCTCCGATATCGTTTATCGCTGGGGCGGCTTACTCGGCCTTTCTAATCGACAGACCCTACTTTCAGCAAAAAAAAGTACGCATCGATTATGCTTTGATCACTCAGTCAGCTCTCCTTTTTTTGGTTTTTATGTTGGGAGAGTGGGGAATGTTTGGTGAGTTTGGTGAACCGCTGATGCTCCAGCGTGACTTTTTACTTTTGTTCGTTCTTTGTTTTATCTGTGGAGCTCAGAACGCAACTTTTGCCACTCTTACAAATGGCCAAATTCGGACCACTCACATGACTGGCCTCTCGACCGATCTCGGAACAAACATGGTGAGAATTCAGTTTCTGAATGTCGATGAAGAAGAAAAAAATTACCAAAAGAGGCTGAACTGGCTCCGCGCTTTTATCTTCATAAGCTTCATGACCGGATCAGGAATCTCCGCTTATGTTTTTAGTTTTCTTGGTTATCATGGCTTTATTGTTCCCGCGCTCACTTCTCTCGCCGTACTCGCTCTTTCAAAAAGAATCATGGATAGCCACGAAAAAAAGGGCTTAGCCGAAGCCCCCTTAACTCAACTTAGATAGAAGGCCTTGATTACATCGACTACGTAATCCATTTCTTCATTAGAAATACTCGGAAAGATGGGCAAAGAAAGGACTTCCTCACTGGCTCTTTCAGCATTTGGAAAATCGCCCTTTTTGTAATGTAGGGAACTCAGAGCATTTTGGAGATGACATGGAATTGGATAATAGACCATGTGGCCAACTTTCTTTTCGTTGAGATGATTTTTTAAGGCCTCTCGTTTTCCATTCAAAACCCGAATTGTGTATTGGTGATATGTGTGAGTTGAATACGGCGCTTTTTTTGGAATCTCAATTTGCTCAAGAACACCAAGATGCTCATCATAAAAGCGTGCGATTTTTTGCCGTTCGCGGATCCAACTGTCCAGATGGGGGAGGAAAACCCTGAGAGCGGCTGCCTGAACGGTGTCTATTCTGAAGTTGCTCCCAATCAGCTCGTGAACGTACCGTGTTTTTGAACCGTGATTGCGAATGGCCAACACTCGCTCGGCTAGCTCTGAGTCATTAGTTGTGATAATCCCCGCATCACCAACGGCCCCCAAATTTTTTGTGGGATACAAACTAAAACAACCGAATTGGCTCCAGTTCCCCGTCTTTTTATTTTTGATTTGTGCTCCAATTGCTTGGCAGGCATCTTCAATCAAAACAACATCATGTTTTTTAGAGAGGTATTGGAAAGCCTCCATATCACAGGCCTGTCCATATAAGTGAACAGGAATGATCGCTTTGATTCTTTTTTGGTTATCTTTTTTTAGAACTTCCTCAACACGATTAGGATCTAAATTAAAAGTGCCCGGATCAATGTCAGCGAAAACCGGAACAGCTCCGCTATTGACGGTGGCGCTGACGGTTGCAAAAAACGTGAACGGAGACGAAAGAACCTGATGACCCTGTCCTATTCCCAGCGCTCTCAACGCAACAAAGAGGGCATCGGTGCCATTACTCACTCCAATAGCGAATTGGGCTCCCATCCATTCCGCGACTTCTTTTTCAAAGGCTGCAACATCAGGTCCTAGAATAAAGGCCCCCGACTCAACAACTTGAGACATTGCCCGGGCTACTTGCGGCAAAAGCTCCCGGTATTGTCGTAATAAATCGAGCGCGGGAACGGAATTGATCGTCATCAAGCTGAAGGCTTGCACGATGTTGGGAACTCGTCAATCAGGGACAATAGCCAACTTGGGAGTTTCCAAGCTTTAAGCAAAAGGGGGATTGGAAACCATCGTCTCCTTTAGGACCCTGAGGGCCAAAGCTGCCTTGCAGACCTTTATCACCCTGTTTTGACTGACATTGGACAAAGACTGAGAGGTCCTCTGCTCCCTGAGGCATTCGGGGGGCATGGGTCGTCCAATCAATTTCGCCAGACCACCCACCCTCGCCTCCCTGGCCTCCGGGGCCACCAGCCCCGCCTTCACCACCGACACCAGGTTTGTTTGTAAAAAATACGTCCCCATTGCTGGCATCCTGAATTTCAACCAACACCTTCGAAGAGTTTCCACCAGCTCCGCCTTGTTGCCCTTGTAATCCGGCCCCTCCTGTTCCCCCAACTGATCCAGGAGGACGGGGAGGAAGGGCAACAAGGCGGAGCTGG
>Ga0214923_10001149_pt1 | contig 38205 bp, 35 predicted proteins | sample LL1510_MetaG_FD_177993 | JGI IMG/M metagenome (GOLD analysis project Ga0214923, IMG submission 177993) | Freshwater microbial communities from Lake Lanier, Atlanta, Georgia, United States - LL-1510 | ecosystem: Environmental > Aquatic > Freshwater > Lake | place: USA: Georgia | collected...
GTCATTGTCCTTGTCTTTACTCGTCCCGATGTATATATTAAGTCCCATGGTACCAGAGATGTTATTGGTATAAGCATATTCTGCAGCACCCCAAGCATCGTTGATATTGAAGAATGGTTGAATTACTCCTAGGTTCAAACTCATGCCTACCGATACTCTATTTTGCGAATTTTGAAAATCGTATTTACAATAAGACGCTCTAATGTCAAATATTTCTCCGAGTTCTTGATGAACAGTAGCCGATACAAAAGCTTTGTCACCCAAGAATCCAAAACCATAACCACCCACTAACTGAAGATTGGTTCTTTTGAATGGGAAAAACTCAAGTCCTAGGGTATATCTCGGTTTTAGATAAGTTGTATAGGAAGATAAGTATTTCGAGCCACCTTGGAATCTCAAATTCAGGGTATCTCTTATCTGTTTACTAATGTCTTTACTTAAATTCTTGGTTTGAGTGGTATCTAAACCAGTAAAAGTCCATTCTCCTTTGTATAAATTTTGTTCGGTTGGAAGTACATCCCAAACTATTTTACCTAAATTTTGAATACTTCCAGAAACCCTGAATTTTTCATTGATTCTGTATACAAAACCAGCACCAAATGAAAATCCTTGGTTAGAAGATAAACCCATCTTACCCATTTGGGTGGACATTGTTTTGTTTATGTTTTTTTGATAAGCACTATCTCCAATTTGCGATAAATCTACACCAAGGAGAGAACCCTGAACATTCGCTTCCGCGGTTGCTTTTATTCGATAAATTGTATTTACTCCGGTATCGGTTTGGAGACTTAAATATGCATTATTTGCTTGAATATTTGCAATCCCATTTATTAAGCCAAAATTTACGCCTACCGATAATTCATTGTTAATTTGACGACCATAGGTAATTTCATTTTTTAGGTAGGAAGTGAATTTGGTATTTGAAAAATCGAGTTTGGCTTCTTTTCCAATATACGCTCCGTTTCCAAAATAACCCAACCCCAATAAATCTTTAGGTAAGTTCATATTTCCCTCAAGTACAAGGGAAGTTGTATAAGTGAAATATGCTTTTTTACTGCGAATTCCAAAGTGGAACAAATTGGTATTCGAAACCATTTCAATGCCCATCTGCTTTTGGTTGGAATTGATTAAATTTCTCATGGTTAGCGAATCACTTTCGTATTTGTTGAATATTGAATTCAAATTGAATCCGTTTAAATTTAAACTGTTGAAAGAGTTAAATCCCAGTGTAAATTTATACTGAGGCAAAAATGCAGGGTTTACAATGGCAGATTGACTCAAATGACGGTTATTGTAATCAAAGTTCATTTGTGCTTTTGCAACATTCAATTGAATCAAGCAAATTGCTGCGATTAAAAGAGTTTTCATTTTCATTTTTTTAATTCCCCTTATCATTTAATTTTTAACTTGCCTCTGAATGCAATTGAAACATCTAGTTTACTATCGGTATACAAACTCACTGGAACATTTCCAGCGTTATAAGTATTAAAGTTGGCTTTAATAAAAATGTATTTGCATTTTTGAGCATCAAGCTTTGTCAATAAATTGTTTTGCATTAAAAAGGATGTCATGTTTTCAGAAGATGTAATTACGCGGCCATTTGCATTTGGAATTCCTGATTTTAAAAGCGTAATATTCATCAAAGAATCAATTTTTGAATATTTATCATCCGCAAAAATCAAATCTAATGATCCATCAAGCGGGAAGCCATTGATTGTTTTTATTTTTAATTCTAAGAAATCAAAGTTTGTTTTACCTTGAAGTGATTCACCGTTTTCAATAGTATCTGTATATGAAAAATCTTTGGCAGTGAATGTCATTGGAATATCTGCATCAAATCCCACTACAATTGAACTTGTATTTACAATGTGGTTGTCGTAAGCCACAAATCCTTTTGGATTCATGATGGCTTTTCCAACGATGTTAAAAGTGCTTGCTGGCATTCCCAAACAGTTTACAATATTTGAATTGGATTTATTGATTGAGAAAGTTTGAGATTTAATTTGACCTTTTTGCGCAATTGATGGGAAGGGTAATTGCATGGAATCAACATTCATTGGCAAAGTGTTATTTTTGTCGTCTTTAGAAGTTATGTCCAATTTTAACAAAATTGGTATGCCAAAAGAATTGTCAACGTAAATATCCATAATTGGATTTTCCATTTTAATGCCTTTGCCTAATTTGCTCAATTGACTTACATCCAAATCATTGATATTAATATCGAAAGTTTTCGTTCCCAAATAACCATCTAAGTAATCAAATTTTGCGGTAGAAGCGTCTAACGTAATTTTTATATTGTCTGATGAATCAAAATTTACCAAGCCTGCTGAAGCTTTTATGGAAACAGAAACTTTTGTACGCAAAGTGTTGTATTCTTTTGGTGTAGAAGCACCTAAAAACAAATTGGTATTGGTGAAATCGATATTGGAATTTGTTACTGCCTTAGCAATGGCATTTATAGCAAATGGGCTAATTGGATTACCCGATTTACTTGCATCTAAGAAATCAACATTCAAATCAACATCTGTTGGAAATTTAGATTCTATATTGAAAGGAACATTTGCATTGGCACTCCCAAAGAGAATATTTCTTAAGCGTGCATCTGATGAGGGATCGGATAAATCAAGATCTAAATTTTGTGGTTTGATTGTTTGTGCACTAATAACGGCTTTCCCTCCGATGCACATTAAATTTTTGCCAATGACAGAAATAGTCAGATCGTCTAATGTATCGACAAGAACTTTCGCAGGACTTTGGTCAACTTTTGTTACAGGTGTTGTAAAGCTTATATCGTTTGATAAATTAACGCCTGCAAGGTTTATGCTATCTCTTCCAAATGAATTTGCTGGAATATTTAAAAATTTAGCTGTTCCTAGTGTATGTGGTGTGGGCAAATTATCAATGATGGAAATTTGTATATCAGATACATTTGTAGGTAAATTATTTTTAATATCGAATACCAAATAGCCTTTTGAAATTTTCAATAATTCATAACTTGTGCTTTTTGCAATGTTGGTGGGTTTACTGTTGGATGTATTGAATGATGGAAAAGTATCTAATGTGCCTTGTCTCATTCTCAGTGTTTGCTGGGTTAAATCCGTAGTGCCAAATAATTCCATCACTGTTAACACTGATTTTTCATTGAAAGCGGGGAAAGTTATTTCGCCCATAGACAGACTTATAACATTCTTTCCTAAAGAAATATCTTTCAACAAAGAATCACCAGATAATTTGAAAACAGAATCTTGTTTGAATTTCAAATGGATTAATCCATCTGGATCATATTTAATTATATCATCTTGTTTTAAAATTTCACCAGCGGTGATTGATGTATTTGCGAGCGGACATAACAATTCTGGATTTACGCCATTGCCAAATTTGTTGTAATCCAATTCATTCTTTTTACATTGGGTGTTGAATAATATCAAACCAATGAAAATAGCGTAATTGATTTTTTTAAATGATTTCATATTGTTTTTTTTGTAATCAAAAATTTATCTTATACAATTTTAATTAATTGCAAAATTAGTTTTAAACTATTAACATTTTATAGATTTTTTTCTAACAACTCAATATTAATTTTTACTTAATGTTGTTTTAATGAAATTGAATCTTTTGCAATTACAATAAGTCCTTTTTTATACAATGTGCCAATGGCTTGTTTAAATGTTTTTTTACTCATTTGTAATTCATCTTTAATTTCATCAGGGTCACTGTTGTCTGACAAATGCAGGTAGCCCTTGTTTTTGTCTAGCTTATTTAAAATACGTTCAGAGCTAGAATCCATCTTCCCTCTTCCAATTCTCTCCAAACTCAAATCAATGAGTAAATCGGTTCTGATATGTTTTACATAGCAGCTAAAAATGTCACCCACAAAAACAGGTTTGTATGTTTCATTGGCATAAATAATACCGCGGTATTTTCCTTCAACAATAACCTGCATTCCTCGGTCTGTCTCTTCAAATGCCATTACTTCTACTTTCTGATTTAATTGCAAATCAACACTTTCTACATGCAATGATTTTTTAATTTTTGTAGTTCCAACCAAACGGTCAGAAGCGAAATCACGGTAAACAAAAATCACATACCATTGTCCAACCATCATTTGTCCGTTTTGCTCTCTAAATGGAACCAGTAGGTCTTTCTCTAGTCCCCAGTCCATAAAGGCTCCAACAGAGTTTACAGCATTCACCTGTAAATAGGCATACTGATAAACTTCAACCTTTGGTATTAATGTGGTTGCAACAATTCGATCTTCTGAATCTTTATAAATAAAAACCTCTATTTGGTCGTTGAATTCATAAACCAAGGGGACGTATTTATTTGGCAATAAAACTTCATTGCCTTCATTATCTCCTAGGAATAAACCGAAATCGGTTAATCTATCGATATTTAAAAATTGGGTAATTCCGATTGTAATCATGTTTCCGCAAAATTCGGTATTATTTATTGAATTCTAACATTTACTTTGGGTTCGTGTTCTGGATGTCACTTTTCAAATGAAAATTATCAACTTTTAATGAAGTTTGAAAAAAATGGATCAACGTGCGTTTTTTATCCTTCAAAGAAACCATATAGAATTTCTGGGACGAGAATTTTAACGCAACACCATCACATCGCCTTTGTAGACTTGTAACTGTCCCTCAGGACTCAAGAAAGTGGCATGGTAAACGTAATTTCCAATTGGAACAAGTTCATTGTTGTAATACCCGTCCCAATGTTCATTTGGATCAGTTGATGTGAATAAAATTTGTCCCCATCTGTTATAAATCATCAAATTATATTTTGAAATAATATTTCCAGTATTTAGTCCAAATTTGTCATTTAAATCTTTGGTAGAACCCGGCGTGAATGCTGTTGGGAACCAATAAAGTGGTGATGATTTTACGTAAATATCTCTAGAGAATGTATCGGCACAACCGTGAATGGTTGATGAAATTAATGTTACTCTGTATTTACCATAATTATCATACGAATGGGTTGTGAATTTATTATTGTCGAAATACCCATCGCCAAATTCCCATGTCCAATTGTCATCGTTTTTAGAAAGGTTATTGAAATTTACGGGGTCTGCAGCATGCAATTCGGTAGGAGAGTAGTTGAAATTAGCAACCGCTCTAGGGTAAATTATAATTGGTTTAATTGCAGTATCGGAACAGCCAAAGCTATTGAAAACGGCCATTGATACATTGAAATTGCCATAATCAGGGAATGCAACATTGTCGTTTTGATTGTAAGACATTCGTCCGTTGCCAAAGTTCCATAAATATTTAACAATTGTTCCTCCGCCAGGGGTAGATCCATTTGAAAAACTAATTGGAGTGCCTTGGCAATTGTCGGTGAAACTCATTGAAGCATTTGGCATTGGAGCAATAAATAGCGGTCTTCTCATGGTGTCTTTGCAGCCATTTGAGTTATATACAACCAAAAACACATCCGGAACACCCACAGCGCCATAATAATGACTTACTTTCTTGCCAGTTTCGGTGGGGGAGTTGTCGCCATAAGACCAAGTTTCAGACTTCAATAATCCACTTCCGGGCCAACTGAAAGATTCGAATTTTATAAAACTATTTTCGCAAGTGTCGGCAACAGTGAAAATAGCCCTTGGGGCAGCTAAAATTTGAATGCGTTTTATTGCAGTATCAGGGCAACCACTTTGTGAGCGAATTACAAGTCGAACATTAAATAATCCGCCTGGCGTATACGTTGTAAATGGGTTTTGTAAACCACTTAGTTTTCCATTTCCGAAATTCCATTGCCACTGAACTATTTTATCTGATGTAACACCTGAATTATCAGTGAATACGATGCTGTCATATTCGCAATTTCCTTTTACAGAAAATGCAGCTTTCGGATAAGGTGTGGTATCGCTTAATGTCCAAATACCAGAAAACCCAATTCCTGTGCGATAAGTTACTTCGTTTAAAGGGGTAGAAACGGTTCCATTTACAGGATACAACCATTTGTTTACTCCAGTATTGTATTTGATGGCACCCAAATTAGCTTCCGTAATTGTATTATTTGAAGTGATCAAATCTGCGTCGGTATAACCCAATTTAAAAGTTACATCTGGTTGTTTTGCATATCCATTGTCTTCAATGATCCAAAAACGATCAACCATTCTTCCGCTGTTTTCACCATCACATTCATTGTCGGTATTTTGAACCCCTGTTGGCATTGGTCTATTGTTCGGAACAGCAACATCGGCAGTGTGGTAGGAAGAGATTGAAACATAGCCTGAATCTTTTGTTTGTATTCCAACAGAGTTACAAGTAAGTGTGAAATTCAATCTTGTTCCTGTGGCATTCACCAAAGGATAAATAAAAATTGGTCCAGTGCTTCCGTCTCTGATATTCCATTGTAAACGGCTGTATCCAAATCCAGGTGATGTTTCTGTAAGAATTCCACCAGATGTATAAGTGATTGCATTAGGACTGCGGTTATTGATAATTAGACTAAAGGTATTTACATTTAAAATATTGGAATTCAAACGCAATAAACCCGTTCCACCACCATTATATCCGCCTCCAACTAACATGTTTTGTTTGAGGGTTACGCCGCCAGTTCCTTGAAAAGCAACATCTGGAAAGTGGGTAATTTTTGTACCTCCTATAGAAATATTGTTGCCATAAAGTTCAACTTTTCCTAAGTTATTTGTAAAAACTACTGTATTCCCTTTGTTTGACCAATTACCATTTACACGTAAACGGCTATTGGCCGTCATTGAAATAGATGCATCTGAAGTTGCTGCATAATTTCCGATGGTGCCGTCTACAATAACGAAGGCCCCATCTGTCATTACAATACTTCCACCCGCATGAATAAGTCCTTGTCCCCAAATATTATTTGAAAAGAAAAGGGCCAAAAGGGCGGGGAATATGTTTTTAAGCATTTTCATGAATTCTAAAACTGACTTAACCAATTAAAATTATTTCTTAAGTTGTTCTAAAAGTTTTTTGTTTAACTCTATTAATTCTTGATTTTGCTTTTTTAATTCTTCAATTTGAGCTTGCTGTTCTTGAATGGCCTTAACAATTGGAACAACAAAATTGCCATAACGCAATCCATAATAACTTTTTTCGTTTTTAGGAGCATCCACACCGTCGAATTCATATCCAACTTCTTTGGCTGCTTTTTCTACATCTTGCGCTAAGAAACCACTCGTAACTGTTTTTTCACCATCGTATTTTGTAGCCCAATTCACAGAATCGTGAAGGTTCAAGAATACATTCATTTTATGAATATCCACATTATAGGTAACTGGTTTTAATTTCATAATGAAATCTAATCCAGCCACGTTTTCCTTGATGTTTTTCTTAAATCGTACATCACTTAAGGTTGTCCAACTCACTTGTCCACCTATAGAAGTTATCGAGGAATTTCCAATTCTAACCATATTGCTGGCAGTTGCAGTTGTTGAATTTCCAAGAGCAGTGGTATTGTCCATGTTGCCATTTGTTCCAGAATAATATCCAAGAGATGAATTATAATAACCAGTATAATTATAATACCCTGATAAATATCCAATTCCAGTATTGTAATAACCAGATGTGTTATAATAGCCACTACTATATCCTTCATAGGTATTTCCGTAGCCAATATTGTTTGAAGCTAGGGCATATGAACCAGTTGCTGTATTATAATGGCCATAAGAATTGCCACCCAATGAATAACAACCACTCGCAGTATTCATGATTCCACCAGCATTTGCATACATCGAATAAATTCCATTACAACTATTATAAGTACCCGTTGTGTTGTAATATAAACTTCGGTAACCAATACCCACGTTATAAGATCCAGAAGTATTGGCAGTTAATGGCTCGTATCCAATACCCACGTTATAGGTTCCGGTTGTGTTTTGGTACAATGCACTTGCACCCACCGCACAGTTGTATGACCCACTGTTGTTGGCATACATCGCTTGCCAACCCATTGCTGTATTATAATAACCACCAGAATTGCTTTTTAACGCATCTTTACCCACTGCAATATTAGAATATCCACTCGATGCTAAATTTGCCCTGTATCCAATTGAAATATTGTCGTTTGATGGATTTAATTCTCCATACCAAGTATTGTTAACTCTGAAACGTAAAGCAACATTGTCTGTAGTTCCAATAAAGTTATTTGAAGCGCTTAAACCTGAGTTACCTGTTGTTCTCCACTGACTTGTTAAGTTCACAAACCCTCCACCCTTAGATAAAAAGATTGAATCGTTTGAAAGTCTTATTTTTTGAATTTCGTTTAATGTATCGTTATCTATCAATTTTTGTTTTGCAACAAGTGTAACTTGTCCATAATCATTGATCGTTACAATTGGAAATTCATTTACTGTGCCATAAGTTCCTTTGATAACTCCAGTTTTGGCAACATCTACATTTCCTTTTCCTTGAACAAATCCTCCAGTTAGGCCTGGTCCAAAAGTGATTGACCGCATTACAGGAACCCATTTGCTTTGCTCATAATACCAAAATCCAGCGGTATCGTCGGTTTGATAAATCATTAAACCATTTGCTGGGGTAGGAATTAAGAATTTCTGAGCCCTACTTAACCTTGGAATTAGCATACCCTTACTGGTAGCACTTACATCTAACATTGCAGAGCCGTTAGGCGTAGCACCTGTTTCGTTGATACCCACATTTTGTGATTGAACGAAATTTGCAGATATGGTAAAGATTAATACAGTGAATTTAAGTAGTTTTTTATGCATGTTTTTTAATTTAATGATTTTTTAATGTGGTAAATATATGTAAAATTATTCAATTCGTGATTTTCTTGGTTTTACATCTTCTTAGACGCAATTACAAATTCATGGTTGCCTAGCTTTAATTTTTGTTTCAACTGTAAGTTGTTCATTGACCAATATGTAGGCATTAGTTGTGCAGTTTTTAAGTGTTCTTCAAAATCAGCCCCAAATAACCTTAAATGATCAAATTGGCCAAGTTTTTCAATTCGTTCGTTCTTGTTCCATGCTTTTTCACTTTCTAAAGTGTGAGCGATTTTTAACGACATTGGAACTTGTGTAATGGCAGTGCCCCCTGTTTTTAGCGTTCTATGAATTTCCGACAATGCCGTTTCTACATTTTCAACATGCTCCAAAACGTGATTGCAAATGATGAAATCGAAAAAATTACTTTCAAATGGCAATTCCATGACATTTCCATGAATTACCGATTTGTCGTAAACAAATAAATATCCCTTGGTTCGTAAATCAATTTTAACAATATCCAATTCGAATTTGGAAGCCAATTTTCGCGACAAGGCTTTTTCAGGAGCTACATGTAGCAATTTTTTTCCAAATAATTGTTCAGCAGAGAAATTGCTTTTGAAATATTCATAAATCAACCTATCGCGATCAGATGAGCCACATTTAGGACAATCAACATCTCTCTTTCCTGCGCCAATAATTTCTAATTCAAATATAATTGGATAATCATGTCCTCGCTGCAAAAATCTGCGTGCACGAAAGTCACAAATATTGCAACTGTAATTTTTCCCCCGAAATAAAAAGTTGGGTAAAAAAAATGAGAATCCCATAGAATTCTCAAATTTAAATGGATTTACAAAAAAACGGGTAATTGATTATTTATTTTTATTGGTATTGATTTTAAATGGAACGTACAAAGGGCAAGTTCCAGCAACGGCGGTTATCACAAATACAATGGAAACAACCGACAAAACATAATATTGTATTCCATGAACCGCACCATTAACTATCATCATTGCAAATACCAAACTGATTGCAATTCGCAAAACGCGATCGAATTTTCCCATATTTTTTATCATAACATTCTATTTTATAGGAACAAAATTGAATGTTCTTGAATAAAGTAAAAATGACGAATGTCATATTAAAAAAAATCCCTTAAAAATGAATTCAAGGGATTTTACAAAAGGTTATAATTTTAATTTATTTCACTTTCATTAGTTCAGTATCGAAAATCAATGTTGCGTTTGGAGGAATAACCCCACCCGCACCGCGTTTTCCGTAACCCAATTCAGAAGGGATGATTAATTTGTATTTAGCACCTTCTTTCATCAAAGCAATACCTTCATCCCAACCTGGAATTACTTGGCCAATACCCAATTTGAATTCAATTGGTTCGTTTCTTGAATAAGAATTATCGAACTCACGACCATCCATTAATTTACCGCTGTAGTGAACAGAAACGGTTTTGCCAGCTACTGCTTGCGCACCTTCTCCTTGACGTTCTACAACATAATATAAACCTGATGCTGTTTTTTGCGCAGCAGGATAAGTGGTTTTGATCCAATTTTCAAATTTCGAAGCGGCTTCTTTTTCTGCGTTCATTGCTTTGTTTTTTATTTCGGTCATGTATTTTTCTTTGCTAGCATCATCTGCTTGGAACGCTTTTGCTGCAGCACCTTGTCTGATGATTGTAACGGTTTCAATAATATCGTCTTGTTTAATTGCATTCACAACATCCATTCCGGTAACAACTTTACCAAAAACGGTATGCATACCATCTAACCATGGCGTTGCAACGTGTGTAATGAAAAATTGACTACCGTTTGTGCCTGGTCCAGCGTTTGCCATTGACAATACACCTGGTCCTTCATGTTTTAGTGTAGCATCAAATTCATCAGGGAATTGGTAACCTGGTCCGCCGGTACCTGTTCCAAGAGGATCACCACCTTGAATCATGAAATCAGCAATTACACGGTGAAATTTCAATCCGTCGTAATAATGCACACCATCACCTTTTGCCGTGTTTTTGATTTTGCCTTCAGCCAATCCAACGAAGTTGCAAACGGTCATTGGGGTTTTGTCAAAATGTAATTTAATTAGAATTGTGCCTTTGCTGGTTTTCATTTCAGCATACAACCCATCAGCCAAAGCACCGTTCTCAGCTGGAATGTTGTTGGTTTCTTGATTATTCGTATTCGTCATATTTGATTTCTTTTCTGTTGATTTAGCCGGTTGCGTAGCTTTCGGCTTTGTAGTGGGTTTACCCTTTGATTGAGCCATAGCACTTACTGAACAAGCAAGAGCGGCTAAGATTGCGATGTATGTTTTCATGATTTTAATATTTCTTCTCTGAGTTTTTTTGGCAATTTTTGTACCACTTGTTCATAACTGTGGTCAATCAGCGAAATTACGAATTCTGAAGTTAATCCGTCAAAATAAACGGTATTCCAAAGCGATTTATTTAAATGAAATCCTGGAATTATCTGCTCATATTCTTCCCTTAATTCAATTGCATATTGCGGTTCGCATTTCAAAGCAATTGATATAAAGTTGTTTATATCGCCAATGCAAAACATCTTACCCGCTACTTTCCACACTATGGTGGACTCGTCAAAAGGGAAAGTTTCTTCGACAAAAGCTTTTGATAAGCAATGGTTTTGAATAATTTCGAAACTCATTTTGATAATTTTTGCCCTACAAAACTAATCAATCCTTTAACTTTGTAAAAATCTTTATCGACAGAAATGCGAAAAATTGGTGTTAATCTTACTTTATTCTTGCTATTTGTAGCAAATTCAGTTGTTTTTGGACAAAAAAATACAACCAAACAAAATTCCAAAACTGAACAGACCGTAGATGTTGTTTATGAAAACGGGGTCAACACAATTACCAAAACTCCAAAACCAATTCGCACCCGTTTTGATAAATTAACAGTTGACAACAAAGGATTGGTATACAAAGATAACCAATTATTCACTGGCGATTTTTACATGGTTTTTAATCCCAATGAAAAACCAACGGCCGATAAAAGATATATAAAGTACATTACGTCTAGAGAAGGACATTATACCAACGGACTCAAAGATGGTACTTATATTGAATATTCAAAAGAAGGTATCAAACAAGTGTTTGAAACCTATTTAATGGGCAAGAAAAATGGTCCATTTACTTATTATTTTGAAAATGGAGCCGTTGAAATTGAAGGCAATTTTGCGAATGGTGAACTTGATGGTAAAGTAATTGGGTATTTTGCGAATGGAAATAAAAATTACATCAATGTATACAACATTGGAAATCGCAATGGCACTTGCTCTACGTTTTTTCAAGATGGAACCCTAGAACAGGAAGCTACTTTTGTGAATGAAATTCCAGATGGGGATGTGATTGGATATTTCCCCACAGGTAAGGTGAGAAGTATCAAAACCTTAAACATGGGAGTTTTGGAGGGACGTAATTACGTATTTCACAAAAATGGTTGTCCTGCCATTGAAGAATACTACAAACATGGCAAACTAGATAGTTTGCAACGTGCTTTTGATTATTTAAGTTGCAACATTATTACTTCAGGATATTGGAAAGACGGGAAGAAAAATGGCGTATTTGTAAGTTATGATATGTTTGGTGATACACTGGATTTCAAAACATACAAAGAAGATAAACGCGATGGTTTATTTGCTGTTTACAAAGAAAAATGGAATGCTGAAATCAAAAAAATGGAATTGTTTCCAGAAACCATGGGAGTGTTTGAAAATGAATCTCCAACTGGTTATTGGTTTTACGGGAGAATTTCAAACCAAGATAGAAGAGAAGGCAAATACGATATGGGAGTGAAAGTGGGCGAGTGGAACTACTACAACAAAGAGGGTGAATTGTTTTACAAACAATGGTACGATAATGATGGAAACTTGTTAAAAGACAAAGCTCTCAATTAAAGTGAGCCTAAATAAAATTGAACCATTTGTAATTGGAATTACGGGACTTTCGGGTTCTGGAAAATCCTTTTATGTAAATTTACTCAAAGAAAAACTCGGCAACAATGTATGCGTTGTTGGCTTTGACGATTATTATAAGTCATTAGATCAGCAAATTACTGACGAAAATGGGGAAACAAACTACGATTTGCCATCTGCGTTGCACCAAGATAAATTTCATGCAGATCTATTAAAACTAATTGATTATCAAACTGTAGAAATTAAAAAATATCAGTTTGAGAATTATGATGCTCCCGAGGTAATTGAAATAATCAATCCAGCACCAATATTGGTGGTAGAAGGATTGTTTGTATTGGATTACCAACCCGTAAATAAGTTGTTGAATTTTAGGATATTTATGGATTGCAACTTGGAACTTTGTTTTAACCGCAGACTTATAAGAGACGTAACACAAAGAAATATTCCAGAAAACAAAAGTAAATATCAATGGAAACACCATGTGTTACCTGCTTTTGAAAAGTACATTGTTCCATTTAAAGAAAGCTGTAACATGGTAATTGAAAACAATGGTTCACCAGATGAAAATATTGACGCCATTATTCGAGAAATCAAAGTTAAGGCACACCATTCGGTGACAAGTCAACTGCCTTAAATAAATATTTGCTCGCTCCCTTGTTCTTGGGTGTTGTATATGGCAATGCTCGCAGGACCAAATAATCCAGCTATTTCTCCTGGATTCATTAAAAGACTACTTCCAAATTTTTGTTTGTGATATTGGTGGGTATGGCCAAAGAAAACACAATCAAACCAACCAGTTTTTATCATGGTATGGGCATAAAAAGGGTAGTGCGTTACCCCAATTTTAATTCCATCAAGAACCAATTGGCTATCTAAGTCACCAATATATTCGCCATAAATTTTTATTTGAGGGAAATTTGCCGCCACTTTAGAAATGTTAAATCTGTCGCCATCATTGTTCCCAAAAACGGCATATACATTTAAACCACTATTTCCTAATTCACTTACCACAAATGGAGAGCAAAAGTCCCCACAAATAATTAAGTCATTAATATTTCGTTCTTTTAACGTTGTAATTGCCTTTTTTAAGTTGGTTAAATTGTCGTGTATGTCGCTGATTATTCCGAATTCCATAGAAAGTTTTGTAAAATTTTGTTCGAAAATACAAAATGGTTGTAATTTTGCATTAAATATTTTCAAATGGCAATAATAATCACTGAAGAATGTATCAATTGTGGCGCTTGTGAACCAGAATGTCCGAATAATGCAATTTATGAGGCTGGGGTTGATTGGACACTTGCCGATGGGACAGGTGTAACAGGTATGTTTACCATGGCAAATGGGTCAGAAGTATCGGTTGATCATAAATTTGCGGCTATTAGCAATGAAGTTTATTTTATTGTTCCCGATAAATGCACCGAATGCACCGGTTTTCATGAAGAGCCTCAATGTGCAGCAGTTTGTCCTGTAGATTGTTGTGTGCCCGATCCAGATCATGTTGAAAGCAAAGAAGTATTGCTCGACAGAAAAACCCGTCTACATTTGTAGTCGCACGAAAAACTATTTTTTGATTATCCACTTTCATTATTAATCTTTGTATCATCGCTATGTTCGATGTACAATATATTTGCTTGCAATCGTGGGTTCCCATAAGAGCCTCAAATAGCAGTGCCTCTGAAATGGTTACATCTTTGCTTTTTGGGGAAACTTGTATTGCAGTTGGAGAGTTAGACGATTGGCTTCAGATTAGAACCAACCACGATGGGTATGCTGGTTTTGTGCCAAAAAACTATGTTTGTTTGCTTGAAAATTATACACATATTCAATGGAAAATTGTGTCTGAACCTTTTACTTACATGATTCATAACCAAATGGTTATTCAACTTTCACCAGGCTCCCGTATCCCTCAAAATAATAAAATTTTGATTGAGGGAAATGAATATGTTTGGAAGAACGGTTTGGGCGACAAAACCATTGTAAATATGTTGGAACATGCCCAATGGTTTTTAAATACCCCTTATTTATGGGGAGGAAGAAGTATTTTTGGAATTGATTGCAGCGGATTGGTTCAAGTATTGGCACAAATGTCAAATCTTAAAATGCCGAGAGATGCATTTCAACAAGCACTTTGTGGAACAAGGAAAACTTGGAGTAACCGACAAGCAGGCGATTTGTGTTACTTTGAAAATAAAAGTGGTAAAATAACCCACGTTGGAATTTTAATTTCAACCGAAAGAATTATTCATGCCTATGGAAAAGTGAGAATTGACTTTATCACACCCGAAGGAATTGTGAATAGTCAATCAAATGAACTATCACACAAATTAGCTGATATAAGAACTTGGTAAAATATGAAACTCACAGAATATATTAACGAATTTAAAGGATCTTACCACCCACTTGAAGGGGCGAAATTTGGATTCGACGCATCACAATCGGAGGCTCATGTTGATTTGACAGTAAATGCGGCAATGGCCTATTTACAAGGTTTGATGATGTCTGGTAAAATATCTGAAATCCAAACTTTGGCAACTGGTGGGGCTGAAGCTTTAAGAGACAGTCAGTATTTTCAAGAATTAATTCAACGATGTGCGAATAGTTATTATGGTTTGGATTGGGATTTTGAAAGGAAAAAGGTTTTGGCAGGAAGTATTTTGGCTTTTGTGTTGGAAGGATTGAGGGTGAAGTTTCAATCTGGAGGATACGAATCGAATGCCCAAGGCGTGATGAAATTTCTTGGAATAGATTTGGGCATCATGGGGAAAATGGGTGGCATGTTTAGCAAGTTTTTTAAATAATTGATGAAAAAGGAAAAACACATCATTCAAACACTGTTGGTGTGGGTGTTTTTTCTAGTGTGCACATCGGTTCATGCGCAATACAGCGATTTTGTTAGGCCTGAAAAGGCAGTAAAGGGATTTGATTATCATATTTTAATCACCAATAACAACGATTTTAAATATTTGAAATCACATATCCCTCAATTTGCAAATATCGAAAAACTCAGAATTGATGGTGCGGTTGACGTAAATCTCCTTTCGGAAATAGCAGGTAAATTCGACAATTTAGAAGAGTTACAACTCAGGCAGTTTCAAGGAATTATTTCGGATGTTGATTTGGAAAACATCGAATGGATTCCACTTGTGTATTTATATGTCCCTCAAAACAGAGAAGATGCTTTGCTGTTGAATAATTATTGGAGTCGGTTTAACCGAATTTCTCTCGAATTTGAAGTGGTTCCAGATCAATATGATTTCATGAAAACTTGGAAATCATGCAAAGAACTGCAAATGATTGCACCATGGACGAGATCAGAATTAGATACAGCTTTGCGTGAAATATCGAAATACATCCCGAAACTCCAAAAATTGGCGGTTTCTGTAAACCACGTTGAATATCTCACTCAATCGATACATAAATTTAAAAAGTTAACAAGGCTTACCCTCATTGATGCTGCAAGTTTGTCGACGGGAATTCCAATAGACAATTTAAATGAAATTTTAACACCGGTGAAAATTGGCGACAAAGAAGTGAATTTGATATCGGGAGTGAATAAAACAGTGATCAAAAAAGCCATTCACATGCCTTTGGTTTTTTTAACAAACAATACCGAGCTGTTAACTTCAGAGTTGAAACATATAAAAAAGGTTTTCCCCGATGGGGAAGTAGTTCAAGATTTTGAGTGGATTGAGCCTGAGCAAAAGTTAGATTTTGTAGAGAATTTGGGATTTACACAAATTAAAAATAGAGGCAACTTTCCAAATCCATTTTCCAAACCATTGATTGAAGATTTTCAAGAAGGTGCGTTTTATTTTGAGGGAAACAACAAAAGCAACCAGATTTTTGAAGGTGAGAGAAAATGGGCTGTTCTGGTGCCTAAAGGGTCCATTGTGAATGCTTCAGGAGAGGAATATTTAAACAACTATACCATTAAGGTGAAGGTAATGACGAATCAAGAACGACTTTTGGCTTATGCTCCTAATTTGGTGTATGATTCGGCACAACAAAAGTTTCAGTTGAATCCTTCGTTTTTATTTGATATTCAAGCATTTGATGGAAATGAAATTTTAAATATTAAGCCTGGTTACTTCATAGAGGTACATTTTGTAGGGACATTAAATCAGAATGCACATTTTTATGCGTTGAAAAACCAGAAATGGGTTCATTTTTATGAATATGATTATTCATTTTCAGACGATCATTTGGCCAAAATTGACTTCTTTCAATTTTACCAAGAAGCTCAAAATGCCAAATTTACCGGTGGTGCTGATTTAAGTAGTTTGGATGAAAAACTTGAAAATAAAGGTTACTATTATTGGCTTAAAGAGAATGAAACCAAAAGTTGGGTCATCCCTTTTAAAAATCAATACGTAGAAAAAATATCTAAGATTGCCGATGAAAAAAGCTTCCTGTTAAAAAGAGGCGCTTCATTAATTGGGGTTAGAAACTTTGTTGCAGAAAAGCCAATTGAAAAAGGTGTTTATGAGCTGAGACTTTACGACAAAACCAAAAAGTTATTTCCAGAATTGAAATCATTTGAGAATTACCCTTTGATTTTTAAAACCAACATGCCTAAAAAAGATGTAACCCTTCAGTTTTTTAAAGCCATGAAGTTTTTTGATGTTCGCATTAGAGAATTTGGAGGAAGTTATGTGTTGGAATTGAAATCAAACGAAGGATTGTGGCAAATTCAATTGCTAGAACCTAAAGAACGATATAAATCTTCGCCTAGAATTGCAAAAAGTGAACAAAAGAAATTTTTAAGTAAAATACATTCGTATTTGGCAATTAGAAATAGTAAAATAAATGCGCTTGAAACCTCGCAAAAATCAATTGCGTTGAATGAACTAGAAGATTCGAAATCTGTCATTTTGGGAAGTAACAACGTTCCAAAATCTAAAATGAAAGGTAGTTTTTTAATTCGTAGTTTTGGACGATTTGCATTTGCATCGGCCGATTCTGTTGCCGTAACCAAATTTGTAGAATTGATACCTTGCGAACCAGGTAAAATTCCTCTAAAAGTAAGTCAATTTATAGTGGTTTATGATAATCCAATGTCAACCATTTGTATGGGTAAATTAAATCGATATAGCCTCGATATTGTAGAAAACAATATTTTATACATTGCATGTAAGGATGAGTTTGACCGAGTATTTATCTTAACCGGCGATAAATTCAGAAAACTGAATATTCAAAACAATACCTTAACCTATATAGACATGGTTCAAATTCCGGAACAATTCTATAGCCAAGAAATTATTCTCAATTTATTTAAAATTAAACGCAAAAATTAATGTCACCACTACTCATATTTATAGGACTCGCTAGTTACTTTTTAATACTACTTTCAATTGGTTATATCACCAGTAAAACGGCCGGAGAAGACGGGTATTTTTTAGGTAACAAACAAAGTATTTGGTGGTTGGTAGCAATTGGAATGCTCTCCGACTCAATGAGTGGGGTTAGCTTTATTTCGGTTCCAGGAAATGTTTTTGCTGCCAAGTTTTACTATATGCAAGTGGTTCTTGGTTATGTAATTGGATATTTAGTGATTGCTTATATTTTGTTGCCTTTGTATTACAAACACAACGTGACAAGTATTTATAGCTATTTAAATACCCGATTTGGAACAATCCATCAAAAAACGGGTGCCTTGTTTTTCGTGTTGTCAAGATTAACCGGGAGCGCAGGTCGTTTGTTTTTAACCGCTGCAATTTTACAAAAGTTTTTATTCTCTCAATGGGATATTCCATTTGTGGTTACTGTGGCATTTATCATTGGACTTATTTTGGCCTATACCATCAAAGGAGGCATTAGAACATTGGTTTTTACCGATGCTTTGCAGAGTTTATTTTTGGTTGGGGGACTTGTAGTTTGTATTGCAATCATGATCTCAAAAACACCTTCGGTGGTAAATCAAGGTGCTTTTCATGTGGTTGTTGATTCAGAGTTATCGCAAATATTCAATTTTAATTTTTGGCAAAAAACGTTCTTTTTAAAGCAAATTATTGGAGGTATGTTTTTATGCATTGCAATGACAGGCCTCGACCAAAATATGATGCAGAAAAATCTCAGTTGTAAGTCGTTGGGCGAAGCACAAAAGAATATGCTAACAACGGCTGGGGTTGTATTTTTTGTGAATTTATTATTTCTTTCGCTGGGGATATTCATGATAGAATATTTGAAATCGGTAGATCCAGCGTTGTTAGATCCAAACCATTATGCCGATAAAAAAGTACTCACGGATATGTTTTTTCCTCATATTGCTTTGGATTTACTTGGACCCATTGCAGGAATGGCTTTTGTATTGGGATTGTCGGCCGCTACTTTTTCAAGTGCCGATAGTGTTTTGACAACTTTAACAACGAGTACATATATAGATGTTTTGGGAATAGATTCCAGAGATGATTTAACCATAGAGCAAAAACACAAAAGAAGGGTAATGTTACACATTGCATTTTCCGTACTATTGTTGTTGGCGATATTGGTGTTTTATGCATTCGTGAAAACCACCGTAATCAATTTGGTGTTAGACATTGCCAATTATACGTATGGTCCGCTGTTGGGATTATTTACATTGGGCATTTTTACCCAAGCCAATCCAAAAGGATGGGGCGTTTTGGTAATTAGTTTGTTGGCGCCTTTGATTTGTTATCTTTTAGTGAATTACATAGCAAAAGACGCCAAATATCAAATTGGATATGAATTGTTGCTCATCAACGGTGGATTGTCGTTTGTGGGCTATTATTTGTTGCATTATTTTCAAAGCAAACGCCTATTAGAGCGTTGAGATTAGATTACTTAGAAAATAGACGGCTTATAGGCTACTTACGCCAGATTTGTTGACCCTTCGATTCATTTAAAGGGTAATCAGAAAAAACACTTATAAACCTTAGAATAAATCCGTTTAACCCATCTAAAGAGCGCAGCTGTCTAAACGGCGAAGCCGTCTAAACCTTTATAAACCTTAGAATTCCAAACTTACATATACCCCAAAGTCTTAAGCATACTCTTATAACTTTGTTCTTTTGAGAATAAACGGAAATAATAATCGCCGTTTTCATCGTGGTCAATGATAACATGCTTCGGTGCAGGTGTTAAACAATGTTGGATACCCCCATAACCACCTATACTCTCCTGATATGCACCAGTATGAAAGAACCCAATGTAAAGTGGATCCTCAGCATCATATTTGGGCAAGTAAATGGCATTAACATGTTGTTCAGAGTTGTAATAATCATCGCTATCGCATGTTATACCACCTAGAAGTACCCTTTCTTGTTCCTCTTCCCAACGGTTCACCGGAAGCATAATAAACTTCTTGTTGATTGCCCATGCATCCGGTAATTGTGTCATGAAACTAGAGTCAATCATGTTCCATTTCTCTCTATCGTTTTGAGACTTCTGGTCAAGTACACTGAAGATAGCTCCACCTGATTCACCCACAGTGAATGATCCAAACTCAGTAAAGATATCTGGTTCTGGAATTTGGTTTTCATCACAAACTTGTTTGATTTGGCTCACAATTTCGGTAGCCATGTATTCGTAGTCGTACTCGAAGTTTAAGGTGTTCTTAATTGGGAAACCACCACCAATGTTAAGGGTGTCTAAGTCAGGGCATTCCTTTTTTAGTTCACAATATACCTTTAAACACTTATGTAATTCGTTCCAGTAGTAAGCGGTGTCATAAATACCTGTATTAATAAAGAAGTGAAGCATTTTTAATTTTACATTCTTATTCTTTTTAACTACATTTCTGTAAAAAGGCACAATGTCTTTATATCCGATACCCAATCTACTTGTATAGAATTCAAATTTAGGTTCTTCTTCTGCTGCAATGCGAATTCCACAGGTTATTGGTTTGTCGGTATGTTCGAGTAACTCACTTAGTTCTCTTTGATTGTCAAATACTGGAATTACATTTTTCCAATCCGTATTTATAAGGTTAGCGATGTTCTCAAGGTAGTTTTCACGTTTGAAACCATTACATACTATATAGCTGTCTTTGCTCACTTTGCCTTGTTCGAACAATGTTTCAATGATGTTAATATCGAAAGCCGATGAGGTTTCAAGGTGTACATTGTTTTTTAGTACTTCATCTAATGTATGTTGGAAGTGATTGCTTTTGGTGCAATAGCAATAGTAGTATTTGCCTTGGTATTCAGCCTTTGCAATTGCTACATTGAACCAAGAACGAGCTTTCTTAATGTTCTCGCTTATCTTTGGTAGATAGGTAAATTTTAAAGGTGTTCCGTATTGGCGTATGAGGTCCATTAGGGGTATATCGTGAAACTCAAGATGTCCATTGTCATCTAAATCAAACTCGGAAGTTGGGAAATCAAAAGTTTGTTTAATTAAGTCGATATATTTATTTTTCATAATTCTAAGTTACTTGGATAGTAAAATTTTCACAAAAGTAATGTAGTTAGATTGATTTTTTTAATTAATTGTAATTGTTTTGCATAAAAAACATGTAGTTTTTTTTCTTATTTGTCGCGAATTTCTGTTGGGGGTATTAACTTTGTAAAAATCCAAGAAAATCAAACAGAATATGAGTAAAGTAAGTATTATTGGCGCCGGTAACGTAGGTGCAAGTTGCGCAGAGTACATCGCAATGAAGAATTTTGCTGCAGAAGTAGTTTTATTAGACATTAAAGAAAACTTCGCAGAAGGAAAAGCGTTGGATTTGATGCAAACAGCTGCGTTAAATGGTTTCGATACTAGAATCTCTGGTAGCACCAATGATTATTCTAAAACAGCCAATAGTGATGTAATTGTTATTACATCTGGTATCCCGCGTAAACCAGGTATGACTCGTGAAGAGTTAATTGGTATCAATGCCGGAATTGTAAAAACTGTAATGGAAAACTGCATGCAACATTCTCCGAATGCAGTAATTGTAATTGTTTCTAATCCTATGGATACAATGACATATTTGGCTAAAACTACTTCAGGTTTGGCTAAAAACAGAATTATCGGAATGGGTGGTGCACTTGATAGCGCTCGTTTCAAATATTATTTATCAACTGCCTTGGGTTGCCCAGCATCTGATGTAGATGGTATGGTAATTGGCGGACATGGTGATACGACCATGATTCCTTTAACTAGAATGGCTTCTTATAAAGGTGTTCCTGTTTCTAATTTCTTAAGTGCCGATGTGCTTGATAAAGTAAAAGCAGATACCATGGTTGGTGGCGCTACTTTAACTGGTATGTTGGGTACTTCTGCTTGGTATGCTCCTGGTGCTGCAGTATCAGTATTGGTTCAAAGCATAGTATGTGATCAAAAGAAAATGATGCCTTGTTGCGTTGCTTTAGATGGAGAATATGGACAAAGCGATATTTGCATTGGAGTTCCAGTTATTTTAGGTAAAAATGGTTGGGAGAAAATTGTAGCATTAGATTTGAATGACAGCGAAAAAGCTGAGTTCGAAAAAAGTGCAGCTGCTGTGCGAAGCATGAATTCTGCTTTATAATTAGAATAGCAATTAATAGCGATGATTCTCATGATTCTGAGTGATAATCGCTGAAATATACTGCCGTGTGTTTGGTTAAAAAGTGCAATTACACTTGAAACTATGCCACGGCAGTTTTTATTTAATAAAAACCCAATACCCCCAATAAAATATGTCAAAAGGAATCTTATACATGCTCATTGCTTCAATTGCTTTTGGATTTATGAATCTATCTGTAAAGATGATGGGGCACATGCACGTTTCACAAGTGGTTTTCTTTAGGGCAGTGGTGCAAATTGTGTTGGGATTGGCTGTGCTTATTCAACAGCGTCAAAGTCCCTTCGGGAAAAATCCCAAAATGCTTTTTATGAGGGGATTTTTCGGATCAATGGGATTGCTTTGCTACTTTTACACCTTGCAAATAATGCCGTTGGGAAATGCCATAGTTATACATTATTTGTCACCAATTCTCACAACCTTGCTGGCCTTTGCTTTGGGCGATGAGATTGTAAAGCCCCGTCAATGGTGGTTTTTTGGATTGTCGTTTTTGGGTGTGGTTGTTGTAAATGGTTTATCAAGTCATGTTACTTGGTTTGGCATCATTGCAGGTTTGGGTGGCGCTGTATTTTCTGCATTTGCATATAATACCATTCGCAGATTAAGAGGGATTGAAAATCCCAACGTAGTGGTGTTTTATTTCCCTTTGGTAACCTTGCCCCTGTCGTTATTATATCCTGCGTTTGTAAATGACGCTTGGAGAATGCCCATTCAGAATGAATGGTTTTGGTTATTGGTTACAGGAGTATCAACGCAAATTGGTCAATTTTTCATGACCCGAGCCTATCAAGAAGATGCCACAAGTAGGGTTTCTGCAATTAGTTATGCAGGAGTCATCTGGGCAACTGCAGTGGGTGTGTTTATTTTTGCAGAAAGTTATTCAGTTTGGCAATTTGTAGGAATTGCCCTGGTATTAATGGGAATGATTTTGAATTTAATATATACGAAATCAAGTCCCTCAAAAACATAGAATTTAAATTAAATAACAATGGATCAAAGTTTTAGTTTGCAAGATTTATATGAGGATAGGTTAGAAACACAACGAATTTCTACCCGTTTTTTAAACCGTTATGATGTTGAGCCATGGGCAGAATTTTTTGAAGATGATGCTACATTTGAGTTTTTGATGCAACGTAATGGCAAAACCAACATGGAAATGTCGGAAGATTGGATAAAACGTCAATTGCAACGCTATGATAGCGGCACGTTTGGATTGCAAGCTATCATCGATAGAAAATCAAAAAAAATGGTTGGACAATGTGGTTTGTTATTGCAGAAAATTGATAACAAACTAGAGATCGAAGTTGGATATCATCTCATTAAAAAATTTTGGGGGATGGGCTACGCCAGCGAGGCTGCTCAATTATTTGTAGATTTTGCAATTGAAAATCAGTTGGCACAATCTGTCATTGCAATTATTCACCCGAATAATGTGAAATCGATTCATGTTGCTGAAAAACTCAATATGAAATTCGATTTTGAAACCGAATTTCACGGTGAAACCGTAAAGGTTTATAGAAGTCAGTAAATAATTAAGCAGTAGGAGTGTAGTTGTCGTAAATCCAGTGCAGGATATGGCGTTCAACCTCATTGAATTCTTTGTTTCTGCGAACCATTACCAATTGAGCGGTTTTTTCAACTGCAGGCATTTGGTGAGGAACAAATCCTGAGGCACCTCCCCAGGAAAAATCAGGAACAAATTGACGTGGGAACCCAGCGCCAAATAAGTTACATGCTACTCCAACAACAGTTCCTGTGTTAAACATGGTATTGATACCACATTTGCTATGATCACCCATAATTAAACCGCAAAATTGCTGTCCTGAACGTTCAAATTTACTGGTTGCATAATTCCATACTTTTACTTCGTCGTAGGTGTTTTTTAAGTTACTACAGTTGGTGTCTGCACCAATGTTGCACCATTCTCCCAAGACTGCATTCCCTAAAAATCCATCATGTCCTTTGTTAGAATAACCATGCATTACAATGTTGTTTACTTCTCCGCCCACGTTGCAATAAGGTCCGAGGGTTGTAGCTCCATATACTTTGGTTCCTAATTTTAGTTTGGCACCTTCGCACATAGCCAAAGGCCCGCGCACAATTGAACCTTCCATGATTTCGGCATTCTTTCCAATATAGATCGGACCGTCGTTTGTATTTAAGGTAGCGCATTCCATAATTGCACCTTCTTCCAAGAAAACGGTGTATTTGCCAAATACAGTATTTGAGTTTGAAATATTTGCAGATGTTCTGCCAGCTGTGAGCAGTTCGTAATCGGCTAGAATTTCTTGGTGATTCAACTTGAAAATATGATAGGGTCTTTCAATCAATGAAATGTCACCATCAAATTCTATGTTGTGTGCAATATGTCCTTTTGCTGCCAATAAAACATGATTGTGGTACAACGCTTGTCCATCTTTCAAATTAACGATAGATTCTACCAATGCTCTTGTAGGAAGTAAGTGACCGTTGATATAAAAATCAGGGTTTTCTAGTAATGTAAATTTCTGAGATAGATGGTCTCTGGTTTCGAATCCTAATGCTGTTGCTCCTAAGTGTTTTTGCCATTTCTCAGCAATAGTTAAAATACCTATGCGCAAATCAATTGGCAATAGATTCAGATTCAAAAAGATTCAATTTCATGATTACAAAGTTAGTTTTAAAATTGATTGGATGTATGCAAAAAAGCGCATAAAAAAAGCCCAGTGAACTGGGCTTTTTAAAAGTGTTATTAAAAAGATTACTTTTTGTTGTATCTTCTCATGAACTTATCGATACGACCTGCAGTATCAACCAAGTTTTGTTTACCTGTATAGAAAGGGTGAGATTTTGAAGAAATCTCTAATTTGTAAAGAGGGTACTCATTGCCGTCTTCCCATTTGGTGGTTTCTTTAGTATCAACACAACTTTGAGTGATGAAACTGTAATCGCAACTCATGTCTTTGAAAACAACTTTGCGGTAAGTCTTTGGATGAATATCTTGTTTCATTCTATTGAAAAATTCGTTATTTAGGGCTGCAAATATAGTGAAACAGAATTAGAAAATCAATTAAATCTAATCTTTTTCTTAAAAATCTAATCGCCAAGGCCATCAATATTTAAATCCCTGCCTAAATCGATCTTATCGCTCTTTGATTTACTGCAATCAAACATGCCGGGATCAAAGTTTTTAGGTGCATCAATCATATCGGCTTTGTAACTAAGTTTTTTACTTCGCTGTAATTGGTGCATAAAATTTCCAAAAATAGGCATGGCCATGGCAGAACCTTGTCCCATTAATGCCCCTTTCACCCTTACTGTTGGATCATCTGCACCAACCCAAGTAGCACAAACCAAATTCTTCATTACGCCCATGAACCACCCGTCGGCAGCACCCTGAGTGGTGCCAGTTTTGCCACCAATATGGCCAGAAACTTCGAATCTGCCCTTTAATCCAAAGGCAGTTCCATGATCCACTACTTTTTGCAACATTGTGAACATAATCATGGCTTTTTCTTCCGACAATACTTGGTCATGTTTAGGTGAATTAAATTCTTCAAGTACATTTCCGTCTTTGTCTTCAATACGTGTAATAAATGAAGGTTCTACCCACAATCCTTTATTTACAAATGCAGAATAAGCAGATGCCATTTCATAAGGACTTAATTCGATTGTACCCAGGCAAATTGAAGGAACACGCGGAATTCTATTTTTTTGGATACCCACACGTTCAGCGAATTGGCCCACCAAATCTGGTCCGTCATTTCCTAGGCTTTTCATTACTTGTGCAGTAATCAAATTATCAGATAGGGCCAAACCCTTTGACATTGTCCAAACACCGCCTGATGTTCCGTCAAAGTTTCTTGGCGACCAAGTTTCACCAGTTTCTGTAACAAAAGTTGTTCTTTCTCGGGGGAATTCTGTGCATGGTGTAAATTTATTGATATCAATGGCAGTGGCGTAAACCAACGGTTTGAATGTAGAACCAACTTGTCGGCGTGCATTGATATTTACATGGTCGTATTTGAAATATTTGTGGTCGATTCCACCTACCCAAGCTTTGATATAACCAGTTTCTGGATCAAGCGCTATGAAACCGGCGTGAAGTATTTTTTTGATGTAAACCATACTGTCGTATGGACTCATTGTTGTATCTTTATCTCCATTCCAGGTAAAAATTGTCATTTTTACTGGTTTTTTAAGCGCAGCAATAATTTTTTCTTGGTTATCACCCAATTCTTCTTTTAAATTTTGGTAACGCGCAGTTTTCTTTAACGCATCTTCAATGAAATTAGGAATTACTTTGCGGTCTGTGATGTATCTCCAAGGTTTTTCTTTGCCCCAACTTTGAACAAACTTCCGCTGAAGTTCAGACATATGTTTACGCACCGCAGATTCTGCATATTCTTGCATTTCGCTGTTGATGGTGGTATAAATTTTCAATCCGTCTTTGTATAAATTGTAATTGTGTTCTTTACACCATTTTTTCAAATATTCACCCAAATAAGTTTTGAAATATGGTGCCATTCCATCAATCGCAGCAGTTCTGTATTGTAATCTTATGGGCTGTGCTTTTAGCAACGTTAAACTATCATCAGAAAGATAATCGTATTTATTCATTTGCGTGAGCACAGTGTTGCGACGCATTTTAGAACTTTCTGCATTGTATTTGGGATTGTATTTCCAGTTGGCCTTGAGCATACCTATTAAAACAGCAGCTTCAACGGTATTTAGTTCTTTGGGTGATTTATTGAAAAATTCTTGAGATGCCGCTTCAATTCCAAACGACAATCCTGAGAATGGAACTGTATTCAAATAAAGAACCAATATTTCTTTTTTTGTGTAGCGTCTTTCAAGTTGAACTGCAATTACCCATTCTTTGAATTTCTGCATCATACGGCCAAATTTTCCGCTAGGTTTTTCGAATCTACTAAATAGATTCTTAGATAATTGTTGGGTAATTGTACTTGCCCCACCATCGGTTCCAAGGGAAGCAAATGCGCGTATGGTTCCTCGAATATCAATACCTGAATGGCTGTAAAAACGAATGTCTTCGGTAGCAATTAAAGCTTTAATCACTTCTGGACTGATATCGTTAATTCCAATATTGGTTCTGTTTTCTAGGTAATACTTACCAATAATTACGCCGTCTTCACCAAAAATTTCCGAGCTCAATGCATTTTTAGGGTTTTCTAAATCTTCAACCTCGGGCATGTCGCCAAATAGCCCATAACCAACTCCGGTAAAGAATAAAACGAGGATAAGAATCCCTCCACAAACAAAATACCAAAATTTTGGAATGATTTTAAAAGATGAACTACTCATAAACGCACTACAAATATAATGTCGTTTTTTGAAATGCGTTATATTTTCCCTTCCTTAAACAATTGCAAATAATCGGCAATGGATAAGTTTTTAATGAGTAATTGAAAATTGGGTTGGGTAATCCAAACTACATCAAATTCGAAGACACTTTTTGCCGCAAAAAAATCAGTTTGTTTCGATAAAAATTGCTGATAGAATTTCGCTTTGTCTGGGGTTGTGAAATTTTCAATTGAAATAATGTATTTGCTACCAATATTTACAGATACCCCTATTTGAATATTGTCTAAAGAATATTCTTTTTTATTCAAATCACTAATACCCGCCTTCAGCATATTTATGTTGGTACCTTTTGGTACAATTAAGATACAATTTAATGGAGATTTTCCATTGTGCTTTTCAAAAGTGTTTTCTGCAGCCGCTTTTTTGGCAAGTGAATCTTTTGGTAAAGCTGCTAATTCTTTTGCTCGTTTTGTGAAATCTAAAATATTGTGTGCCCTTTCAGATACATCTGTATTTGGATAATCAACAGTAATTTGTTCGAAATATTCCATTGCCTTTGGCTCTTTCAGCTTCAGAGCACAAAGCGCATATACAAAGTCAAATCTTGGTTGGTAATTGTTTCCGGCATAATTTTTATCGGCACCCATTTTGATTTTTTTAGCCAAATCATACTTTTCAGCCTGATACGCCTTCACCATTGAATCGTAAAAATTGTTAATTTCCTTACTTGTAGAATATTTATCGGTATTTTCAATTGTAGCTACTTGATTCGGATTATCCAGTAATTTTCTATAAATGCTTTGAGGGAATTTCGCTTCAAGTTCAGCCCTCAACCGTTCAGCTTCTGCTACGTTATCAACCAATCGGTTTAATTTGATTAATTCATAAAGTGTTTGCGCATGATATTCCGTATTCGGGTAACGTTTAAGCAGCAGGGTATAATAATAAATGGCTTGGTTGAAATCTTGCAATCTATTTTGATAAATTTCAGCACATTTAAAAATTGCATTCTCCGTTTCTTTTGATTTCTCTTCTTGTTTTGAGGGACTTAATGGCAACTGCGCATAAAAACGTTTTTCTTCTTTGGGTACGTCTGCAAAGATTATTGAATCAATGGTTTCAGTTTTCTTAAATGAGCCACTTGTTGAAGTTGAAGTATCATTTGCATTATTGACAATGGCAGATTGTTTTCTTGATGAATATCTCCAGAAATCTTTATTGTCTCGTTTTCCCCAATTTTTAACAAAATCTTCTTCGCCTTTTTTTCTGTTGAGCATATTGTAAAAAGGGAAGGAACTATTGCCGCTCGACATACCATTATTCATGTCGGGATTCCCTGGCAGTTGATTCATATTTTCTGTTGGCTTTAACTGCGAAAGCTTGAATCGGGCTTCTTCTGTTTTTTCTCGTTGAATGGCTTCTTTAATTTTTGCTTTGCGCCATTCTTTATCATTCACCATCCTTACAAGTGAGTCGTTCGATTTTATTCGGATTAAATTCTTTAATAGATCCCCAAAGATTTCATTTTTGGCAACAATGGCATCAAAGTCTGGATGTTTTTCGTCGAGTGATTGATTTGCCGAATCGTAGTAAACTCCGGCCAATTCATATAGTTTTTGGTTATAATAAATATCGCCAATACTTAAGAACGAGGTAGTTTTTTGCGCAGGATCTTGTTTTGAATGAATGGTTGAGATTTTGAATTTCTCAATGGCTTGATTTGTGCGTTTTGCTTGGAGTTCATTTTTACCTAAACGGTAATAAATTTGGCCAATGTATTCAATATTTTTATCATCTTTTAACATCGACAATAAAATTTGGTTGGCTTTGTAATAGTTTTTCTGTTTTACAGAAAGTAGTTCAACACGGGAGATTTGGGCATTAAATGAAATTTCATAGGGTGGGTTAAATCGATAAATTTTACCGTAGTACTTTTCTGCAAGTTCATATTCTTCAATGGCTTGAAATGCCTGTCCGAGCGCAAAAAAAGTACGGTATTTATCCATCCTGTTATGTATAAACGGTAGTGCTTTCAATAGCAATTCAGAAGATTGCTTGAATTTTTTTTGTTTGTGATAAATATTGGCAAGGGTAAATTGAGCTTGCGGCAAAAGTTTTTTTGGTAATTCTTTATTTGTTAAAATAGACTGTGTAGCTGCTTCTGCTTCAATGATTTTCCCATTCAATAAAAGCCCCTTCACCATCCAAAGTTTGCTGGTGAATTGAATTTCCGGGTCTTTATATTGTGTTGAAACGATATCGAATATTTCTAAGGCTGCATTTACATCGCCTTTGAACAAATACGCTTTGCCAATGAGTAAATAGGCATCGTCGACCCATTTGCTTTTGGGATGGCGATCAATCATGGTTGATGCGTGTTTAATTACGTCATCCATGCTGCTTTGATTACCTTTCAAAGCCTCCACAGTACCATAATTAAATAATTCAATGGGCTTGCGAAAGTCTTCTTTGTAGGCTTCTCTGCTTAAATCAACGGTTTCTAACCATTTTTGTTCAGCATTGAAATACGTATTGTAATGCGCAAGTGTATTGTGCCATTGTTTGTAGAACCAACTTTTTTCATTGCGGCACGACCATAGACTCAAGCAAAGCAGAATGCAAACGCCACGTCCAAACAATTTTTCCTTGCTCTGAATCATTGTGAATTGATATAAAAACGATATTTTCGTATTTTTATTCCTCAAATTAACAAAATATTCTTTCAATATGGTTAAAAGAAGTCGCAAAATTATCTCAAATCTTCGGAATAAGCATCGTTTTGTTTTAATAAATGATACTTCATTCGCGGAAGTGTTTTCGGTAAGGCTTACACCATTGAACATTTTGATCATTATTAGCTCATTGCTATTGGTTTTTGCTTTCTTGTTATATTTACTATTTGCGTTCACCGCAATGAGGCATTTAATTCCCTCAAAAATTAGTGCTGCAGATAAGCAAGAACTGATTGAATTGAATCAAGAAATAGAAAATTTAAAACGTCACATTGATGTGACAAATCAAAAATCGCAGGTATTGCAGAATTTATTGAATGGAAATGAGGCAATGTATGATTCAACTTCCGTGCGTCCCTCAAAAATTGAAAAAACAAAAAAATAATTCTTTCATCATTTAGATTTCTAATTGCATTTATTCAATGTAAATTGAATAGATAAAACATGATTTATGGTCTTTCTTTTTTAGGGGGAAATGGGTATCTTTGTAAACTAATATTATGCTAGGTAACAATAAAAGCAAAGAAAAAATTGTATCTAACAATCAAGGTTTGTTAAATTTAATTGGTCCAGGTACCGAAATTAAAGGAAGCTTGATTTGTGAAGGAGATATTCGCATAGATGGCAAAGTTGAAGGAACTGTAACTGTGGGTCAACGATTGGTTGTAGGTGAAACAGGTATGATAATTGGAAATGTCCACGCAGCTTATGCAACCATTGCCGGATCTGTTATTGGAAATATCCAATCAGCTCAAACCACATTATTGCATAGTAAATCTTCTGTAAAAGGAGATATTCATACAAGTCAAATTATTATTGAATCTGGAGCAAGATTTAATGGTAGATGTGTAATGGATAATCAAGTTTCAACTGAAACCATTGAAGCCTGAGCAAAATAAAATAGAAAACACACGTGGTTTTTTAAAATATACTTCCATGGCATTTCAAATGATTGCAACGATTTTGGTATTTTTATTCTTAGGCAAATACCTAGATAGTCGTTTTACCGAAACCGCGAGTTTAAGCGGCAAAAATCATAAGGCTTTTCCAATTTTTACATTTGTGGGTGCAATTTTAGGTGTTGCAGCAAGTTTATATCTTATTTTAAAAACGTTAAAAAAATGAAAATTTACAGCATAAAAATGGTGTTTGTATTTGTTGCTATTGTTGCAAGTACGTATTTGGGTTCGATGTTTTCGAATCTAAAACTGGGAAACAGTATCTATTTTGCGGCGTTTTTTCAGCTTTGTGTATTCTTGTTATTGAACTACTATGTAACAATTGGAAGTAAAAAAAGTGGAAATTCACAAATTCGCAGAATTATGATTGCATCTATGTTAAGAATGTTTGTGATACTTATCTTTTTAATTATTACCATGTTAAATCAACCAAAAGTGAACATTCCATGGACCATTGCTTACGGATTATATTTTCTTTTATTTTTAATGTTTGATATTTCTAAAAATCATACTAACTTGCGCCCCGATTTGAAAGCCACTGATGAAAACGGAAATAACTGATAATCAATTGTTTTTTAAAAATATGTCATTCGTAAAAATATCATTGCTCACCATTTTAACAACAGTTTTTGCTGTTTCGGCTCAAGCCAACACAGAAAATCAACATGTTGCAGTTGCAGAACAGTCTTCAGAAATGAATCACGAAAATGCTACTCAAAGTGGGGAAGGAATTGAAAAACACGTTGATTCTCATGAGAAAGCTGGAAAATTTGATCCAGGAAAAATGATCATGGAACATATTGCTGATGCACATGATTGGCATTTGTGGGGTGAGGGTCATGATGCAGTATCCATTTCTCTTCCGGTAATTGTTTACACAAAATCAAAAGGTATTACTACTTTCAGTTCTTCTAAGTTTGAGCATGGTCATGCTGCTTATGAAGGATTTAAACTGGATCATGAGGGACATATTGTATGGGCTGATGAATCTAACGTAGAAAAAATATATGACATTTCATTGAGTAAAAACGTAGTGGCAATGTTGATTGCCGTTTTGACTCTTTGTATCATCATCATTACCATGGCTAATTCTTATGTAAAACGCAAAGGAAAAGCGCCAAAAGGAATACACAACTTAATAGAGCCTTTGATTATCTTTATTAGAGATGATGTGGCTAAACCATCTATTGGTAACAAAACAGACAAATTCATGCCATTGTTACTCACTGTATTCTTTTTTATCTTTATCAATAACGTTTTTGGCTTGATTCCTATTTTTCCAGGTGGAGCCAATGTTACAGGAAATATTGCAGTAACTATGGTTTTGGCAATCGTTATTTTCTTAACGGTTAACCTAAATGGAAACAAATACTATTGGAAACACATTTTCATGCCTGATGTTCCAGTTTGGATGTATGTAATTATCATTCCAATTGAAATTTTGGGTGTGGTTTTAAAGCCTTTCGTATTGATGTTGCGTTTGTTTGCGAACATCACTGCGGGACATATTATCATCTTAGGATTCTTCAGTTTGATTTTCATCTTTGGGGCAATGAGTCCTGCAGGTGGAATTGGAGTAAGTCCTTTGAGCGTTGCATTTACCGTATTTATGGGATTGTTAGAAATGCTAGTTGCATTTTTACAAGCCTTTGTATTCACGTTGTTATCTGCTATCTATATTGGAATGGCAGTTGAAGAACATCACCACTAAAAATTAAACAATCTAACCAAAAAAAAAATCTATAATTATGAGTTTAATGAACACTCTTCTACAAGCAGCTGATTTAGCAGCAGCTTACAGCAAAATGGGTGCCGCTATCGGCGCTGGATTAGCAGCTATCGGAGCTGGTATGGGTATTGGACGTATTGGTGGAAGCGCCATGGAATCTATTGCTCGTCAACCAGAATCAGTAGGCGACATTCGTGCAAATATGATTGTAGCAGCAGCCCTTATTGAAGGTGCTGTTTTCTTCGCAATCGTTGTTTGTTTGTTGATTCTTTTCTTGTAAGTAAATCTCAGGGACCAATCTAGGTTGGTCCCTTTTTTCTTAAACAAAAAAACAGAACCAAACCAATGGGATTAGTAACACCAGCAATAGGATTAGTATTTTGGATGCTTGTAACATTTACATTGTTACTGGTTATCTTAAAGAAATTTGCTTGGAAGCCAATTTTAAGTTCTATTAAAGAACGTGAAGAGACAATCGAAAATGCATTGTCGCAGGCCGAAAGAGCAAAAGAAGATATGGCACGTTTGCAAGGCGAAAATTTGGCTTTATTGGCTGAAGCACGTCAAGAACGTGATTTAATGATGCGCGAAGCAAAAGAAATCAAAGAAAAAATCATTAGCGATGCCAAAGGTTTGGCCGATGAAGAAGCGAAGAAATTGATTGCACGTGCAAATGATGAAATTAACAAACAGAAATTTGCAGCAATGGAAGAATTGAAAAAAGAGGTAGCTAGTTTTTCAGTACAAATTGCAGAGAAATTGGTTCAGGCTAAATTGGAAGACAATGCGGCTCAACAAGCTTTGATTGCGAATCACCTTTCTGATTTGACTAAAAATCCATCAGCAAAAGCTTAACCATGTCAGATTTTCGCATAGCATCCCGATACGCAAAAGCACTATTCGATAGGGCTGTTGAAACTTCATCGCTAGATGTTGTAAAAAACGATATTGATCATTTAAAAGTATTGGTAGCGGAAAGCAGAGAATTTGTGCTTTTCATACAAAGTCCTTTATACAAAAAAAGCAGCAAGCAAGACGCATTGAAGAAATTATTTGCTTCAGCAAATGAATTGACAATAAATGTGTTCTTATTAATGGCAGAGAAACATCGTGAATCGATGATTCCTGAAATGGGTGTTGCATTTTTAAGAATGTACAACAACCATAATCAAATTGTTGAAGTTACAGTTGAATCAGCGGTAGCATTAGACAAAAAAACTATTGGGGATATTGAAACTTATGTTAAGGCGGAGTCAAATGCCAAAACGATTCAATTAACTCAAAACATTAATCCATCATTAATTGGTGGTTTAACAATTGAATTTGGCGGTAAAATTTATGATAATACCGTATCTAACCAACTAAGAAAAATTAAAAAAGAACTTCAATTAGCATAAAACATCATGTCACAAATTAGGCCAGACGAAGTATCCAGCATATTAAAAGACCAAATTTCTGGTTTTAATACAGCTGCGAGTTTAGAAGAAGTAGGTACCGTTCTTCAAGTAGGAGACGGTATTGCTCGTATCTACGGATTATTCAGCGTACAAAGCGGAGAGCTTGTAGAATTCGAAAATGGTGTTCGCGCCGTTGTATTAAACCTTGAAGAAGATAACGTGGGAGCGGTATTGATGGGTAGCAGCGCCGATATCAAAGAAGGAGACAAAGTAAAAAGAACCAATAAAATTGCCAGTATCAAAGTTGGTCATGGTATGTTGGGTCGTGTTGTTAACGCATTGGGTGAGCCAATTGATGGTAAAGGTCCTATTTCAGGCGATCTTTACGAAATGCCACTTGAACGTAAAGCACCAGGTGTACTTTTCCGTGAACCAGTAAAAGAACCATTACAAACTGGTATCAAAGCAATCGATGCAATGATTCCAATTGGACGTGGTCAACGTGAGTTGATTATTGGTGATAGACAAACAGGTAAAACTGCAATTGCATTAGATGCAATTATCAACCAAAAAGAATTTTTTGAAGCAGGGAATCCTGTATATTGTATTTATGTTGCTTGTGGTCAAAAAGAGTCTACAGTAAAACAAGTTGTTAAATCACTTGAAGAAAGTGGTGCAATGGCTTATACTGTTGTTGTTTCTGCTCCAGCATCTGCTCCAGCTCCAATTCAATTCTTTTCTCCAATGGCAGGTTGTGCAATTGGTGAATATTTCCGTGACTTAGGTTTGCCAGCATTGGTTGTTTATGACGATTTGTCTAAACAAGCGGTTGCTTACCGTGAGGTTTCTTTGTTGCTTCGTCGCCCACCAGGACGTGAAGCTTATCCTGGAGATGTATTCTATTTGCATAGCCGCTTACTAGAAAGAGCCTGTAAATTGAATGCGAACGATTCAATTACACAAAACATGAATGATTTGCCAGCAGATTTGCAAGGTAAAGTAAAAGGTGGTGGTTCTTTAACTGCATTGCCAATTATTGAAACCCAAGCTGGTGACGTTTCTGCATATATTCCAACTAACGTAATTTCTATTACCGACGGTCAAATTTTCTTGGAGTCTAACTTGTTTAACTCAGGTGTTCGTCCAGCAATTAACGTAGGTATTTCGGTTTCTCGTGTAGGTGGTAACGCTCAAATTAAATCAATGAAGAAAGTTGCAGGTACTTTGAAACTTGACCAAGCACAATATCGTGAATTGGAAGCTTTCTCTAAATTTGGTTCTGATTTGGATGCTGCTACTAAAACTGTACTTGACAAAGGTGCTCGTAACGTAGAAATATTGAAACAAGCTCAATTTAGCCCAGTTTCAGTTGAAAAACAAACTGCAATTATTTACTTAGGTACTTCTAATTTGTTAAGAACTGTTCCAGTAAATAAAATCCGTGAGTTTGAAACTGCATATTTAGATTTCCTAGAAGCAAAACATAAAGATACCTTGAACGCTTTGCGTGCTGGTAAATTTGATGATTCAATTACTTCAGTTTTGGCTAAAGCCGGTGCTGAAATTGCTCAAAATTATACAGCTTAATATTTGTCATGGCAAATCAGAAGGAAATTAGAGCGCGAATTTCATCAACCATTGGTACCCAACAAATTACCAAAGCGATGAAATTGGTTTCTGCAACCAAGTTGCGTAAAGCCAGTGAAGCTATTGTTAAAATGCGTCCTTACGCATCTAAGCTTCAAGGCATTATGTCTAATTTGCAAGATAGCGCAGACGACGAACGTTTGGCAGTTTACTTCAAAACTGGAGAAGTAAAATCTGTTTTCATGATTGTTGTAACCAGTGATCGTGGACTTTGTGGTGCCTTCAATGCCAATGTTGTAAAACGTGCAAAAAATTTACTTGATGGTGAATATAGCCATTTGGTGAAAAATAATAAAGTACGCATCATGTGTATTGGTAAAAAAGGAGCTGAGGGATTAAAGCGTTTGGGATATACTGTTGATACAACATATATGTCTACCTTGGTTGATATTTCTGCGGCATCTGCTTTTGAATTTGGACAATTTGCATTGGATCAATATACATCTGGCAACTATGATAAAGTTGAGATTGTTTACAATCAATTTAAAAATGCTGCTACGCAAATTTTAACCAATGAAGTGTTGTTGCCTGTTTCTCAAAAAGCAGCTGCTAAATCTTCTAAAACCAATTCAGATTATATTTTCGAACCTGGTAAAGTTGAAATTTTGCAAGATTTGATTCCACGTAGTTTGAAAACTCACATTTATCGTGCGTTTTTAGATTCTTTGGCATCAGAACACGGCGCTAGAATGATATCTATGGACAAGGCTACAGACAATGCCGGAGAATTGTTACGCTCGCTTAAATTGGCTTATAACCAAGCCCGTCAAGCAGCAATTACAAGAGAAATCTCTGAGATTGTTGGTGGTGTTGCCGCCCTAGAAGGTTAATCATAAAAACTTAATTGAACACAATAAAAAAAGACGCTAGAAATAGCGTCTTTTTTGTGATATTTAATTTTAATCTACTCCTCATCCAAACGATGCACTTCGATGTATTTGTGGGTGCATTTGATTTTTTGGAATTGAATATTGTAACTTTTTGTTATATTGCATATTAATTTATTAATTTTCTAAAATGCGAAGTGTTCAAATAAAATTCAAAGCCTTTATCCTATGGGTTTTATTTTGTTGTGCTTCCAACTCCTTTGGCCAAATGCCAGAACTATTGGGTGGTAAATTACAATCTGAAATTTTTGACGATACCACTTTAATATTACATATTAAATTATATCGAAAATGTAATTCTGGTATCATTGTTAGAAATATTGGCGAAACCGTATATTTTCCGACATCATTATATACGAAACAGAATTATAAATTACCTACAGTTAAGAAAATTACAAATGTTACTTTAACGTATAATGGGCAATCAACCAATTGTTCTCCCTCGAATTCAATCAATTCAAATTTTGGAATTGAAGAATTTTATTATGTGGATACTTTTAAAATGACCGATACGGTTTATCGGAATATTGTCCGTTACCAAATGTCTCGGAAACTTCCACTGACAGTTTCAGTTGTCCATGTTATGAGGAAGGATTACCCTCACAATTTATCTATTTATTATGAACCATTAAGTATTTCAACTGAAATTTTTTTAAATGAATTATTTAATTGTACGAAAAAGTCAAATAAATCGCCAGATATTAAATTCAATTTGCCAGTTCAATATGTAAAAGATCGAATAGCGAAACATACCATTGGAGCAATAGACAGTACAGATCATGATGAATTCACAATTAAAAACTGTTATCCTCAAGTTGGTAATATATTTGGTACGCAATTATATTATTACCAAGGTTACGATAATTATTACAATTTAAATAATCCTATCGCTACATACTGTGTCCCTCAAAAAAATGGAATTTGTAAAGCCAATCCCAAAAGTAATCCTCCCATTGGCTTTTATATAGATACATTAACAGGCAATATCGTTTTCACATCATCTGTATTGGGTTATTACCTATACAATTGTCAATTGTCCGAATATCGAAATTCAAAAAATGGAAATAAAGTACTAATTAGTCGTACTTATTCAGAATTTCAAATTCTAATTGATACCTGTTACAAGAGTAATAATTCACCGGTTATTAGTGCAGAAGATAGTTTGGAAGTTATTTTAGGTGATTCATTAAATGTGGATTTTCAATTACTGATAATTTGGCTTCGAATCAATATAAACAAGATACCGTTTATGTTTCAACAGAAAAAGAATTGCCCAATATGCGCTTATCTGTAAAGAGTGTGACTACCAGGAATAAAATTGTGAATTTCAAATTCACGCCAGATAGTGCCCAATATTCTCCCAATCCATACAG
>Ga0214923_10001150_pt1 | contig 38203 bp, 52 predicted proteins | sample LL1510_MetaG_FD_177993 | JGI IMG/M metagenome (GOLD analysis project Ga0214923, IMG submission 177993) | Freshwater microbial communities from Lake Lanier, Atlanta, Georgia, United States - LL-1510 | ecosystem: Environmental > Aquatic > Freshwater > Lake | place: USA: Georgia | collected...
GCAGTCAGCAGCAACTTCCAACTTGGTTACACGGTTGCTTACAGCACCGATTTGTGCCCGAAGAGCAGCAGCCAACTTAGCATCTGCTTCAGTATAGAATGCAGTGATGTTATCCAGGCAATGATTTGTCAGAGCAAATACTTCATTACGAGTTGCATCAGCACCAGGCTTAAGAGTGCCGTTAGGATAACCAGCAAGACATCCATAGCGTGAGTTAAGATTTTGAATTGCCTGATATGCCCAGTCGGTAGGTTGCAAATCCGAATAGGTAGCAGGAGCAGCAAGTACAGGAGCAGAGGTTGCAATAACGGCAACACCGGCAAGAATTGAACGAGTAATCATAAATTTTATTGAAGTGAAATGTTAAAAGACTTTTTAGGAGTCTCAAGAACCTATTTAGTATAACAGAGGATAACCAGATTGTCAACCCTCTTGTTGGGATTGTGTGGCAGAATTTTCGGTTATCCGCCCAAGATAAGGATCATAATCCATATAATCTTTGATGTCAATGTTTGCACCATTCTGAGCCCAGAAATTTGATAGTGCTTCATAATTTGCTTTATGAAAAGCATCAATATGATCCTGATGAATTGAAGAACCAAGATTAATATTATAAAGAAGTAATGGAATTGAATAGGTATTTGCAGTATTATAAATTAAATCATCTGCAACAGGACGAGGTTTAACTCCATTATCAAGTTTGTACTTATCACCTCTAGTATGAAACCTAAGAAGTTTCTCTGCATGATGGCGATTAATTAGATAGCAAGCAGTAGAGAAATCATTCACAAATCTCTTGTGCAACTTAACATGAATATCTCCTGTACAGATAATAGCAATTTGCACCACATCCCAATCATAAGGAATATGTGCATAGAAATCATCCCAAGAAAAGTTCCAGAATCTAATCAGATCTAAATTACAATCATCTTCCATAATGATTGCATAAGGGCTATCGGAGGTTTCCATCCAATGTTTGATTGCCTTTAAGTGAGAAGTAACACAACCAATTTCACCAGAAGTCATCATCTCGGGATAACGACCAGTAAGAATATCACTTAAATCATCTTCACGACCGTCATAAGCAGAGATACGAGTATAATTTTCAATCTCCCAATATTTAAATTGATCTTCCATATACTGGCGTCTTTCTGGTTGACCATCAAGATTTAAGTAATAGATTGAACCAATACCTTTGAGTTTATATGCTGCTTTGTTTCTATCAGTTAATTCAAACATGATATTTTGAGTTGTTCTTTGCTAAGTGTACTATCTTTGGTTCAAATTTGCAATGATCAGAAAATACTTCTGGATACGCATATTCTGGACCAAGAATATTCACACGTTCTTTTTCTTCAATAAAGAATTTGTTAATATGACTTTCATCGTGCCAGATTGCAATCACATTATTCTCAATATCTTTATTCACTCTATCGTCAAGTTCTTCAATCATTTCAAGAACATTAGGAACTTTTCCTCCCCATAAACATCCCTGATAATAAACAGACGAATCATCTACCTCGGTTATGTGTGAAAGGGATAGTGGATTGGTTTCAAATGCCCCTGGATATTGATCGTGTGGTTGCATTTGAAGAAAATGGCAAGGATGATGAACACCAAAAAATGATTTCGTATAATCAAAAAATTCTTCTTCAGTAATTGTATCAACTACTAACGCATCTGCATCAATAAAGACAAACCAATCATTCTTTGCAATTTCTTCTTTTGCTTTTTGAATGATTCCAAATCTTGTTAGAGTAACATAAGGCCATTCAAGATGTTCTTGTGGATATACTTTAACGTCCTCAGGAAAATCTCCTTCTCCATCCGTAAAAACTAAAATAGTCTTTTCACTATTGGGAAGAAAATACTCTTGAATATTTTCATAATATTTTGGAAGGAAATTCAAATACTTCCCCGTTCCAATAAAACAAATCGCAACTTTCATTATATCACCGTCCAAGTTTCAGGAATAATATCTTTAGTATCTAGATGTTCATTATCAGACCCCTTAAACCATCCAGAAGGTGCCACAACTCTATTGTTTGTTGCCAACCAGGCACCCCACCAAGAGAATGAAGAGTTGGCAATAATGTGACCAGAACACAATGTCATTAAACACATATCAACATAATTACTATTTCCTTCAGCAATAAGAAATCTATCAGAAGAAAATAGTTCTTGTTGATTGCACCATTCTGAATCATCAGAGAATACAAGAACTGATTCATCATCAAATTGCTCCAATGCTTTTTGATAATAATCCAATCCAAGTGCAGTATGATTTGGATTGGTAATATAGTCAGTTCTACGAATATGAAGTGCAATCGGAGAAGAATCCAATTGAGAAATCATTTCTTTACAAGGTTCCAAGATTTCGTCTTTGAACGTAAAGTCAGATCTAATTTCATCTTCAATATGTTTGAAATATTTTTCTGATTGGAAAAATCCTTGAATAGAAACCCAATCAGGACATTCGTTAAGAAACTTTTCATTAAATGCAAATGTTCCCTCCATAATAGTTGGTCTGTCACCATCAATATATTGAACATTCAATTGCGAAACACTTTCTAACTTAAATGGAACAAGCAATTGATGATATCTCCACTCATCTGTATTTTGGCTTGGAGGAATACAGTATTGGTATCCGTTCTTATTTGCAACTCCTTTGAGTGCAGCAAATTGAAACATTTGATTTCCAAGTCTACCCAATTGACCAAGAGCATTAAATCCAATCATAGTCTTTTAATTAATTTTTCAATACTAGGCAGATAATAATTCTCTATTATATTTGACCATCCAAAGTTTTTAGAATATTCAAAAATTTCTTCACGATGAGAAATAGAATACTGTCGGTTCTTGGTTATGATACTTTCAATATATTCAATATTATTAATTTTGTTTTCAGGAATCACATCAATAAACTCTTTATCCAAGTCAAGATTTGCTGTTGCAAATTCACTGATTACGATACCAAGTCCAGAAGCAAGAGCTTCCATCAACACAAGAGAATGTGCTTCCCCATCACTCAATAATACCAGATTACCATAATCTGTCAAGTCATTATGAAGTTGTTCTTTGTTCCATTCGCCAAGATAATTTTTATTCGTATCAAATCTATTGTCTGCAATATTACCAGCATACCAAAGACTGTCAATAGACTGAAACAAATGTTGGCGTTTACGATAATCTACCTTTGCCAGATAGATGCTTCTGTCTGCATATTTTGGTTCATTGGTTTTTATAAATGCAGAGAGATTCACACCGTTCGGAGTAACGAATAGTTTATCTTCAGAGATACCAAAGACTTTATAAACTTTTTTAATACTTTCCGACAAACAAAAAATATTTGGTTTATAATTTTGAAATAAATTAAAAATATTTACATACCCACCCATCATATTCTGCCGTTCAATATATCCAAAGTGAGAAGTTATTGCACAAGGATATTGAATGTATGGATAAAGAATAATCCAATCATCATAATTGATATGAACAAAATCTGGTTTAAATTGATTGACATGCTGGATTATTTCATTTGGATTTGCAATGTTTATAATTTGAATGCTATGTCCCAATTTTTCCAATGAAAGTTTATAGTCCCAGATTAAACTTTCAACTGCACCCCAACCTACTGGTGGAATTTGGGTTGCAGGGCCAATGATACTAATTCTCATAATAATGATTGCAACTTGGGAGCATATTCAAATTCTAAAATATTGGCAAGACCAAAAGTTTTAATTCCATAATCTCTAATCTCATTTCTGTTCTTCACAGAATATTCTTTATTTTTTTCCAGAACATTCTGAACATATGAAAGGTCTTCAATTTTATCTTCAGGAATCACATCAATAAAATCTAAACTTGCATCCAATTCCACAGATACTTGTTCAGAAACTACTACTCCCAATCCACAGATAAGTGCTTCCTTAACAACCAATGGAGTTGTATTTTCAACAGAACTTAGAAGAGTAAAATTAGAATACTTAGTAATTTCAGTATTCAATTTTTCTCTTGGCATTTCTCCTTTGTAGTTTACTCTATTATTAAATCTGCCGGGCTCCATTCTACCAATAAAGTCAACATTATCAAAATCTTGAATGAGGTATTGACGTTTTCTATCACAAATTTGAGAGAACGAAAGTGTGCGATCATATGTTGCATTTTCATCAAATTGATAGGAATTATCGTGAACTCCCAATCTACTTAACCAACAACGATTTATATCAGCACCAAATCTCACAAAAGTATTAATGTCTTTTTGACTTGAAGAGAAGATATGAAAGTTTTTATTTTTAGTATAACTTTGTACTATGGGATTATAGTTATCTCGAGACCACATATCTGGACAATTAATATATGGATAATGACTTGATACAATTAACTTCCCAGAAATTGTATTTAAAATTTCTGGAATGATGTCATGAAAAACATCGTAATGAAGATGTACAATATCAAATTCTTCTTCTTTTAGTTCTTCAATGATTTGAACTCTATCTGAAGTATTAATAATTGTACCAGTGTGTCCAAGTTCTCCAAGAACTGTTGCATAATCCCAAATCAACATTTCAACCGCACCCCATCCATCAGGAGGAATTGGCATAATGCCAGGACCAATAAATGCAATATTCATGAGTAAATTCCAGCCCTCTCTTTTTGTGTTGAAACGTATGATTCTGAATTATCTCCCAAAGTTTTATGATATGCCAACCCATTAACATAGGCATTATAACCAAGAATAACCTCAGTATTAAATTCTATTCCTTTATTATAATGGTCTTGAATATTATCAAATGTTGTAGAATATAAATCCATATTCTTACTATTTGATAGGGCAATATGATCGTTGATTGCATATGCAGTATGCTTACAATCATTTTTTATGTTGAGGTAATTCAAATCAAAATCATTAACATTATACACCTTTGTGAACAAGTAGTCAAATCTACATCTAATTACACAATCATATGTAAAATTATTCTCCATTTCATACTGCTGTTTCAACTCATTACATTTTTTAATTGAATAGAAGAATGATTGAATATTTTGAGAAGGATTTGGAATATTAATGCTACGAATTGGCCAATGAATAGAATCCTGGTAAAAATTTTCAAAAATTATTTGATTTTGAAATTCATATTTTACTGGAGACAGTTCGCTCAAAACATAGTCATTAATATCACTTGTGTATACATCAGATGGAGTATCTATTCTATAAGGACCTTCCTCATCAGGAATCCAAGAATGAAAAAAGAAATCCAATTCTTGATGCGTCCCCCAAGATTTTTTAATATTATCAAGAGTATTTCTTACATCTCTTGGTTGTCCTGCAAAACAAAATGCTACTTTCATAAAATTTTAAGTAAATCTGAGCATCTATTAATATAGGTATGATTTTCTTTTACATAGTTAAATGACTTTTTAATAAACTCAATATCAGATTTTTTTTCCATTGCATCATAAAACAATTGTGTTATTGATGAATTATAAACACAATGCCCTTCCATTTCCTTATAAACTTCTTCAGAATTAGTAGTGCTCAATAGACCATAACTTGCATTCTTAAAAACTCTACATGGAATATATCCAGTTTCCCGATTATCTTTACCTCTAAGATCTAAACCAAATAACGACCTTTTGTAATTGGCAATATAATCATTTACAGAAATTTGATCTGATCCATATGAATATGGATTTACTAAGAAGTCTACATTATTTTTCTTGGAAACTTCAGCAAATTCTTCAATTTCTGGAACGTTAGTATATTGATCATAATAAATTGTTCCAAGAAAGACTACAAGATTTTCTCTATCAAGATAGATATCATCTTCATTCATTTCTTCGGGCAATAAATCAGTTGCCCAATTAATATAAATTTTATCAAAGTCTTCTACATCATAATCTACATGCCCATTCTTTAAATGAATAGTTTTATTTGTAGATTCTTGATAGTAGCAGCAAGGGCCAAGTTTTACGTCTTCTTCCTTATTGCGATCAAAGATATAATTTGGATTACGCATGAACTTTTGATTATATCTCATATCAACAAACTTCTTCACCTTACCAACATACTTTGTTGGGTCATAGGCACAATGCACATAATAGATTGAAGTATTGTTGATTGGAATATTATTACTATCCCATGCTTCAGCAATAAAGATACAGTTAGAATAATCTAAATTTGGATCATAGTCTTCATCAGGAAACCAATAGGTATCAAATCCTAGTGCCTTGAAACCCCTATAGAATCCATTCCAAACATATCCAACTGTATTTTTATATATTCCTTGCTCGTTTGGTTTGAATCCCCAAATAATAACTCTATAATTTTGCTTCAGTTCTTGCAAGTTGCTCATTTTTTAATTGCAAATCCAATCCCATAATCTTGTGGGCAAGCATTATCAACAACATCCCAAATATCTCTATTCAGATTTCTCACGAAAAGGTATGGACCAGTATGATGACTTGTATCGTGGAACCCTACAATTCCACCGTCATTTAAAAGATTAGAATATTCCCAATCACGCAATACTTGATTTACGCTATGATCTCCATCAATAAAAATAAAGTCAAATTTTTCTACTCCCATGGTTTTGAAAATTTCTATATTTTCATCGTAATTAGAACTACTTCCTTGGATAGTAAAAATATTTTCGCCATAATCAACTAACCAACTGCGATCTTCGATATCAATGCCAATGTATTTGGTATCTTCTTTTTTATTTTTAAAGAATACATGGGCAAAAGAATTTTCACCATTTCTACCAATTCCAATTTCAAGAATTGATTTACAATTATCACGAACCTTAAGAAATTGCTGAAGCAATGCTTCTTTATTACATTCGCTACATTCTGTTCCATCAAATGGATTCAATACGCCAGGATCGTTACCAATCTCTGGCCAGATATGAAGAAAGTGATTTATACCAGCTTCAGTATCATCATGCACAGTATTGCTTCTAATATCTTTAATAAGATCAGTTTCCCATTTCATTAGTCAATTCTCCGTTAATTTTTGTTTGTATGTAAGTGGAATATCAGTACAGATTCCATAACTGTTTTTTATATATTCAATGCCATGTGGAAAGTTATAGAGTGAAATACTTTCTGGCAAAACAATTACAGATTTTGAATAAGGATATTTACCTACCAATACCCACCCAATACCTTTACTTGTTAAAGTATAACAATCACTTTCGTGCCAAAAATAATTGAATGCGGTTTTAGAAAATTCAGAAAGTGCTTCTAAATTTTTACAATGAACCCATAGATTTTCTCTATACTTGCTTAACCAATATAAACTCACAGGATACTGTGGTTCATCATGTCCCAAGTAAAAACATTTATCCTCATTATTATAACGTACATCAATCTCTACGTCAAATCCTTGGGATAATGCCTCCTCAATATATTCTGGACTATTTTCTCTCAGTGGATCATGCCCACTGAGATTTCCACGATGAGCAATAATTTTCATATTAAAAATCCAAAACCCATTCAGGAAGAGATCCTCCATCAGTTTCATAACCCCACTTATCAATAGCAGCACGAAACTCTGAACCAGGAGTTTTATCAATAGACTGGCGCATTGCCAGAGCACCTGATAATGTACCTCCAGGATGCCCGTGAATAGCACCTCCACAGTTAGCAAGGAAATCTGTACCAAACTTCTCTGCAGTGGTATTCACGATGCCTGGATGCATTCCACAACTTAATGCAGGAAGAACATTTCTACCATGAAGTGTTGCAAGAGTTTGATGAAGTTCAGTTTCATCATCACTCAAATACCCACCCCACATGCCAGCATGAATTGTATCTACTCCCATCAGTCCAGCAAGATCACAGACTACATTCCAGTCAATACCAAATGCATGTCTCTTATCGGTAAGAATTTTATCTCCGCTCTTTTGGAAGTGAATAAAGAGTGGTAGATCAAGTTTACGGATAGAGTTATAAACTCCAAGTCCTGCCCAGAAATTAATATGAACTCCGTTGCCGCCATTGGCAGCAACAAAACGAGCACGATCTAAAATTGTATGATGATCGCCATTAATGCAGAATGCATATATGACATTTCGACCACAATTATTGACAATGTTTGAAATTAATTCAACACGATCTTCAAGACGGCAGAACACGGGATTGGCAAGAATTTCATCTTCCTTAATAAAATCCACGCCACCATCAAGAAGTTCCTTCACCATTTCGGAAAGAGTTTGTGGAGAAATACCAGTCTTTGGTTTTACAATAGCACCAGACAGTGGCATATCATAACGATTGGTGAATTCACGAACTCCAGTAATTCCATACTTGGGTCCAAGAAACTGTGCTTCTACATCAGTAGGAAATTCAAGTTTCTTCAGACGACATGCCTTAAACACGTCAATGTCCAATTGACCTCCCATCAATTGGCAGAGAAGATGCGAAATACCATCACCTTCCCAATCAGTATTTACTTTTGGAAAACCAATCTTTACTTCTCCAGAATAAACCCCAGTCAGTTCTTCTTCTGTTGCATATATGACGCAGGATGAAAGTTCAAATAATTCATCGTTTTCCCAACGATTACGAACTTTTGGATTGCCAACACTTTGGCCGATAGCAAGATTCCAGGCAGCATCTCGCAGATCCCCAATCTCACTATATGATTCAATATGGTATGTTGCAACTACGCAACGATTTCTTTCTACTTGTGTTAGATTTCTAAAAAATTTCATTGTTCAATCTCAAATTTATCGTATGGAATAGAAGGGACTTTTACTACAACTAATGTACAATCTTCATGGAAAACTGGATCAGCAATTTCCCCTTTCTGGAAAATAAATACATCTCCACTATTTAACACTCTTCCTTGAACGGTCATTTTTCCAGAAACAAGGACATTGTATTCAACACTTTCTTTATGATAATGTGGAGCCCAATACTCACCTTTTTTATGTGTAAGTAATCCTACCTCAAAATCTTTGGTTTTCAATAAGGAAGGTTCAAAGTTTCCAATAAACCATCCTCGCACATAATCTTTAATTTGGGTTACGTTCATGACTTTTTCATAAATGAATCTAAATCTTCTGGAACTCCCACAGGATTATGTTGCCAATTAGGGATATGGTGAATTCCAACTTTTAATCCTCTCTCAATCATATGATTATATGTTGGGCCAACATAGAATTCACCATTAGGTGCTCTATCATTACATTCTATCATATCTTCTGTACTTTGTACAAAATATTTTCCCTTTCTCCAATAATGAATTCCATTTAGTGAAATATCACTTATAACTTCCTTTTCTCTTATTTTTTGCACAAACCCGTTCCTATCAATACTTGCATAACTATTTTTAGGGGTATTGGTACTGTAGGTAACTATCAATCCATCATACTTGTAGTACCTGGCAGTTGTAAGAAAAAGATCTGCATCCCACCACATAATTTGATCACAGTTTGCAATTACTAACTCTTCTTCATTATTAATAAAATCTCTAAACAAAAGGCAACTGGATGCTGGCCCTTCAGTTGTTTGATCAACACTGATAATCTTTACACTTGGAAAAATAGAATGTAGTAATGAACATACTTGATCATAGTAACTATCTTTTCTAATTACAAAATGATAGGTTCCTACCAATCCCAAAGATTCTATTGCTCTTTGAATCATTGGAACTCCATCAATATTAATCAATGGTTTTGGAACTTTATATGTGTCTCTGGGGAATCTTGTTCCTTCACCAGCCATTGGGATAAGAATATTCATAATTATTAGAATCTGGGCAAAGAAACAGAAATTGGATGTGGTTGTTTATCTATACCAAAAAAATCAATCATTTTTCTATGAACTAATTCTGGACAAAACGCTCCATTATTATCTCCAATACATTTTCCAAGTGGAAAATCATATACAGAAAAAGCACTCATCAAAACGTCCATAACTTTGGATCCGCCAAAATCAAGCCAATCACAAATCATTCCGTCTGGTTGATTGTTAATTCCAGTGTAGTTAATTACGTTTGGATCATATTTTTCAAATTCAATTTTAGATTGTACAATACAATCTGTCCTACATTTGATTACCCAATCATACTTAAATCCATTTTTATATTCATGATGTTTTTTAAGTATATTAACTTGATTCAGACTATAAAAATATGAAATTTGATTGCTAATTATAAAATTATAAAATTCTTCGGTTTGTTCTCCCCAACCACAGTATCTTGGCCATGATGCAGAATAATCAATTGTGGGGTCTTTGAATTTCATACTGGGTTCCACTTTATGTGAAACTGGTTTGTATATCTCATTGATTTGATTAACTGCATCAGGAGATATTCTCTGAGACGGCCAATTATTTTCAACTTTATATGGTTTGTTTAGAAGTTCTTCATCAAACCAGGTATGAGCAAATACATCAACATCATATCCATCACAAAGATTTTGAAGGATTGATGGAGCACACTCAGTAACAAATCTTGGTTGCCCAGATAAACACAATGCTATTTTCATAAAATACTCTTACTTTCTTTTTTTAAGTAACTCGCCAAGATAATTTGTTGATAGTGGAACTCCAATATTAAATTCTTGATGCTTAATTCCATAGGGGTTTCCAATAGATTCAATTAAACTGTGCATAGCAACAATACCATTTTTATGATGTTCTTCTACTTTCGATAGGTCATCATAAAACTGCAATTGATGTCTTGGTGTAATAAAGAACCAATCACAAAAAGGCCTGTCCCACCCAGCACAATATCCACTTTGATTAATTATAACATCACTTTCAAAATTTTCAAAATTTAATTTTTTTTCAAATATCAAATCTGTTCGGACTCTAACAAAATAATCATAATCATTTACGTCATCAATTATTTTTATACAATCAGCAATACCCTGATATTGGGACTTGGTTCTATAGTAAATGTCCCTACACAATTCTAAATCACACTGAGACAAATGTGGGTCAGTGGATAAAACATTGTAGTTTGAAACATCAAATACAAAGGGATTATTGACTTGAATTTTTTGAAGATTTAATGGAGTGTAAATATCAATGAAATCTTGTAGTTCATCACCCTCAAATGTATCATTAAATGCATGGTGAATTTGAGTAGTCTTCCAATCCTTATTCCATTGCAGATTGGCATAGATGTCATAATCACCCAAACCATTCAAAAAATTTTCTTTTATAGTTTCAAAAGTTTTTTTGACAAATCTAGGGTATCCTGAAAAACAAACAGCAAACTTTTTTTTCATTTTTTCTCAAAGGCAAGGCACACTACTGGAAGGATCATACCATTATAAAGAGTATAGCAATCAGTATCTTCATATTCTTTTTGATAAGGACTGGTTAATTGCAATCCAGAAGATTCTATGATATTAATGAGAGATTCTGGAGAAATAAATTGCCCCCTTTCATTTGTAACATCGCAATCTGTGGAGACTATAAATCGACCACCCTTCTTCAATACTCTATAAACATCGTCAGATACTTTTTTCCATCCCAAATTATTAACTGTTTCGGTATAGTTATAATCAAAGTGAGTTACTGCACATACATCAGTAATCACATCTACTGATTCCTCATCCATTTCTTTCAATTCAATGAAGACATCTCCAGTAACCATTTTTACTAAGGTATTTTTAGAGACTTGACTAATATACATATCAGTCATATCTATTGCAATCACATCATTGCCCCATTCAGATACAATGTGAGGTAATGCACCAGCAGCTGCACCCAGGTCAATTATTTTTAAAGAAGTTTCGCCAATTTCTTTTATCTCATCCAATACTGACATAGTTTTCAGTATCGCACAATCTTTATCCCATTGACTTGTGGGCGGAAACTTTTGCACATAGTTTTCTTTTTGAATGGTTTCAATAAAAACTTTTACGTCTTCGCTATTTAAAATTCTATTATACATTTGGCATCTCCAAAAATTTATTTACAGGTATCATAATAAGTATTTTCCACAAACCATTTATATGCTTTTATAAGTCCTGATGATAAACTATGCTTTGGTTTCCAACCAAGTTCAGTCATTTTAGAATAATCTAATGGACGATTTGGAGTTCCATTTGGACGAGAAGTATCCCAACCAATTTCGCCAGTATATCCAACAACTGCAGCAACAGTTTCAGCAAGTTCTTTAATACTTACATTACAACCAGAACCAACATTTATAAGTTCGGCATTTTCAAAATGATCCATTGCAAATAAACAAGCATCGGCAAGATCATCAGAATAAAGAAACTCCCTCATAGGAGTTCCATCACCCCAGAATTCAATCTTTTTGCCATCAGAATTATTGAACTTAGTTATCATTGATGGAATGACATGTCCATTTTCTGGATGAAAATTATCTCCTGGTCCATAAATGTTTGATGGCATCAATGAGACACTCTTAAATCCATATTGCTTATGATATGCCTGAAGCATTTTAATTCCAGATATCTTAGCAACAGCATAGGCATCGTTAGTAGGTTCAAGATATCCTGTCATAAGAGATTCTTCTTTTACAGGAACTTCAGCATACTTGGGATAAATGCAGACAGATCCAATGAAGAGGAATTTTTTAACTCCATATTTCCAAGCATAATGAATTAGGTTAGTCTGAATCTGAATGTTCTCATAAACAAATTCTGCAGAATACTGGTTGTTGGCATGAATACCTCCAACACGAGCAGCAGCATCAAATACATATTCGGGAGTTTCTTTCTCAAAAAAATTCTCAACCTGAGATTGATTGAGTAGATCAACTTCCTGCCTGGTTGCAGTGACGATATTAGTATATCCTCTTTCAGTAAGAGTTCTAACAATTGCAGATCCAACAAGTCCTCTATGCCCCGCAACAAAAATTTTAGAATTTTTTTCCATAATTAAACATCTACAATTTCGGGATTTGGAAGTGGGAAAAGTAATTTTTTACCTTTAAACTTTGATTTATTAATAAAGAAATTTTTAAAGTGCCAGGGGAAAATAACGAACACGTCGTATTCATTAATTACACTATCCTCACTCTTAATGGGAATCCAAGTTCCTGGAGTAAATGATCCATCCTTATCGGGATTTACATCACCAATAACTTCCAAATCATTTGTAGTAATTCCCCAGGTTTGAAGAGTTACATTCCCTTTCGTACTTGCACCTAAAGCAGCAACCTTCAATCCATTTTCCTTACATGAATTAATTAATTGCCAGAATTTATCTTTACATTCATCAATTCTAACTTGAAAATCATCCCAAGGTTCAGTGGTATTCAGTTTAAGATCTAATTCTTCCTGAAGAAGATCGTTTAGCATTTGAGTTGCTTCTTCGTATTTGCTGCCTTTATTTGCAACCATCATGGAAATACTTCCGCCATTTACATCATTAAATTCAAAATTAATAATTTTTAAGCCTGCATGATCCATGATATATTTTAATTGCCTCATTCCATAATAGGAAAGATGTTCATGGCATACAGTATCAAAAGAATTTGCACGAAGCATCTCTGGCATATAACTTTGCTCCAGAACCCAGATGCCTTCTTCAGGATCAAGAATTGAATTTATTTCTTTTGCAAATTGACAGGGATATTCCAAGTCATAAAACATTGAAAAGGAAGTAATCAACTTAGCAGTATCCGTTCCAAAAAATGTTCTGAAAGTTTTTTCTGTAAAGAAATCTGCGATATAGCTTACATGATCTTTGAAGTATTTGCCAAATTTTTTAGAAGTTGGATCAATACTTATAAGTCTAAGATTGGTTGGGAAAAATCCTAAGAATGTTCCATCATTTCCAGCAATGTCAATAACAAGATCTTTTTCTTTCAGTTCAACAAAATCTCTAATTTTTTCAGACTTTTCTTTGAGATGTTGTACCATACTGGAATTAAGTCCAGAACGATATCCATACTCATCACCATACATTGTTGGCAGATCAAAAGTATGTTCCAATTGAACATGCCCACATCCACCAGAAACTTCGTTACATTTAACAAGTTTTAATGGACCATTATACATTTCATGATCTATTTCTTTTGGAAATATTCCAGAAACATATTGATTTCCAAGATCCAAAACAGTATCTAAGTGAGTATTATTACAAATTCTACATTTTTCTATTTTATAGAAAGCATTATTGCCCATAAACACACATGTCCTCAACTAATTGTTTAAATGAAATCTTAGGTTCCCAACCCAATTTTTCTTTTGCCTTAGAGGCATCACCTAATAAAGATTCAACTTCAGCAGGTCGAAAATATTTAGGATCTACTATTACACGTACAAGTCCAGTATTCTTGTCAATTCCAACTTCTGTTCCGCTATCAGTAAATTGCCATTCAATATTCATTCCAAAATAAGGTGCAGCTTCTTCAACAAACTCACGAACAGAATATTGAACTCCAGTAGCAATTACATAATCATCTGGAGTATCTTGCTGTAACATCATCCACATTGCTTCGACATAATCTTTGGCATGTCCCCAATCACGTTTAGCATCAAGATTACCTAATCTAAGAACTGTCTGCTTACCTTCAGACATTGCCTTGAAACCTCTGGCAATCTTACGGGTTACAAAAGTCTCCCCTCTTCTTGGTGATTCGTGATTGAAAAGAATGCCTGTGCAGGCATACATTCCATATGCCTCCCGATAGTTCTTTGTGATCCAGTATCCGTAGAGTTTTGCCACACCGTAGGGAGAGCGTGGGTAGAAGGGCGTAGTCTCCTTCTGTGGGGTTTCCTGAACTAATCCATAGAGTTCGCTTGTAGATGCCTGGTAGATTCTTACACGGTCTTCCATACCCAGAAGACGAACTGCTTCAAGAACCCGTAGAGTACCCACAGCATCAACATCAGCAGTGTACTCAGGCATCTCAAAGGATACTTTGACATGGCTCTGAGCACCAAGATTATAAATCTCATCTGGTTGAACTTTTTGAATGACCCGAACTAAGTTCGTAGAATCAGTAAGATCACCATAGTGAAGAGTAAGACGATTATAAATCCCATCAATTCTGTGAGTATTGATAAGGGAGGATCTTCTGACGATTCCGTGTACTTCATATCCTTTTTCTAAAAGCAATTCAGCAAGATAAGATCCATCTTGCCCAGTAATTCCAGTAATTAAAGCAACTTTCATAAGCAAAATACTTTTTTAAATTATACCAAAAAAGGAGAGTTTATGCAACTCTCCTTCTAGGTATTTTAGGCTCGCCACCAATTCTTTAACTGGAAATTGGAAACCAGGCGGAGAAAGAATTCCCCATCCGCACCACTTGCTCTTGAAAAAAGCAAGAAAACAATAGTGTCATATTTGACTCCACCACTTAGTTTTTAGAAAACTAAGAAAATAAATGAACTAACTTTGCTATCTCGTTTACGGTAAAAAATCCACATAGAACCAAAACATCATAGAGTTTAAGTTTCACTGCGAACGGTATTGTTAAAATACCACCAACGCATTTTACAAGTAATCCATATTTGAAATCTCCCCACAACATAGTTTGATAACCAACTATGAGGAGAATATTGCCTAAGTAACGAAGTATACTTGTCTTAGACATAAGGGCTTACACTCCCGACCAGGGTGAGTTTAGAGTCTTCCCAAGACTATTTATCCCAATCAAGAATATCATTGGGATCCATATAACAAGGAACGCCATCAGAATCTAACCATTTGGCATACTCAATATCTTCCATTGCAGTAGAGCACTGCATAGAATTATCAAATAGATAAATGTCATTCCAACGTTTGGTATAATAGTCTTGTTTTTGCATACGGTAATCTGGCATACCGTTCAATTCAATGATACCTTTCTCTACGAAACGGTATCCTTCACGCTCAAGAAGAACTTTTGACATTATACTCCAACGGTTTCAAGATCTTGAACTAGGCATTCAATTAGAATATCATAATTATCTAGAGCATCATCTGAGAATATTACACCTTCGTTTTGATAATACCTAAAAACCTTTTTGTAAAGTTTCGGATTCTTTACATCAAGAAAAATTTCACCGTTCGCAGCAGAACGAAGAGTACTGACTTCTTTTTTGAACTTTGAAATGAGAGACATTGCTTTGACTGATTACCTACTAATTATAGAAGAAATGACATTGAAAGTCAAGAGAGACAGTTTTGAAACTGTCCCATGCTCCTTGTCGGGATCGAACCGACATTAGCCGAATTATGAGCAGGGCGCTATCAAACAGATTGCTAAACGAGCGTTTGTAGAAACTCTCCCCAACTGCCACCATAATGAAATATATTGTGGCAATTATGGCAAAGAAGGTCGCATTTATCAACTTCTTCCTTGATTGTTTCCCATTTTCTATTAGCAAAAGATCTCCCATCAAGTTTTAATTCTTTTTGAGAAGGATCTCTGTGATGAAAGCATAGAGTTGCAGGTATATCTTCACCACATTGCTGACACTTACCACCTTTATATTGGAGAGCTTTCCATTTATTAGAATATGCTCTCTCTTTTTGTTCGGTATAAGTGTTTCTATTCATAACACAAGGATCATTTCTGTAACGCCACTTTTGACGGCAGGTTTCATTACAATAAAGTTTTGCTCTTCCACCTTTTCTTTGGTGTTGTGGAACTTCCTTATTGCACGATTTACAGTTAATCATTTGTGTTATGAAGATATACATACACCTATTTATAAAATAAATACATGCATTCGCCAGATTGCTAAAGGAGCATTAATAATCAACATGCATCGTCGTGATCTACAAAGAAACGTATATTTTCATACGCTTCTTCATAGGTGTTGTAAGGAACCATAACTGCATTGCCATACTCACTAGTAATCATAAAAGATTCTCCATTTTCAACTCTATTGATTAGGTTATCAAAGTCTTCTTGAAACTCTTGCACTGTGTAGATTTGCATAATTAGGTGTATTTATTATAAGTCCGAGATGCAGGATTCTAACTGGTAATCCGAATACTTGGATTTGAACCAAGATTATTCCTGCTCCCAAAGCAGGTGCCATGACCAAGTTAGGCGATATTCGGAAGAATTAGTTGATTATCATGAACTGCTGAATGGCAACAAGCACATAATAGCACACATCCTTTTATTTCGTCAAGAATGCGTTTGTGACTCCATCCACGAATTCCGTGAAATTTAGCATCTTTTTGAGATGGATCCAAATGATGAACCTGAAGTGCTGATGAATATTTATCGTATCCACAAGAAATACACTTACTTCCCATTTGTTCTAGAATAAAATTTCTTTTTTTCTTCCCCAACTCCAATGTATATTTGTTGTGACATGCACCACATATAGATTTTTTATGTCCATAAAATTTTGACGAATCTATTTCACCACAATGACTACATTTATGCGTTTTCATATTTGGTAGAATATTCTTATCTACCAAATATTTATATTAGATTATTTTTTACCACCCATCATTTTTTCCATAGGATCAATACCAGTTCTCATTACTTCACAAGCTCTCTTGTAGAACATGTTTTTAGTGTTTCCTGATGCCTCCATAGTATCCTTAATCTTTTGCCAGTTCTCCCGAGTTCTGTCGTCCATAAAAATTAGAGATTATCCTATTTAGGAAAAGCGGAGAGAACAGGAATCGAACCTGCGAAGCTTTTACACCCAGCCGCTTTCAAGGCGGTGTCCTCGACCAACCGGACTCTCTCCATATAGAGATTCAACGAATCTCAAAATCCAAACGTCTTACTTTACGATTTCTTCTTGCCTCTTGCCAAGCAATGTCTTCATTGGTAAGAACACTGGATTTTTTATTTTCCTTGTTTGATTCTATCATAACAATCTTGGTTAAGTCAAGAGCAGAAACTTTATCTGCTTTGAGTGTTGCCATATTCGGACATCCACAACACCTGGTTTGAGTTGGGTGTGCTATCAACTCAACATTACATTCTTTACATCTTATCTTTAACATAATTCTACTCTTTTAAAAATGATCTCAACATCCAGACAAATTTACCGTGAGTTTCCATAATTCCTTGAACCAAATTTGAAGTTGCATATAACTTCTGTCCATCTGCGGATTCTGATACTTTGGTTAGCATTTCAATCAATTTTTTATTATCAGAGAGTAATTGACTAATCATTGACTCCGCAGTAGGAGCATTTGTTGCTTCTGGAAGTTCTGAAGTTTCAACAACTCTACTGATAGGTCCAATTGCTTTCATACGCAGATAACGCATATGTTCAGTAAGTTTATCAATTTCTTCAAACATCGTATTATATTGTTCACCAAAAACTGTATGAAGTTGATAAAAATCTGAACCCACAACATTCCAATGATATACCCAAGTCTTCTGAAATAAACAAAAAAGACTTGTCTGTGTATTATGAAGTAATTCGTATAACTCGTCCATTATCTTTTTGATTTATTTATAAAGCGAAATAGGGGACTCGAACCCCTGACATCTAACTTGGAAGGATAGCGTTCTACCACTGAACTAATTTCGCAATGAGACAATTATAAGAGATAAACTCCGAATTGTCAAGCGTCTTGGGAGGGACTCGAACCCCCGACCAACTCATTAGAAGTGAGTGGCTCTATCCATCTGAGCTACCAAGACATAAAACAATCATACCAGTTATGGATTTGATTGTCAAGTGGGACATCTGGGATTTGAACCCAGGACTAACCGATTAAAAGTCGGATACTCTGACCAGGCTGAGTTAATGTCCCATTAAATGAGTCCAAAATACTTTAACCTTTTTCTATTACCATTTCCCTTATTGAGTGCTTTGTAATTAGAAGTTAATGAATGGCAGTTGGGGCAAAGTAATCGTAGATTTTCTTCATTATTGTTGGAGCAATCCCCATCAATATGATCTACCTCCAAAGGAGGTTTGCCAGTAGATTCATTTACTTTATTCCACCCACAAGAAGAGCACTGATGATTATATTTGTCAAAGATATAATTTCGTATTGCCGACTTCAAGCGATAACCTGTCTTAACACCAGTAATAGAATTATTCTTCCATTCTTTAACAACTTTGTTTTTTTGGTATTCTTGCTGACATTTGTTGGAGCAATACTTACCAGTTTGTTGAGAAGATTTATAAGAAAATTCTTCACCACAAGTTAAACAATTAGACTTCATAGTAGTTAGAGTAGTTGTAGTTATTTATAATACTCTAACACTTCACTCCTTAGGGCAGTCGTCAACCCAAGGAGCACAAAGACGCATTTCACCACCAAGTAGTTCTTGTGCTTTGCTACCGTCTGGTGGTATCTCAACCAACTTCGGCTTCCTTATCATAGCACTCCCATCGTCGCCCGTCAAGCGTTCATACTCTGCGATTGCTCTGTCAACATCCCGATGCACTCTACGATCCAAGAGCACTGGATCATTGATAATATAATCATTCAAAGGTTTTCCAGGTATTTTTCTTTGAACTTGATCCACTATATCATAAATCTTCTCTTCTGGAATATGAGTGCATTGAGATACTCCGGTCACCAAAGAAGTAAATATTACTCCAATGATTGCATATCTAAAAATAGTCTTTGGTTTCTTTCCAAATTGAAAATTAAATTCCATAAAAGGGGAGTGTATCTCCCCATATATATCAACCAGCCGATGCTTCCTTGCGCGAATTCTTTTCCGCAGTAATTTCATTACGACGTTCTTTTACAAGTTTGGTAATTTCTTGAAGTGCTTTACGAGCACGAGTTCCTGCAGAATTATTTCCTGCAACAAACTTTTCATCCTCAACTTGCCACGCTGCAACTGCATCTGTGAGTTGTTGTACTGTTTCTGACATAATTTTCCTTTAATATAGGTATGTGTTTATATATACAAAAAAGGGAGGCAATAAACCTCCCCTAGTTGTCTGTTAGGCAGGAGTATAACAGACGTTAGCAACTCCTTGTCCTGGAGGCGCAATTGCCACAAACGCCCCGTAGGACAGATCAAGATCTCTTCCTCCAACGAAAGGACCTCTATCATTTACACGCACAACCACTGACTTACCATTTGCCTGATTTGTCACTCTAAGTTTGGTTCCAAATGGCAGCCAACGATGTGCTACCGAATAACCGTATGCATTGAACCTTTCGCCATTGGCAGTTGTCTGCCCATTATATCCATCCCCCACACCATAGTTAGAAGCAAGACTGCATGAACTTGCCGGGGATGCTGCTTTTGCTGTTACGGGTGCTACACCGACAAAACCAAAAGCAAGAAGTAAACTGAATAAACGCATTTAAAAAAATAGAACTCTACATCCGTATAGAAGAGGGGTATACCCAACTCTCGAAGGGCATCTTCCACGGCTCTAATCGCACTCAAAATCTCATACTAAAAAAGCAATCTTTAAAGATTGCTTAAACATTATAAGTGATTATTTAGGATTTGTCAAGGAATCCTCATTTTACATCAATTTCCTGATCCCCATAATCTTCCACCATTTCCAAAGAAAAATACTCCAATTCTTCGGTATCATCCGGATCCAACCACTCTAAAAATTCTTCTGAAATCGCAACCGCAATCTCATAATTTTCCGCAGATTGAATTCTTTCAATTGCCCAATCACGTACCTGAACTACTGGTTCAATCTTTGTTGCCATAATAATATATTTGGGAGTTGCCTCTATTACTATAGGAGCACTTGGTTTGGTTGTCAAGAGTTTTACAAGTTTTTTTATCAGTCCCAAAAAATTCATATTAGTTACTTATCAAAGTAATCTTTTCTAAAGTATCTTGACAAAATATTCGAATTATAAAACGCTGGTACTCCGTCGTCAAGTGCTTCCGTAAGGACATTGTTTGCAAAGAGTTGTCGTGTCTCCTCAAAGTTTGTTTTGCCCTTTGTTTTATGTAATGACAGGATAGTTCTACTAAAATTTTCTCTGCCATATTTTTCAATATCTTCTTTAAGTTCCGGACAAGATCCATAATAATTCTTCCAGTCAGATTCTGATTTTACTTTTCTACTTTTTCCTTTCGGCGTTCTAAATTGCCATAGGTACTTTCTACCAATATAACAGCGGTGATTATGGTTATTTCGTATATGATATACAAACCCATAGTAATCTTGGATTTGATCCGAGTCAAAAAGTTTTCCATTATATATCCAAGGATTATCGTAACTCATCAATATAATCTAACACTTTATTCAGATATTTATTGACTACTAATTTATCATTTGAAAAAACAATTTCTTCGTTAACCTTATGTTTAAGTTTATAAATTTTTGCCTTTAAAGCGTAAATATCTGTGATGTCGATCATAAAAAAATAGGGAAGATTTCTCTTCCCTATCTATAACGGATTCAGAGTTTGAATCCACTGAATGTGTCTTTTTTCACATCTTGTTTGATTCCACCAACTACATAACTTTCTACTTCGGTTTCCTGAGGAGCCACCTGGAGACCTTTAGAGGAAATCCAGTGCTGTGTCCAAGGAAGGGGGTTGTTATTTGCGGAAATATCGTATTTTGGTTTGAGTCCAATTGCTTTCAATCTACGATTTGCAATCCATTCAACGTATTGCTGAAGAAGTTTATCGTTTAATCCAATCATGCTTCCATCTTTGAACAGATAATCTGCCCATTTCTTTTCTTCGTTCACAGCACGATCAAACATTGCATAAGTCCACTCTTCTTCTTCCTTTGCAATTTTCTGCATTTCAGGATCGTCACCTTCTCTCCACTTATTCAGAATGTTCTGAGTAAGTGCTAGATGTTGATTTTCGTCTCGTGCGATGAGACTAATAATTTTAGCTGATCCTTCCATAAGCTTAAGTTCGCCAAAGGCGAAACTGCAAGCAAAGCTAACGTAAAACCGAATACCTTCAAGAATGTTAACATTTGCAATTGCTCTATAGAGTTTTCTTTTAACATCGTTAAGTGTATCTTTGGCTAAGGGAACTCCTTCAAGTTGATGCACCCAGGCATTGGATGATCCATATTCTTGAGCTGATTGTATAAAATCATTATATGATTCTGTAACACTCTTAGCACGTTCTAGAATGCGCTCATCACCAATAATTGTATCAAACACTTCAGAAGGGTTTGAATAAATGTTTTTAATAATGTAGGTATAAGAGCGACTATGAATCATCTCCATAAACTCCCACACTGTCATACATGCTTCCAGTTCTGGAAGAGAACAGTATGGCAAAAATGCCAATCCTGGACCTCTACCTTGAACACTATCTAGCATAATTTGATACTTCAAATTTGAGGTATAAATGTGCTTTTGCTCACTTCTTAAAGTTTGATAATCACCCCTATCTTTTTGTAGAGACACCTCTTCGGGTCTCCAAAAATATCCAAGTTGTTGAGTAGTAAGTTTTTCAAATATAGGATACTTGTAGGAATCGTATCTCTGAACCCCCAAAGGTTTTCCAAAAAACATGGGTTGTTTTTTAGTGTCAACTTCTTCAGTATTAAAGACCGTCATTCCCTTGACTTGCATCTGATGCTCCTCTGCGGAAGAAATTTTAAACTGCACAGGACTCACATTCTCCTTCATCTACTTTACTTAACTCATTGAGTAACTCAGTTAAAATGGGTTTCTTTTCTTCTTCCACTTCATCAGTTTTAATATCATAGGTATTCTGATAATAAGAAGTTTTCCACCCGTACTTGTATGTAGTCAAGAAGTCATTTGCCATAATTGAAACTGGAACTTCATTGTCAGGATAGTTCTCTGGATTGTAACTCCAGTTACCAGAAATTGCCTGATCAAAGAACTTCTGCATCATTGCAACAACTTTAATATACCCATCATTACTCTTCATATCCCATAATAAAGTATAATTATTCTTAAGAGTTTGATACTGTGGAACGATTTGCTTCAGAGGTCCTTTCTTGGACTTTTTAATTGAAAGAAATCCTCTGGGTGGTTCGATGCCATTGGTTGCGTTAGAGACGACAGAACTGCTCTCTGATGGCATCTGTGCCGACAGGGTGGAGTGCCTAAGTCCATGTTCTAGGATAGATGCTCGGAGTGCCTCCCAGTCGTGTTGAAGAGGCACAGAGGAAATCTCATCAACATCTCTCTTATAGGTATCAATAGGAAGAATACCATCAGAATACTTGGTGCGTCCAAAATATTTACAATGCCCCTTTTCTTTAGCAATTTGATTGGATGCTTTTAGCAAATAATACTGAAAAGATTCTGAAAGCCCATGAACCGCATCCCAGGATTCTTGAGAATCATATTTGAATCCCAATTTGGCAAGATAATGAGCCAATCCAATGAACCCTACACCAAGAGAACGACGTGCCTTTGTGGCAACTTCTGCAGCAAGCACAGGATACTTTTGATAGTCAATCAACTCCTCCAAACCACGAACAGAAAGTTCACATAGTTCTTCCAGTTCATCATCAGATTTTACTTTACCAACATTGATAGCAGAAAGAATGCAAAGAGCAATCTCACCTGTTGTTTCATCAATATGTTGAATTGGATATGTCGGTAGAGTGATTTCTTGACACAGATTGCTCATCTCAATCTTATCCTTGAAGGATGAGTGAAAATTACAATGATCAATATTCATGATGTAGATACGACCCGTCTCAGCACGTTCTTTGAGGAGACTAAGAATGAGTTCCTGTGCCTTGACAGTTTTCTTCGGAATGGACGGATTGTTTTCATATCCAACGTAAAGAGAGTCAAACTCAATTGTTCCGAAAGAATCATAAAGTCTAGGTACATCATGTGGGGAGAAAAGCGTAATCTCACCATCTTGAATAAACCTTTCATAGAATAACTTCGAAATTTGAATAGAGTAATCCAACTTACGAACACGATTATCTTCTGTTCCCTTATTGTTCTTAAGAACTAGAATGTCTTGGATTTCTTGGTGCCAGATAGGAAAATGAACTGTAGCAGAACCACCTCTGATACCGTTCTGTGTACAGCATCTGACAGTTGCCTCAAACTTCTTAAGGAAGGGGATAACGCCTGTGTGTTGTACCTCTCCACCTCGGATCCTAGAGTTGATACCACGGATTCTACCTGCGTTGATACCGATACCAGCCCTCTGTGAGACATACCTGCCAATAGCCATATCACTGCTAAAGATACTATCGAGGGTGTCATCAACATCAACGAGAACACAAGATGCAAATTGACGAAGGGGTGTTCGCACCCCTGCCATGATTGGTGTTGGAATGTTGATTCTGTGCCTTGAGATTGCGTCATAATACCTCTTGACGTATGAAAGACGGGTTTCTTTAGGATACTCTGCAAATATTGTCAGAGCAATCATCATGTACATAAATTGTGGAGTCTCATATACACCACCAGTGCTACGATCTTGTACAAGATACTTATCAACTACCTGACGAAGACCTGCATAGGTAAACAAATAGTCTCTATCGTGCCGAATAAAAGCGTTTGCAGACTCAATTTCTTCCTTAGAATACTTATTGTAAATGTCACTATCATAGACTTCTGCAGAAACACAATCCATTATATGAGTTTCAAGATGAGGAAGTTCTTGCATCTTCCCATAAAGTTGCTTACGAATTGAAAAAAGAAGTAGACGGGCAGCAACAAACTGATAATTTGGATGCTCCAAATCAATCAAATCTGATGCAGAACGAATCAGAATCTCCTGGATTTCTGATGTAGTAATTCCATCATAAAATTGAATACCAGATTGTATTTCAACTTGTGATGCAGAAACTCCGGAAGATTCTTACATGCCTCATCAACCATCACATGCATTTTATCAAGATCTATTTGCTCAACATGCCCGTTTCGCTTTTTAACTTTAAGACCGTTACTCATATCTTTTTCCAAGTAGTGAATTTTAGTTTTGCTTCTAGTCCAGAATATGTATTTAATTCTATCATTTTCTGAACATTTTGTCCAGAAAGAACCATATCATTAATATCCTTTTCTTTTATTGTCGAAGGCCAGATGACAACTTTTTGTCCCATTTCGATAACACGGGAAATTCTTGATAGGATTTCTGAATTACGTGGTTCGTTATCATATATCCAAACACAATCGTGAATGCCCCACTTACTGACATCACCATCAGCGCCACACAAAGCAATAGAGTTTGAAATGAAAGTGGAGTCAAATGGCCCTTCGGTGACATATACAGTTTTGTCTTTTTGAACTTCATCAAGTCCATAGATTTTTGGGGCATCGTCATAAAGCATCACAGTAATGTATTTAACCTTGTTTGGACCGATTGCTCTTCCCTGAAATCCTATGAGAGAGTTCTGATAAAAGATGGGAATGATAATCCTCGGTTCGTCATACTTTGTACTCTCAAAGGTTTGTTTAAGAGAATTAGTCCATTCCTTAAACTTTTCGGCATAATAAAATTTATTTGGATTTAATTTTCTACCCTGTAAATATCCAGATGCACTTGGATTTTCAGATGCTTTGGGTAAATCAAGTTTTGGTTTAAACTCAGGAACCTTAAATTCAAATTTGGGCTCTTCTACTGTAAAATTCTTACCAGTATGTCCTTCTTTAAATTTATCAAAAGAATATTGCTTATGAATTTCTATGTCAAGTTGTTTTAGAAAATTATTAAATGATATGTTTATACCACAGTTATGACACTTAAAATTAGTGTTATTTTTAACCTGATAAAGATATCCTCTCAACTTATTCTTGTTTTTTTGAGAATCTCCACAAATAGGGCAACGAAAATTATAAAGATTGTTCTTTACCTTTTTAAATTTTTGAAGGCGAGAAGATATCAAATTTATATACTTAACGTCAACAAAATCCATAAAAACAAATAATCAATAATACCAGTTTAGCAGGTTATCTTATTTTGTCAATACAGAAACTGGTAATTATTCCTGTCCATTTGATGACAGAATTGGTAAGTTTTTGAAGAGAATAGAGTGTTGTCTTCTTTTGAGTTTTCATTGGTGAGAATACCAACACTCTTTTATTTATTTTTAACGAAGATTGGGTGATGATGGTTGTTGACGAAGATCATCTCTTATTTGATGCATTTCACTTGGAGTCCACCATCCGGAGGCAAGTGTTGAAATAGCAGTCGTTAATACTGCCAATAAAATTCCACATCCAACAGTCATCCATTTGATTTTTGAAATTTCAGACACTTTATCTTCCAAATCAGACATTCTTTCTCCAGATTTTTGATGCTCCTTTTCATTCTCTTCTTTCAGATGTTCTATCATTTTAAGAAGTAAGTCATCAGTTCTTTGCTGATACTCAATTTTTTCATCGTGAACTGCAAGCATCTTAATTACATTTGTATTAACTTCACTTAATTTTTGAATAGCATCATCCAGTTTGTTGACTATATTTGCAAAGTCAGCAAACTTTTGTTCTAGTACAGCAACTTTTACGATTTCTTCTGACATTGTTCTAGAGCAAAGTATGGGTTTAAGTGAAAAGCACTTTGCAAATATAAGTCGGTAGAATTATTTATCAATCATCCATCTTTTGCGAGAACCAGGTGGTAATTTAATCTGAGGTTTCTTTCTTTTAATCATACCCATCACAGGAGATATTCCTGCTCTTGGTCCAGCAGCAGGAGGATCTGCACCAAATCCCCCAGATTGACCGGTAGCATTTGCCGTCATCATCTCTTCTCTAACAATATTAATTATCCAATCAAGTTTCTTCTTTTCCATTGTAGATTTTGTAGAGTTTGGAAAGACAATTGACATCAACTTCAATATCGTGAATTGAAGATTTTGGATACTCTGGAAATCTTCCAAGAAATATAACAAAACTTTTCATTGAAGACCAAAGATCTTTTTCAATTTTAAAGAAGAGCATAGGTGTAGTTGCTTCACCAAATACATTATAAAGAATAATAAAATGGTTAAGAAGAAGGTGAGTTTTTAGCTCACCATTATTCTTATATCTTTTCAAGAGTCTTTTGATATATTTGAAATGATTCAAATCCTTATCAAAATCTTCTCTGGTTACTGCCTGAGGATTTTCATAATGTTTAATAGCAAACAAGAGGAAATTGTCCTCATTCAACTCATTAAAAATCATTTAGTATCAAGCAACAGTAGTAAGTGTAGATGTTCCGATACCAACTGATCCAGTAGTTCCTGCACCACCAACATTGCGAAGAAGAACATCACCAAATTGTGAGGTAAATGAACTAATTACACCAACACCATTTGAACCATCGGTGATAACTCCAATAAATCCAGATGGAATATCAATAGACAGTTTTGTTGCTCTTGTAAAAGTACTGAATGTAACAGCAAGACCTGCAACAATTGTATAAGGAACAGTGCTTGCAGTTCCAATCTGAACAGAAGTAGTTCCGACAGCAACAATAGGAACGTTAGTCAGTGCCGAACCAACACGAATTGAACTTCCAATAGCAACACCTGCTACTGAATCAACAAAGATATTAGTTCCACCAATCGCAACAGTTTGTCCCGATGTGGTTAATGTTGTTGAGATTGCAACGTTTGCAGAAAGGACTGTACTTGGTGCAGTAAATGCAAATGATACTCTGTTTGTAACTTGACCATTAAAGTTTGTAAACACATCTGGTGATCCGTGCAGAGCAGCCGTTGATGACCAGGCATATTGAGTGGATCCTGATGATGATGCAGTTGCAACGATTGCTGTGGATTCGTTTGCATTATTTGCATCAAAGGTACGAATTCTCATCGTTGCACCAGCACTTGCAAAAACAAACTCATTGAATACAACGTGAATATACCCAGTAGTGTTGGTAGCAATACCAGTAGTTGCTCCACCACCGATGGCAATTCTTGAGGATCTATTTGGATCTTCAAAGAAGACTGCAACAGGACCAGCAGTTCCAATACCAGTTCCACCAACATCACCGATTGCTGTAGTACTATTAAGTCCAGCAACTGGAACTAGAACCTCATCATAATACGACGATGAAATACCAGAATGTTCGTTAGTACCGTATCTTCTATAAACCCATCCACGCACATCTGCAAAGCAATTCCAAGGAGTATTGTTTCTATCATTCTCAGACAGATGTTTGGGAATAGCGTAGTTATTTGCTGCGGTTTCAGATGCTGTGGAAATGCCCCAGAGTGCCATTCTTTTTACCTATAATTCGTTAATCTAAAAAGTATTTATAAAAAAATGAGACCTCGTTAGTTAGAGGTCTCTTTGTTTTTTGAAAGAACCAGTAAAATATTTCTTATGAACTGATAGACAGTATTTGCCTTTATTTTTTTATTTTGTCCAAGATATTCAGAAAGGGAAAACAATAATCCAAGGACTACTGTTATTCCCCAATTTGCTACTAAACAACTAATCACTTGCAGTTCTTGAGAAGAGCTACTCTTACTGTTGAGGCAATTACATTATCAATATCGTTGTCGGTTGTTGCGACATAACGATCAATCAGATCCACAACCAGTTTCTTTACCTGGCAGGAATTCATAAACTGAATCAAGACTGGTTTTAAAAGATTTACTACGTTAGCCATTTTGAGAATCCTATTACAACAATATTATTTAGGAATTTTACCGAATTTTAACAATCACACAGGATTATTTCTAATATTTTCTGCACGTTTCCTTTGATTCTCTCTATCTACTGCCATTTGCTTAAGTGCTCTTTGATATGCTTTTGGATCTCTTTGAATTGCCATTCCAACCAAATCGGATCTTTTAGCACGTTCTGCAGATGCCTTTGCTGCAGGAGCAACTTCGGTTTCTTCGTGAGTAAGAGAAACTCCCTTATTTAACATTTGAATCTTTTTTAATTCAATTTGTTTTTGAAGAGAGACTTCCTGTTTCTTTTTTGCTGCCAGAGCAGGATCTGGTTTTTCTTGCTGAGTAGCAGTTGGTGCAGTTTCAGTTGCTTCCTTTGCAACTCTTTTTGCCTGTTTTGTGGCAGTTGCATACATTACTTCTTTTGCCCTGTCACCATATCTTGCTCTAAATCCAGGAAGATTTTTCTTCATAGATTTTACAATTTCTTCCTTTTTAGCAGTTTCTGCATCAGTCAAAGTTTTTTCATCAAGTTCCATTTCCTCACTTTCTCCAACAACTCTGCGAACATCTCTTGCAACTTTACCTACTGTCTTTACACCCGATACAACTCCTTTTCCAAATTCAGCAGCACCCTTTCCAGCAACCCTTAGTGCCTTACCAGCAGTTGCAGTTGCTGCTCTGTGACGTTCCATACCACTTTGATATGCACTTAAAGCACCAAGAATACCTTTGGCAATTCTATCCTTTACTGTTCTTTTAGGTTGCGCTTGCGTTGGTTCCGGTTGTTTTTCTACTGCTTTTTTTACAGATGTTCTTTTAACAGATGATGATGGAGAAAACGATGATAGTCTTCTTGTTGTTCCATGAGATGCAACCTGTTTCTTAGTTGCCGTTGAGGGTGCAGTTCCTTTTGGAAGTTTTTTTGGACTTTTTTTCTTTCCAACTAAAGTTCTTGCTTCAAACAAATTATAATCCTCAGAAATTTCAAACACAAAATCAACAAAATTTTCAAGTCCCATATCCTCTATAAGAATATCAAGTCCATACTCATTTAATCCCTGCTCATAAAAATATTCCGTGGAAATATCTACAGTCTCTAAAATAAATTCTTCGTCAAGTTCCATCATCTCAATTAATTCACCACCAAGATTTTGAATTGCTTCTGTTATAGATGGATTGATTTTAATTTTATTTTTTACAGATTTTTCTACAATCTCTTTATCATTATCCTGATGGTCTACAACGTCAATAACTTCACGAAGATCATCTCTCCAATTTGAGAAACCTTCTTTTACTTTCTTTTTCTTCTTGAACTTGCCAGAAACTTCTCCTTCCTCATATCCTATTCCATCACCATCATCATCCCACCATTTTTTCACTTCCTTTTCTTCTTTCTGAGTTGAAATTTCTTGCTTGATTACATCTCTACGATGCTTCAAATACTTATCTTTCTTTGTATTTGGAACACCATCATTGTCAATATCCGAATCTTCCTTACCTACTGGATCAAGACCTTCTTGAGTGATACCTTTCTTTGCTCTCAATGCTGCTGCTTTTTCAAGTGTTCTTTTTCTTGCTGCTTCACGCTCATCCTGAGGAATAGCACTTACTGCACCAAGTCTTTCTGCAGGTTGTCCGGGAACTGCCGATTCTGAAATTTGTTCCAGATATACTCTTGAAATATCATTAAGAATATTATTAGACATTTGAATAAACGCTTTCTTTTATTTTCTTATACTTATTTATAAAATTGATTGCATATGCCTTACCACCCGATTGAAGGTTATCTGAACCAGTACCAATTGCACCAGGAGTTTGTTTTGCCGCATATTTAAATGCACCAAGAGTTCCAGTTAATGTATTTGGCTTTCCTGGTGTTCTTTGTGCGCTATCCATCTTAACTTCTGTATATTCCATCACATCTTTAATCCAAGATTTAAACATTCTATTTTCTTCAGTAACACAAATCAAGTGATTGGTTCCTCTACGCACGATATTGCCAACCAATCCAGTATTTAAATTCTCTATAATATCGCCAATTTTAAATATTCTTCCTTTTATATAATTTTCACGTAGATTACTTATATCATACTTTGGAGCAATCTCCCATAATTCATAGGATTCTTTTTTAACTTTTGATTTCTTCACTTGCATTCCTTGACGAACAGCATCAAAGAGAGTCTGAACATCACCATCATCAAGTGTTTTTGGAGTTCCTTTACGGAAAGCATCAAAATCATTATCCATTACTGCCTTACGCATCTTAGATGCAGACATACCTTCTGCACCTTCTGCATCTGCATCTCTCATACCAGCAGAAATAACACGAATCAAATCAAACTGATAAAGATCTCCATTGTACTTTTGAGCAAGATTTTCAAATTCTGCTTGGCGATCCGAACCAACAACAATATTTACATTTCCATATCCATCCTTATCGGCATTCACAAGAACATCAAAGATAGTTCTCATATCAGGATCATTAATAATCTGTTCCTCATAGTCAGGGAACATCTTTCTCATATAAGAAATCTTTGTGCTTGCATCCAGTGGATTCTTTTTAGAGTCTTGAGTTCTTGATGGATAGATTTTAAGATTACCACCAATTGCTGCCTTATTTGCTGCCTTCAGAAGTTTTTCGTGTCCAATTGTTGGTGGATTAAATCTTCCAAATACAATCGTCAGAGTATCACCATCTGCGGCCGATTGTTGTTTAGGTGCAGGTGCTACTGCTCTTGGTGCAGGAACAGGAGCGGCGGCGCCAGGTGCTTTATTTTGAGTTGCTATTACTTGTTGATTTGCAGGAGTTCTAACTTGATTTGGATCTTGCTCACCTGCTTTCTGTTTTTGATTATAAAAAACCAATTTTCCCTTTTCTGTCTTTGCAACAACCTCTCCACGAGAATCTACCCATTCACCGTGTCCGTCACTTTTGAGATTGAGTTTTTGTGCTTGCATCGATGCCTGTGATGCACCCGCCTCAGTCAAAAATCGGAAAAAACTTTTCATATTGTTTGTTACTATACCTTTATTTATTTCCCAATATTTTTATAAATTTATGCTCCCGTATAATGTTCTATAGAATGACAGTTCGCACATAACACTTCACACTTATCAATTTCTTTCATCAAAGAAGAAAGTTTTCTTTGTCCTATTTTTGAAGAGACATTAAATTCTTTATCAGAATTCATATGATGAAACTGAAGAACTCTATAATCATTATTTCCACATTTATTGCAAGATAATGTTTTTTTATAATTTAAAAATTCTTTTTTGTAATCGTCTCTTCTTTTATCCAATACAACCATCTCACAAGAGAAGCACATCCATCTATAATAATTTTGCTTTCCTCTATTTGCAATTCTAAAATCTTTTATTTCTTTTCTTTTATTACAACACTTACATACTCTATGTGTCCCAAAATCACTTAACTCTTTTGGATTATTTTCATACCTAATTCTAAGTCCTTCACTGATAGTTCTTGATTCTATATCTCCTCTTTTCTTTGCCTTTGCAATAGCACCAGCACTAATACCATATTTCTTATGCAAATCACGATACGCCAATCCAGAATTATAATCTGCAGATATTATATCCCAATCATAAACTTTTTTACCCATTTTAGAATAGCAACTCTACTACTCTCTATTTATAATGGAGTGTAAGGAAATTGAATCCTTATTGCTGGAATGCAAATCCAGAGTAATAACCGTTATACGAACACCCCGATAAAAACATTATAAAACCCCCTTGCGGGGGTCAGTGTGCCAGTTTTGGAAGTGGTATCAGCGTCTTTTTGATTGTGCTTCTTTTTCTACCCTATAACTATCTGGTTCTCCAGTTTTATTTGCTTTCGCAGCAGCAGTTTTTCTCTTTGAAAATTCAGCACCCACTTTTGCCATTTTTCGGTCTCTATAACCGTGAGGGTCTTCTGGAGTTCCCATTCCCATACCACCTCCCTTGGAGAGTTTTTTAATATAATCTTTTTTTCCAAATCTTGGTTCTTGATATGCTTCATCAAGAATATCTTCTCTCCACTCTTCACTCATATTTACCATAATGCTTTCTGCTGCTTCATAACTATCAGCATATCCCTCATCAAGAAGATGTGAAAGAATGATGTCGTAAACATCAACTTCTTCTCCAAGTCTTGAGGCAAGATTTCCTGCACTAGAAGAAGCTGCTCTAGCAGTTTTTCCTACAGCACTTTTAACATTTCTTGATGTTCTTGCTGCAGCATTCTTTGCCCCTTGCCCCGCTCTATTTGCAGCATCAGAAGCTGTTTGTGCCGCAACACGTCCAGCCGCATATCCAGAAACTGCAGCAGATGCTGCCTTTTGTTTAGCTTTACGTGTAACAGATGCTACCTTATCTACTGCAGATGTAATTTTTCCCTTAACTCTAGATGCAATATCAGAAACAACCTTTGCTCTTAATCCTCTTCTCTTTTCAGGATCTTTAGATCTTGCTGCCATACCTGGAGCGGGATGAAGATTTCTACTTGCTGCATATGATGCAACTGGTTTATCAACAACATTGAATTTGGCAGATCTCCCTGCTTCTTTTGCCTTTCCAACAGCAGATTTTGCTGCTCCTTTCAGTCTTCCAATAGCACCGGTTACTGCATCTTTTACTCTAGCAACGGTTGCTGCTCTTGCCGCAGATCTTTCTGCTGATTTTTTAGTTGAACTTGCCGATTTCTGATATTGCTTTGCCGCTGCAGATCCGGCAGGGGCATATGGATTCAACTCTAAAAGAACTCCTTCAAGAAGATCTTCAACTTCACCAAAATTATATCCTTCATCAAGCATTTCTCCAATTGTTTCATCTACAATATCGTCAAGTTCTTCATCAGAAAGATATTCAACTCCAGCAAAATCATCAGACATTTCTTCTAACTCATTTCTGATGTCTTCATCATAGACTGCAGAATATGCTTCGTTGAGACCTCTAAAAATGCTTAAATCCATTGTTATAAAAAAATACTTTTGTAGTTATTTATAAATTAAATATCTCCAACTACACGATTTTCACTTCTATGAACATCAAACGTTCCTTCAGGATATCTTGCAGATAGTTTTTGATAGTTGATTTCCATCAATTCTTCAAAGGTGGTATCAAGAGCAATACAAAGTTGGGACATATACCAGAGAATATCTCCTGCCTCTTTCTTCATATGAATAATATTATCTTCGGTATAAGGTTTTCCTTGAAGAAACATCTTCTTTACAATTTCAACTAATTCACCTGCTTCGGCAGACACTCCAAATGCCGCAGTAAGAAGACGAGGAACATTAGCATCAGCAAGTTCCAGTTCTGTTAGACGAGCAAGAAGTGCTGCAAAATCACTACTTGCTTCACTTGTTGTCTGACGGACAAATTCAATATACTTTGCCGGATCAATATTTGCCATTAGAATTTAAATCCCTCGAATGATTTTTTTGGTTTCTTTTCTTCATCATTATACTTCTCATCCTTACCATTGTCAAGAATATCTTGTTGAGCATTTTGTTCAACATCATATAATCTCATTTTAGCTCTATCAATACCAACAACAAATCTTTTATTCATTGTTGGATCATTATATCTATTCTTCAATTGTTTAACAAGTATCTGCCCAAGTCCTTCCAATTCTTCAGTTGAAATAAGAGCAAACATAAGATCAGCAGTGGCAGGCAAACCAAAGGATTCAGAAGTATCAGTAAGTTCAACATCAGAATTGCCATAACCACCACGAGTAGTCTGAGTAGCGGAAACAATTGGAACATTAAACTCAACTGCGAGTCCCCGAAGTTCTTCTGCAATTGATTTGATATAAGAATAAGAATTGGCAGCACCATTTGCTTTATGCCTACTGGAAGCACAGATGTTAAGGTAGTCAATGAAAATAATATGAGGTCTAAATGATTTCTTAAGTGCAAGTTCACTAAGAAGTGACTTGAAGTGTCCTGCGTGTGCAGAAGCAGTAGGATACTCTTTAATAATTAGAGTTCCTTGTGTCTTCTTTGCCAGACTATTTACCTTACTCTCAAACATAGATTTTGGCAATTCATTCAATTGTTGAATCGGAATATTCAAAAGATTTGCGTCAATTCTTTCAGCAATTCTTTCCTCTGCCATTTCAAGAGTGATGTAGAGAACGTTCCTGCCTTGCAATAAGACGGAAGCAGCAACGTGGCACATAAAGAGACTTTTTCCGACACCCGTACCAGCAAGAGCGATATTGAGAGTCTTATTAGGTAGACCACCTTTTGTGATCTTGTTAAAAAACTCCAAGTCAAATTCAATTTTTTCTTCCTTTCTATGATAGGTTTCATATCTTTTTTCATAGTCTAACAGATAATCGTGTCCGATTGCGGTATCAAAAGATACTCCAAGAGCATCAGATAAGATTGATGGAATGCTATCACGATTTTTCTTTTCATCTTTACCATCGGCAATATGAATTGATTCCATCAGAGCCAAATAAATGGCACGATCACGGCACCACTTTTCGGTAGTATCAACTAACCAATCAAATTCTGTGGGCACATTATCAAGACATTCAATCAGATTCAAAATTTGTTTGAAACTATCTTCATTAATATCTGTGCGTTTTTCTACCTCAATAGAAAGAACTTCTTTTGTGGCAAGTTGATTGTATTTTTGAATAAAATTTAATATTTCCTGAAATACAATTTTTTGATTCGTTTCTTCAAAATATTCTGGTTTAACAAAAGGAATAACCTTTCTTGTATATTGTTCATTATGTAAAAAATTTCTTAGAATCAAAAATTCAACTTTATCCATCTATTTTGTGCTGTGGGTTATCAGGGTAATGTGGAACATCAAAAACAAAAGTAATCCTAACTTCATCTCCAATATTAACTGTACCATGAGGTTGTTTATTATCAAACCAAAAAAGAGTTCCTGGTTCTACTATTATACTCTCATTTCCAACAAAATATTGATACCTGCCGGAAATTGATAAATGGTAACGATCTCTTGTCAGGTAATAAGTTCCTTCGTCAATATGGGCACCAACAATTTCATCAACTGGAAGGGAAAGAAATCCACATCTATCAATTTTATTAAAATACTTTTTGAGTATTTTTCTTATTTCACTGTGATGTTCATATGCCGGTGTCTTAATACAAATCTCAGTATCACCAACAATCTCATCTGGTTTTTCAATACCACCCATTATTAACTGAAGAACATCAACTGTTGTTATATGAGTATGTGGATCTTTAAGTTCCACATTTTTAAGTTTTTGTTGAGATCCCCAGTCTTTTGGATTTTTTTCTAATTGGTGAATTATTTTTTTTGTATCAATTTTAGTTTTAATAACTTTAATACAATCACCCATAACTAAACTCTTTTCGTGCAGTTTCGTCAAGAGCTTGCATTATTTCTGGAGTAAAATATTTTTCTGGATCTTTTAGGATTTCTTTGGCATAGATTTTCTTGCCATCCATTTCATATCGTCCTGCAACATTCTTCCAAAGTCCACCAAGTTCTCCCAATTCAAGAAGTCCATAATAACGATCAAGACCACGTTCATCATAAAATAAACGAATCTCAACATCCTTATTTTCCTTACTCAAACGCGACTTAGCAGTCTTTGCTTTGATAATGTTTCCAATGACTTCTGTTCCATCTTTTTCTTTTTTCTTGCTGAGATACACAATAGTAGAACTGGCGTACTTAAGACCAGAACCACCACCCATCTCTTTAGTAGGAACATAGGAACCGATGACATCGTAGGTATGATTGGTTACAATCATTGGAATTTTTGCTTGACCAAGTTTAAGTGTAAGCATTCGGAATGCACCTTTCACAAGTTGAGATTTGGTCATATCTCGGACTTGCTTTTCATTTAGGGCATCAGTAATCTCTTTATCAGTAGAAAGCATACCCAGAGAATCTAATACAAACATACAAGGTTTGCGATCATCCACTGGTGACTTAAGATATATATCTACTGCTTTCAGTGCCTTATTTCTAAAGTCTTCAATTGTAACTACTCTGACAACCACAAGACGTTTCGTATCAACACCACGACTTTCTAGAAGTGATTTAGTGATTGCTGCTTCAGTATCAAAATAGAGACAATATCCATCAGGATTACTATCAAGAAAATTCTTAACGACAGCCAGACTGAAAAAAGTCTTTCCCGTAGAACTTTCACCTGCGATTGCAGTAATCTTGTTACCAGATACACCACCAAAGATACTCCCACTGACAAGAGCATTAAAGATGTATGAACCCGTGTCCACATAAGTTTCAGTCTCATCAATGTCTGATGCCAACTCTGTGTAGTCATCGCCAATTTCTTTTACAATATCTTTAAGAAAATCCATCAAATTACCATCCCGTATTCTTCGCGTAAGATTTTTTTATAATAATCAGGATTTGTATTCCTGACTTCTTTTACAGTTTTAAGTTTTTTATAAAGTGCAGCATCACCTCCCACACCAAGAGCACTAATAATTGTATCCAGTTCTTTGTCAGTGATTGGTAATTCCATTAAGAGAAAAATAATTCAAGGTTTACTGTTTTTTCTACGTTCCACCCAATAGCATCAAGAATTGATTTGAGTGGTTCTAGAAATGCTTTTTCAAATTGTAATTCATAGTCAATAAATTTGTCAAGATTAAGTTCTTTAGGAAACTCTTGAATGAATGAGATAATATTCTCATGAATAGTATTCGGTTTTTTCAAGTAGACAAACTTAATCTTTTCGCCATTCTGAATAAGTGAATATTTATTTGTTAGTTTTGCTTCCTTAACGTAATGATTAAAGAGAAGTGCTCCACGAACATGAATAGGTGTTCCCTTGGTATAAATGGTTGAAGAAGATTGATACTTGTTAACATCAGACACAGAACGAGGAAATGAAATTTGTTCTGGTGAAAGTTTTTTGAACTTAGCACGACACTCATCAATAAACTCAATCACCTGCTCTTCTGTTCCACTCATCATCAGTTTCAAACCATCCTTAATCATCTGGCGGCAAGGTGCTGGAGTAGAAGATTTAACAGCCTCAATACCCATCATCTTGAGTTTGGGTTCTGTATATGCTACTCCTTCACTATTCCAGACGTTCAGAATATAACGCTTCTTGGCAGTCCAGATTCCACGGTCGGCAATATTCTCCCGCTTCATCTGCATCTTCTGATCGTAAGCATTTACATAGTCTGCCAGTTCTTGGTAAGCACCTTCAATATACTTCTCAAGTTCCAACGAAGCGACCTTATCAAGGAACGAGACAATGCTTTCAGTAGTTTTCTCTCTTCCCTTGAATACAGCCTCAACCACAGGGCCCATATTAAGATAAATGGAATCGGTATCAGAAGCAATAACATAATCTACATCCTCAGTCTTAAGAAGTTTATTGATATAGGCATTCATCTTGGTTTCAATCCAGCGAATAGAAACTTGCCCCGAAAGAGTGATTGCCTCGGCATTTTCTAATTTGTAATAACGGAAGTACTGATTGCCGATAGCACCATAAGCAGAGTTAAGAGAAATCTTCTTTGCCATTTGAATGTTATTGCATCTGGCAATTTCCTTTTCCAATGCTTTTGTCTTTTTCTTTTCATATTCCTGTTTTGCCACAATCATCTTCTTCTTAAAGATGACTCGCTCATTATACATCTTCTCCATCAACTCTGGAAGCATACCTTTTACTCTGCGGTAAAGTGCTCCATTTGCAGTCATAGTTAAGTTTACTTTTTTTAAAGGTTCTAAATTCAATTCTTGATTTAGAAGTTTATCTACATTAACTTTTGCAGAAAGTTCTCTTACCTGTTTAAGTGTTTCCAGTTC
>Ga0214923_10001151_pt1 | contig 38196 bp, 39 predicted proteins | sample LL1510_MetaG_FD_177993 | JGI IMG/M metagenome (GOLD analysis project Ga0214923, IMG submission 177993) | Freshwater microbial communities from Lake Lanier, Atlanta, Georgia, United States - LL-1510 | ecosystem: Environmental > Aquatic > Freshwater > Lake | place: USA: Georgia | collected...
TGAACGCAGTTCCAATAGAACTCGTAGTTACCACTTCATTTGAGACCACTGCATTTGTAATTAAGGCATTGCTCGTCGTACTATAAGTCACAAGAGCAGACGCAACAGTTGTATTTGTAAAATTGCCATTTGCAATAGACGCGGTACTGATTTGAGCAGAACTAATGGTTACATTCCCAAAATTTCCGGATGACACCGTTGCATAGCCAATGAACGCATTAGAAACTGTTCCCGACTGCACAGTCGCCGTGTTCAACGTACTTGCTCCCGTCACGTTTAATGTACCTGCCGTCACATTTGTATCAACCACATTCAAAGCTGTAATGTTCACACTGTACAATGTTCCCTGAACGTGCAAGTCATTTATTACACGTAAAGAGCCTACTGTGGCCTGTCCCGTAACCTGAAGCCCACCAATAGTTGCAGTATTAACGCTAATGTCGTTCATCGTAATCTTGTTGAAATAGGCATCCTTTCCATAAACGTCTCCTTGTATTCCCAGTCCACCAAAAAGCTTTAACGATCCCGTTGAAGGTGATGTCGAAGCAGTCGTGTCAAGAACAATGATCGCCTGATTAAAATAATACGGCGACGTACTATATGACATGTGTATAATACTTACACACAAAAAAAACTCCTCAAATAATCTACAAACACCATTTCAATTTAAACGCACCTGTTTCCCTATTTCAATTTAAACGCACATGTTTCCGTATTTAAATTTAAACACACGCTATTCCATAATAATAATATACGCTATTACTTATTATTGAGTGAGCCTGGATACTCATAATATACGTATATGATACCATTTTTCTTAGATGCCACAGGGTAAATGCTGTACAAATCACGAGCTTGCAATTCGTCGTCAAAAAATACATGACAAAAAGAACTGCCATCACACGATTGAAATTCAGATAACGCTGTATAACGCAACTTTAAAACATTACCCAACTCGTTCATCAACATCTCACGTGTCACCGCCTTAGGTATCATAAGAATACCCACTACAGCCATATACTTTTAAACTGAAAATATAATATTCTGAATTCCATTTTTGTTTGTTAATTGTAAAATGGAGGTTAGCGGGGAAAGACTTTTTCATCTCCTTTTGTGTATGCTAGTCATCAGTTGCCTTGTAGCTCAAACAATGGTTATCGTATTAAATGTGCTAACACTCGCAATCGAAACGGTAGCCCGATATATTATTAAACAAAAGTGTCGTAAAATGGTCAACAGTGAACAAGAACAAAATATCGTTGGATATGCAGAAAGTGCCAATTATGCAAATGTGTCTTTTTAAAAAAAAATTGTAAATGTTTTTATTAAAGTACTATAGTATAAGATGTCAAATGAAGGACCATCACCTGTTTTGTTTTTGATTTTGGCAATCATATGCACTTCTTTATTATGTTTGTCAGCTAGTGTAGCAAGCTTCTTTACAACACAAAATGGACCTAGTACACAAAGTACACAAAATGGAAAAAGTGTACAAACTGGACCTAGTACATCTCCTCCACCGCCACCGCCACCTCCACCGCCACCTCCACCACCACCGCCACCTCCATCACCACCGCCACCACCACCACCTGTAGTGAAAACACGTACAGACTTCATGGATGGGCTTATCAGAAATAAAAAAATAGACAGGTGCCTCGCCTTTAATGGCACAAGTTTCCGTTTTGGCTCCTGTGTTCCCACAGATCCTGAACAATTGTGGACATATAACAACACAACTCTTCAACACAAGGCAACTAAACAATGTCTTGACGGCGTAGGCAGCGGTAGTTTGTTTTATCTCCGTAATTGTGATCCAAGTGATCCTTTTCAGCAATGGACATACAAAAAACCCAACTTTGTACAAAATGCCTATGGCCGATGCCTCCAAACGGACGGTCAAAAACTTTCTTTCATGGAATGTGATCCAAATGATCCCGAAATGGCTTGGGAAACATCAGGTACCATCGTCACGTAACACCTTACTTTGATTTACACCATGACAATAGCTTTTTGTTAACTGTAATTTTTTGCGGATCAAATGATTTCAAGTATACTCCTTTAAGTGTCTTTATGCGACTCATTGCAACATATACTTGGGCATCACAAAAACAATCTTCAAGATCTAAAATTGCACAATCCATAGACAAGCTTTGTGACTTGTGAATTGTTATACTGTACGCTAATGTAAAAGGCAGTTGCTTACATGTGACTTTTGCTGAACCCATTTCTAGATCAAATTCCGCTCTTGGAATATTGTCTGTGTACCCATTGTCAAAACGCACTCGAATCGATTGTGCGTATATTTCCAAAACTGTACCTACTGAACCATTTACTAGCCCATTTGACACGTCCAAGTTCTTGATCAACAATACACGACATCCCCTCCGCAAACGTAAACGGATCGTCCCTTTCTGCTCCATTTGAAAACGTATGTCTTTTAATAGTACCTTGGCCAAATCAGGATCACCTGTACATTTGAATTCAGCCTCAAATATGTAATCACGTTCCGGAATCGCATCCAAGTTTACCGTATTTATTGCACTTGCCTTGCGGTTACTACTCACAAGCACAGGTACACCTTCTTCCAATGGCATCTGGCGTCTTGTTAAAAGAGTTTGGATGTCCTCATGCGTATGTTCCCCTAAACGTATCCGTGAAAGAATCTCAGAATACACCTGATCAAAACGCTGCCTAAATGCTGTAGTCAACACAAAAAGACAATCCTTGAACATCCTGTTGAATAGTTCTGACTCGACCAATAACCGTGTATCCGCGCCTTCAGAAAATACAGGAGGCAATTGAAGAAAATCTCCTGATAATATCACCTGAATCCCACCAAAAAACATGTCTGTTCCTCGAATAATCCTCAACATCGCGTCAATTTTTTCGAATAATCCTGCCGACATCATACTTATTTCGTCAATGACTAAAATATCAATATCCTTTATCCTTTGCAAAAGCACCTTTTTGCTACGTACCCTACGAACTAGTGTCTGCACTGGAAAATCACCTGTACCAATGCCCAACAACGAATTGATTGTCACACCTCCTATATTGTACGCACTTATTCCCGTCGTAGCCGTTACAAATATGGATTTTGTGTCCTTTGTCCTCTTGTATATGTACTTGATCAACTCGCTCTTCCCCGTGCCAGCTTTTCCTATCACCAATATCGATCTCCCCTTATTAAACGCCTCGAATGCCTCCATTTGCGTTTCCGACAATTCCATTTCAGGCACCTTGAAAGAATCCCCCAAACACTCCCTTAGCATTTCTGTATACTCCACCCCAAGAGTCTCACATGTATTCGTATAAAATGACGTCATCTACCTCGAGTAAATCTTAAAATGGTAATTTTAAAATTCACTTTTTCAAATCTTTAAATCCACATTGCCTATGTACACTATTAGTTACTTTAGTTACTTTTAGTTATTTTGAACGACACTGACACTGTGACTGTGAGTTGATGATCTAATATCTATTTGTCTCACAAACGTTTAACAAACGTTTTAAATTGTCTACAGTTGTCAATAGAAATATTAAGCTGCTAAAGCCTTCAAACAACTTTCAGGCCACCAACCAGAACCACCTTCATCATATTGAATTTCATAAGAAATCTGATTACCAACTTCTTGAACAGTAAGTACGGTAGCACCAGTAATTTCACGATCCTCTACACGATCGACACGATCTCCAACTTTGAATGCAGGCATTTCTTTTTTGTTTACTAACAAGAAATTTTTTTGTTTTATTTAACGTAATTGAGGCTATTTACAAACTAAAAGTATTTACACCGGTGAACTTACATTACAACATTACAACATAGCACCTACAAGTACAACGAATATACAGTACTGAGCGTAATGTCTTTGAGCTCCGTTTACATATGGTACACTTTTGTTTGTGGAATCATTTGTGTTTGTAGAAGTAGATTCAGGTATATCTGTGGCCATACTCATTGATCCACTACTAAAAACAACATCTGGTACACTACTAGGTACCTCCGTAGACTCAATTGACTCCGTGTGTTCTGTAGGTTCAGTGTGTGACACGGTACTTGAGAAAGTTAGAGAAGCTTGTGGATGTTCACACAAAACACCTATGAAACCATCTGGACAGGCACAACCACCTTCAGCTAGAGGTTTGCCATTGTTTTCACATTTTGCTGTAAAATGTTCTCCAAAACCATTAATTTTAATGGCATCTAGTGCTTTTTGAAGTGCAGGATCAATACTAATTACATCTCTAATAGATCGTTTGCGTAATGTCACATTCTCTGCATTGTCTACTAGTTGAGCATCAATTTGAATAGCAATGTTCATAGGGATCAAACTTATCAAGTTGCTACTCATATGCTTACACGTATCCAAATACACCGATTTGTAATTGTCAAAGGTCTTTCTTAAAGAAGCAGTGTCTTGTATCACCATCGCAGAATCCATCATACACGATGAGATATAGTCCTTGTTTGACACAATCTCTAAACAAGAATCGCTCATCAAAGCTGCAGTACATTGGTCTTTGACAAATTGAGACTGTTCTTCTGATAATGTCGGCTGTACTTCAGTCTGTGTTGCAGTGTTATTAGGAGAGTTTGTTTGCGTTGCTATAGGTATTTCAGTTGTGTTGCTAGAGTCCGTTTGTGTTGCAGTGTTGTTCAAGTCTGTTTGTGTTGTAGAGTTATTCGAGTCCGTTTGTGTAACATTACTGTCTCCTGTATCAGATAAACCGCGTTTTGCAAATTGGTTCTTGTATTTGAAACCCGGATAATATCTATCGGGATCTGTGATCAAGGGTGTATAGCGACCCCATTGTGTATATCTGGACACTGCATTCCATGTAATATTAAATGGAATAGTATACAGCAGTCCTGTCGGAGTCTTCACAATAGTAGGAAGAACTTTAAGGGGTTTCACGCACTGTTTAAAAGACAATCCGGACCAATTTTGAATAATTCGCAACAGATCTTCAGAATAAGGTTGGAATTTATACATTACAACAGGTGTCATTGTCTTTATATTTGTTCCATTAATCACATTGTATACTTCGTTGTAATCCGTGCTGGAATTGCGAATAGTCCACGCGTTTGCAAAAATTGTCACATTGTTTGCACTTTCTGTTTTGGATTTGAATCCGACATACGTTCCATTGGGAAGCAAAAGCTTTGTAGAATTACCATCAAACGCTCCACATAATCCCGCCGTAAGTCCAGAGTATCTTGTAGGCACAAAGATAACTGTATCAAGATACCCTTGCGTTGCCGTTGGCCATGTTCTGCCTACAAGCGTAATTACCGCACCATCCATTAACAATATCTTGTGCGAGTTTGCGTTTTGAATCTCGTGACGAAGATAACCTGAAAGGAAACTGGAATTCCCTGCAGTAAACGATACCTGAATCTTTCCTGTCGATCCATTACTCGACACAATGAATTGAGCAGCTTGTTGACCATTTGACACATGAAATGTGCAAGCAATGTTACACGTAACATAATTGTTACATGGCATCTGAAGGCACTGTACAGACAAGAAAGGACTTTGCATCAACCAAACAGTGTGATAAGACTGATAATCATACATTTGTCCATTGAACGTCACAAAGTGAGGATCACCTGTAGAACTGCACGTGGCACCCTTATTAACCTTGAGATTTGTCAATACCACAGTGTCGTTGGACACAAGCTTGTTTGTCTCTATTTCCGTCAACTCTGCCAGGATTTCAGCTCTTGAAAAGGCTACATTCAAGCTCGAAAAACTGGATTGTCTGTCAATGTACATCCTTTGAGGCACTTGCCAGTTTGTCACATCAAACACAGCCGATTGACAACCTGAAAATGTTACCGCAGTCGACGTGAAATTAACTACCATGTCATTTTCCGGAGGCGAATCAAGGTTCACCGAAAAATACGCTTCGGCCGCGTTCAAATTTTCAAAGTCAATTGTCTTGGGCGAAATAACCAAATGCTGAGCTGTAACACTAGCAACACACAATGCAAAAGTAAAAACGTTCATTTTCAAGTCAAGTTTTTTTTAGGTTTTGTTGAGTTTAGTTCGAATTTTATAAAAGCTGTATCAAAATTCACTTTTTTCTCAATTAAATGGCATTTGTTTTTTGTTTGTAAATGGTAAGAGTCATGTTTACGTGCAAAGAGCGTAAGCAAAAGTACAAGGAAGTTCAAAAAGTCGTACAGAAATATACAAACGATGTGTATACTCAATTCAATGTAAAAAATGTATTAGGCCGCGGCTTCCAAGGCACTGTATACAAAGCATCGCATCCCAAAACTGGTGCCATTGTCATTAAACGAACAACTGTCACAGAATCCGATGCACGCAGACGAAATTTAAAGTCCAGACGAGCCCTACGTAAACCTGTATTTATTGAGTTCGCTGCTGGTGAAATGTGCGCCCAACTTGTTTTAAATAAAATATGTCCAAATGTGACACTGACTTACCACCACGAAATCATTAAACACTGCAATAAAGTGGAAAATTTTGGTAGGGAAAAATACTGCAGTCTGCAATACATGGAATACATCAATTACAATACATTTGAAGAATTTGCACAGTATCGTCATCGAGAAGGTCTCTGGTACAATGCTATCTTCCAAATTCTTGCAGGACTGTACGCCCTAAAGTTACACTTTAATCTAATACACAATGACTTTCACGGCCGCAATTTGCTCGTCCACAAAATTGAACCTGGAGGATATTGGGTATACATTATCGACGGAAAACGATATTATGTGCCTAATATGGGCTACATATTTCTCGTTTCCGACTTTGGATTGTCTTGGATCCCTGGGAAAATGTACCCTGGAGACTACGTCCGCAAACGAGATCAAGTTTATATGTTAATGGACTCCAACGATACCAAACTAAATAAAAATACTCGGCTGACTTGGGACCTCATGAAACTAAAACGACTGACCATCGACCCTCTTCTTAAAGTTTCTAAAGAACTCCCTGACCACTTTAAGTTTGAATTCATGGAAATATTTAGAGACCTCATCGATAACTCCGTCAACGTTAGCACCCTTGGAGACATTATACGTGAACTATACGGTTCTCAAATTATCCGTGGCAAACAATGCAAAGAATTCCCAAATTATTGCTACAATAAACGTGAATTTGTATGTGGCGAACGCATCGAAACCTATAATTTTAATAAAAAAGTCTCCCAAGTAATTTGACGTTGAAATTTATTTTTACGGTTAAGGTAATGAATGCATTCTTACTTGGTGCGTTAAGTATTTCAATGTCATTGGTTGCAGTAGCACTAGTAGTTGTAAATTTTACAAAGCCCCACCAAAAAAAGTTGAGTACACTTACATATCACCAATTCAAAAACGTCATATCCCATTTGCTTATGCAACATACCGGTATTCCAAAATTGGTATTCCGTACAGGTCCATTTCCCTTGTACAAGGCACCAGAAGTTGTAATAAATTATCTCGAAGATCTCGTAAAGAAAAATCCCGAATACACACAAGTGTATTTCAATGATGAAGATTGCAAAGAATTTGTGAAAGTGTATTTTCCTGAGCACCTCCAGGCATACAATGCGCTTATTCCTACCGCATTCAAAGCCGACCTTTTCAGACTACTCGTATTGTACCAATTTGGAGGAGTATACAATGACATTGGTCACCTTTATGTTCAACCAATTTCCACTGTTATACAAGACGGTGATGAGCTTGTTTTTGCTATTGATCACCCATTACAAAACTCGGGCGGCTTACACAACGCATTTATAGCAAGTATTTCGGGCCATCCCATCATAAAAAAGGCCATTGAACGCATTGTACACAATGTTATGACCCGGTCCTATGGAGAAAATCAATATGATATTACAGGACCCGTTGCTCTTGGAAAGTGTGTAAATGAATTTTTCGATAAACCTAGCAAAGCTCCATTCACCAAAGGTTATACCCATTACAAAGGCTTTACATTGAAATTTGTAGATTATGCACTTGGACACGTCCCTCACCTTAACATGCCCAAAAACATCCTTGATCTTGATGGAAATGTGGCTATTGTCACTAAATTTCCAAATTACTATAATATAATGTACTCAGATCGCAACACATTACATTACGACGAATTGTACAAACAAAAAGTTGTTTACAAATTTTAGATGTAGTGTACGTTCAAGGTACAAAAGTCTAAGATGTCTTGAAGTTTGTAATAGGCTAACACACCATAGCAATCCTGTATGCCTACAGATACTATAACCGTGTCATCTTTCACCACAAGGCCGCTTGCAAATTCAATGTTGTTGGACTCTGACTCCACAGCAAACTCGGGGCTGACAGACGTGATACTAAATGGAGGTGTTGCGCTAAATGTGTAGAAGAAATTCTTACGAATGGGTCTGTTGCCATTTTCACGGGTATGCGCAATTCCCAAAAATTGCCCTCCCGGAATGCGTTGTGGCGGGGCGCCCCCACCAATGTGTCTAGTATACGGGATGTTTACCTTTTCTGTGTAAACCCGCTCACAAATGCCAGTCTCGATATTGCACTTGATTATTACTCTAGGCGAAATAACTGTGTATTCAAAATACAGCTCAGAATTGAATTCAAATGGCATCCAATTTTTTTCTATATGGGACATTCCCTCAAGACTGAGATACATGATATCATTAGGATTGGATACCCTAAAAATAATAGGTACATGAATAAACATACCTTTGCGTACTGCTCGGTAATGTGCATATACCCACACTTCTCCCCTAAATGTAAATAATCTTGGATCCTCCATTCCAAGATTCCGTGCATTATTGTTGTCGGTTGTGTAGTTGTTCAATACAACATATGCAAATGGTGAATCTTGATACCACTTGATCAATAAACTTGCGTCTGCCTTATGATCCTTGTGAAATACACCAGTACTTGTATCCACAGCAGCATCACTGCTAAAGACATGTTGTGTGTCGGTAAGACACTTGGCCGTCGATGAAAGTCTAGCTACAATAAGGATCCTATTGTCATGATTTATAATGCTTGGATTAAATACAAAGTACTTTTCCAAAGTATTCAATACAAACGGTCCGGGACCTACCCGTTGCCTCTGAACACACGCAAGAGAACGCCTTCCATTTATAAACGTTTCACGACCCGTAACAACCAAAGCAATCAATAAAATTAAGCCGGCTAATACAAACCATACCATTAATATGTACCAATAAAATATGCAACTGTAAAAAAAAACGAAAATGAGGTGACAAGCCATCCCATTTTGACATGGATCTTGCCTACATTTTTGGAACAACCAGTATAGTTTTGTATTGCATTTGTTACTTTCCACAAATTCATGTCATTGTCAAAGCCAAGTCCTCCGAAGGAGTATCAGTAACAAGCATTCTTCTTTGGACGCAAGCGGACATGCTCAGTCTTGTTGCAAGTGTACTCCTTGACTTGGATGTTATCCTGATTATTATCAACTGGTACAACTTTATTATAGGCATAGTAATGATAATTATCGTCATCAAATATCAACGTCGAAAATCTTGTAAAGCATCCGTGATCATAAGCGTGTGTGTAACTGCCGTAAACATTATTGTTTGTATTGTTGTGTCGGCATTACGTCACCCAGATACAGTTGCAGGCATTACCATTGGATATTTTACTACCGCTACTTACATTCTTGGTCGCTTTCCTCAAATTGTTGAAAATTTAACAAGAAAAGGCACAGGAGAAGTGTCTGTTTCCATGTACATTTGCACCATCTTTGCAAACATCTGTTACATAATAGTTTGCTTTCTAGACCCCACGGCCATTTTTGAAAATCTCCCATGGATTATTTCAACTATGGCATGTACCATACTCGACTTTGTTATTCTTTTCCAAGTCTGGTATTATCCCAAAGCAAGTTTGCCAAATTAATATTTTATTATTAAAATGTAAAGATGGATTACTATCCACCTCCACCACCTTACTACGGGCCCCCTAAACAGGACAATACAATGATCATCGTCCTTGCTGTGTTATTTTGTCTTAGTATCAGCATTGCAGTATATTTCCTTTTGTCACAAAGCACCACCAACACCACGAGCACAGTTACATTAAGTAACGCAGAAATCGCCGAAAAACAAAAAGCTGCTCAAATCGCTCAAGAACAAGCAGCAGCAAACCTCCAAAAATACATACCACCACCACCCGATATGAATTGGTCAGGTAAACTTATTTCAAATAACGGCCGTTGCGGTCCAAATGAAGGTGACAAGAGTTGTACAGGAATGAAATGCTGCAACCTCTACGGTGTCTGCGGTGGATTCAAAGGCAACAAAGACTATTACTGTTACGAAACAGCAGGCTTTCATGGACTGTATGATGGACGCGAACCATAAACTCGCTTACAACTAATTTACATCAATGTGTCTATTTATGTAAATTACAAGTTACTTCTAAGTTACTTCTAAGGTTTCAATATTATATTCAAACTATTTGAAATAAATGACTGGGGAGTGTAATTACAGTCAGGTGCAAAGAGGGGGCGACTCTAAGTTACTTACAAGTTGAATTTAAAATTTATATCTGAGATCTTTCCCACAGACAATTGCGAGCGTTGTTCAAAACCGGATAAAATCAATTTGCAATTAATCTCTTTTAATATGTCCCCTACTGTACGGTTGCGATTAGCCTTCATTGTGTCAAGAAAACAATGTGTGAACGCACCTTGTCCCTGACCTCCAAAAGAAGCATCCGCTGAAGTCTGAGGATCTCGGCATCCTGAAAATAATATCACCGTTCCTTGAGTATCGGCAGCACGTTCCGTTGTAAAACTAAACTTATCTGTCCAATCACCCGGCACATACGGTGTTCCTTGTGGTATTTGGCCCTTTTTGTAAGTTGAATCACACGTCACATTGTACTTCAAGTCACACATCGTCCCTGAATGACAACAATCTGTAAACGCATACAATACCGCATTCTGGGGAATTTTTTTCACCAGGTTTTCATTGAGCCAGTCATCCGTTATAACACCTGCTCTCATGTAATCCATTGGCACTAAAACCTCGTCCTTTCCATCCGATTCGTCATTTGAATTGTCTGGTACATTCGACCCATGTCCAGAGTAATAAAATACTAATGTGTCACCAGACTTTGCTCCCCGTGCAAGCGTACCTATTTGATCCTCCATGGCCTTGCGTGTTGGACGATTAGCATTGTCAGGTGCGTCCGTAAGTGTAACTATGTTTTGCGGCTGAAATCCACACATTTCTAATAGAAATTTACGCACATTTGTTATGTCATTCACACATCCGTTGAGTTGTGCCGAACTCCCCGTGTAATTTATACCAATAAGGAGTGCTTTCTTGGACATCCTTATCAATACACAATAAAATTTGTTTTTGCGCAATTACCCAAATATCATTTTGTTCAACTGGGTGTCTACACAAAACAATTTGTGAACAACAATTCCTAGCAAAATCAAGTAACCAATTGTCTTTACAACTGGTGTATTGTACCTTCGAGATATTCCTACAGCAACCGCTATTGTCAAAAACAAGTCCACTGCTGCAAATCCAAGAAACCGAGTACGATGAACACCCGTATTCGGCGCTCCAAATATGTCTTTGTACTTGCACAAGTATGTCATTACCAATGTGCCATAAAATAACTTTTTTACTACAATTTACACAACGCTGAATACATTTGATTCCGGATTGTACTTGTACAAGCTCATGTACCTTTCCCCTTGTGTAATAACAAATCTAATTGCTTTCAAGATCTTTTTGATGTCCGACACTGTATGATAACTTGTAAGCGTAATCCTTACCCATCCATACTCTCTTGGCACACCTTTTCCTTTAACAATGGAATCTCTTATAAGCTCTGTTTGCTTTGGATTAAGTTTAAGCAATTTTTCTGCAAGAATACCGCTGCAATTTACACCACCCCGTGTAGTAATTCCAAAAATATCACTTAGCAATACAACAACAAAATTGTAATGGAAAGGCTTAATCTGGATGCTAAAAATAGGCAAGCGTAAGGCATTGTTAACTGGTACAAGGCATCGCAGTTGCGGATACTGTGCACACAAACGCAAAAGTCCTTTACTAAATAGACGTGTCAATTGTAGTTCGTGGTCGTAAATGTAATCAATGTACGCCTGTTGTATTGATACCGCAATCCCCGTCCGAATAATACCTATTATATTAGGTGTACCTCCCATTTCACGTTTTGACAAATTTGTACTGTATACAGGACAAGTACCCTTTGAAACAAAACGCACAGTACCTCCATTTGGCGTGAATGGGACGTCCGTGCATACCAACCGACGATTGATAACCAATATGCCCGGACTAGATTGCGCCCCAGGAAACTTGTGTGCGCTAAAAAATATAGCGTCCATGTCACTTCCTCTACTGTGCATATTTATATTCACATATGGCGCAGAAGTAGCATAATCAAAAAATACCTTGGCTCCATACTTGTGTGCTAAGCGCGATATGTCCTCCACCGGCTGCAAGGTACCTGTAATATTACTACACGATGTCATACTCACAAACGACTTGGGATACTGTCGCGTGTACCGTTTTAGCAATTTTTCTAATTCCACAACATCAATCAAACCATTTGCATCCGATGGAACCACTACAAGACGCTTTGCATAGTGATACCATCCAAGATAATTAGAATAATGCTCCAATTCCGATACAAATACGACGGACTTGACAAGGTCCGGCTTGATCAAATGAATCAAGTGATTGACCGCTCCACTTGCCCCTGACCCCGTGAATATAACAACGTCGTCTTCACCTGCTCCCACCGACTTGTGTATGATCTTTGTTGCATGTTCTACCAACTTTGCCATATACCGCCCTAACGCATTGTTTGAATGCGTGTTTGTGTAATACGGATACACAAATGTCTCCAATGTACGCTCTATCGCACGCAATGGATAACTCGATGACGTCTGGTCACATTGCACCACACGAATAGCCTTGTGAAAAGGCGTTGAAATAGTCGTGTTCTTATTATACCTATTTGCATTTATAAAGTCTATGTAACTCTTATTCCGATCGACCGAAAATACCTTGTAGTAATCCATATACTGTCTGCTATTTACCAAGAAAAGAAATGCGCGTTCAAAAATCACCCCGGTGCGTTCAAAAATCGTCCCGGTGCGTTCAAGGAAATGGTAATTAGTCTATAGGATTTCCAGTCCCGCCGTCTCAATATACTGTATAATTTGTTCAAGAGAATCCTTTGATGACTTGACTTTAAAATATCTTATACTGAATTCATCTAATAGCATTTTCAACCTTTCTTGAATCTCATTTGATTCCTCTTCAGTGTGTATTCTGCCAATCGTTTCATAGGGAAAATCACCTCGCTCTAGTAAAATGTATATATTCCTAAACTCGTCCATTTTGTCTAAAATCATCCGCTCTGTTTTTGCTATGTCCGACACATTGTCCTTGTGATAACGATTGTATAGTAATCCCAAAATTAATGCCGAGTCTGTACAAATGTAATCTACCTTGGAATCCACCGCCTTGAGCATTTTGTACTGCGAATTACTTACATACCATTGGTTGTTCAACTCCTCAAAACGCCCCTGCCACACAAGTGTCTTGGCAAACTCCTGTATAAGCTCAGCTGATTTGTGCTTGTGCTTAAGTTCCGCAAATGTCAATGCCGCCATTAAACTCTTGCCCACCGAAGGCGCTCCAATAAAATTAACTACAATTGAACCCGTCATACCCTATGTCACTGTGCTTGTAAATATACTTTCAATTTTTTTAAGTGTGCTACTTGAAATTTCCTTGTGTAACTCAATGAAATTTCACCTTAAACATGATTTATTTGTGCTTCCCGTCTTCTATAACAAAATACAAGTATAATTATAACTAATGTTATTACACCACTTATTGCATTGGTCAAGGTAATCTGCAAATCAGATTTTAGTATGCCATAAACAAACCAAAAGAGCTGCCCAAGAAACAATAAGGTAAACGTTTCTACAGAAATGTCTCCTGCACTTTTTGTCATAATCAACTTTTTAAGCTGTGGTATTTGACAAATCACTATCAAAACACCACCTATGCTTCCCAGTGTATCAGCTGTATTCATTGGCCACACAGAAATCTTGTCCACATATTATTTCATTTCTTTTTAAGTCAAATTAAATTTTATATAGTACTAATAAAAATGACACTTGTAGTAATTGCTCTAGCCATTTTTGGCGGCATTGTTTTCTTTAGCCCCGACAAAATCTTTGACAAAACTAGCAAAAACCATGTGATTCAAAACATATTTGAACACAACAAAATCATCGGACTAGCTTGTATTGCAATTGCTGTGTACCTTTACGGAAAAAAACACGACAATGATAAAAACATCGACATTGATGAAACTACAACTACATTACCTACAACCACCACGGATGTACAAACACCAGTTGTACCCACCACAATGAGCTTCCCTAGCAGCGAATAACTAGAATTCAATGTCCTCCAATGTAACCACCTTATTAAACATCTGCAAAACTTGTTCCACTAACTCTTCACGAATTTGAACATCAGGTGATTCCTTTGTTTTTTGTAAAGTACCGTGACTTAACTTGAACCCAATATACCTTTTACAACAGTTCCGGTTAAGTTCCTGTGATGTCTCCTGCACCTTCTGCCGAACAATGTATTCCTTTTTACACGTTGACTTTTTTTCTAAATTCAACTTGAAATTCTTTACAAGCACCTTTATGTAAGGCTCCTGTAAAACAGTGCCATCAGATAGTACAACTGTGTACAAATGTGTAGTTTCTAGAATAAACTTGTTCAACTTGTTCCGTAAAGGCTCTTCAAAATCAGGTATAATGTCCTTTGTCCACTTTTTGTCTTCCCCTAAACGTATTCCTTGATCATTAGCCCAAACAAGAAACCTTTCGAGCTCTTTGGTAAATTTAGACGTCATATGTGTACTTCCAATAGTACCTCAATGTACCACAATGTAACCAAGTCTTTTTCAATTTTTACCAGGAATGTGTCCAATATGTTGCAGCATATGCTTTAGGATATTGTTGTTTGACGCGTGCTGTAATTTCTCTTGGATTTCCTTTAAGAATTTCTAAACGAGTATCCGGTTCCACACTCCATGATATTGGATACATAACACTAGGATCCAATACACGTACTTCACAATCTGAATCGTATATCTCTACAGCACGTTTTAGTAAAATAGGACCTGTAGCCGTCTCTGTATGAGGAGAATCCTTGTACTTTTTTAGCAAATGCATCACAACCAACCAAAACTTTGCCCCTGGCTTGGATATCATTATCGCATTTGGAATTGAATGCCCAGAATCTGTTTCATTTGTGTGCATACTACCAAGTAGTACTTCCGCATCAGAATATCTAATTAGGAGTGAGTCCAATGGACGTAAACATTCAAAATCCATGTCCGCATACACACCTCCATACTTGTACAAGTAAAAGTATCTCACAGCATCAGCTCTCTTTATAGCCGCATCGTATCCATCAAAAATGTCCAAAAACCAACTAAAGTTATTCTTAATGAAATTCCTGTTGTCATTGTCATCCCATAGCTCATATTGATAACCTGGATTTTGTTTCTTAAATGTGCTACTCCAATATGCCATGTTGTCCGGTATTACCGTTTTTGATTTCCATGTTTGAAAGATTCTCCTAGGAAACTCTAACGTTTTTTTTAATTCACTCGTTTCTTTTTTATTGATTACGGTGACAATTGAAATAACAACTGCAAACACTAGTACACTCCACACATACGCCTTATTCATTACATGTAATTCATATAAAAAATAAATTCCATTACATTTCACCCACCCATTCACACTCTATGTAACCATAGTCAGTAGAGTAGTATACCTTTCGTATCCCTTTCTCCTTTAACTTTGCAATACACAAGTTACATGGACGCGAATTACGAAGCTCGTTATTAGCACCAATCCGAATCACCTGAATGTCCTTGCCCTTTAAAGCTTTCACATTTGAGTTCCACATAGCCGAAACCTCCGCATGTAACGATTGTGTATTATACCCCTTGCTCAACACCCGGCGTCCCTCAAATACACACGCCGAATGCCGGAATTGCAACGTGCTCTTTTGCGCCAATTGTGTAAGATCCGTTATCAAATCCACACGTTTTACACGAGGCATTGTAACTGTAATCTAATTATCTGCTGTGTATAATTAGATACTATGTGTATGTAATTAGACCGTTTCTTTAAATCAAACGCGGTCCGGCCTGTGACCTCGTGGCAGTGGACCTCTAGGTGGACCTCTAGGTGGACCTCTAGGAGGACCTCTAGGTGGACCTCTAGGTGGACCTCTAGGTGGACCTCTAGGTGGACCTCTAGGTGGACCTCTGGGTGGACCTCTGGGTGGACCTCTAGGTGGACCTCTAGGTGGTATTTTTTTTGGTGTTTTATCTTTTGTACTACTAGAAAACACAAGACCCAACACTATAACAAAGCCTATACACAACACCGAAAATATAATTGAAGATGACAATCCACCTCCACCTCCCGCAAGCCAAGTTGTTGGAGACATTAACCATCCTAATCCGCCGGCTTCCTTTGCTTGCTTTTGAGCAGCAGCTACCTTTGCTGCTTCGGACTTGAGTTGATCTTGCATTTCTTTAATAATTTTGTCCCTATCATCCTTTATCTTGTCATTGCATTCCTGTTGTAAACCCTCAAACTCAACGCTCGCTGCCGTGATGTCTTTGAAAATAGACGCGCAACATGACACAGTGTTTCCTTTGACTTCTGAAGGAGGTTGTTTACTAAACTTGGGCTCCTGTGGTTCCGGATTTTCCGCGTACCATCCCGACATATCTCTGTCTATTTGATCGTTATTTCTACGACATACCTGTTCACATCCAAGCCTCAAATCGCCACATCCATTTGCATTTCTGTTCCAATGCCATCCACCTGGACATCCCGGATTAGTTAAACACAGACCACACCCAGCATAACGATCTTCATTGCCAAGATCACGTTTTTTAGAATCCCTGTTCCGTTCCCAATTAAGGTGATTATTATTATACGTATTGTGGTCAGTTTTCCATTGATCATAAGCCTTATTGTAATCGTTTGTTTCCTGTTTGTAAATCTTTACAGCTTCAACCAATGCATCAGCCGCTCGAGCACACGCGCACGTGTCATACAATGCCGTACCCATTTTGGCAGTTTCACACGAAATTTCTTCAGACATACCTTGTACTTGATTACCTTGTATTTAATCGTTAAAAAAGTAATTCAATTAATTGTAGTGACTTGTCATTTAAAGATACTAAACCATACCATTCAGATGTATCGTTTAGTTTACTTCTTGGGAATTGGATTTGCATTTGACTTTGCGTCTAGCTCTGCCACCGGCTCTGCCACCGGCTCTGCCTGCACAATTTTCGCTAATCCTGTTACAGTAACCACCGTTACCTACACCTATTGGGCTCTACCTTCACCTACACCCGACAACATATGGCTATACGAGCATAACCGTGAACGACGGTTGACCTCTCTCACAGACCTACAAGCCGATCCTCAACTCTCTGACTTGGCCATCAGCCTTAGTACATCCCTTGCCTTGAGAGGATGTCCACTTGAACATAACATTACAGGAGCCTCAAGACAAAATTTATATGCCGCATATGGAACAACGTTCCCAAATGTATCTGATGCTATTTCGATGTGGATTGATGAGAAAAATTTGTTGTCAAAGCCAGGTGTTACATTCGAAGAAACTGGGCACTATCTCAATATCGTTGCCGAGGACATCTCTAAGGTAGGATGTGGATCAGGTATCGGACAAGACTGCGTCGTCATCACGTGCAATTACAGCTAACTGATTCTCCAAGTCCTGTATTCTTTGATGCAATGCGTACACGTAATTCACATTTAAAGTCACAAGTTGGGACTGATCGTTTTTATACTCTGTAGACCACTCTGACCGGTTGAACAATCTACCCTTTGTACGCAACCAATAAGACCATGAATTAAAGCGTGGATTAGACTGCATTACACGCTTGTATGGCTTGTATTCCATCACTTTTTAAATTAAGTAACTACAACTTTAGGCGCGTCTAAAATGCAATCTTTAGGCGCGTCTAAAATGAAAAAGTGTTAGGTGCGTCTTAAATGCAATAGTGGTAGGTGCGTTTAATATGCAAAAGTTTTTAGGTGCGTCTAGAATGCAAAAGTGGTAAATCCGCTCAAAATGCAAAAGTGGTAGGTGCGTTTAATATGCAAAAGTTTTTAGGTGCGTTTAAAATGCAAAAAAGACACAATTCTTTTTTATTTGTAAATGGCATAGATATGGGTTTCCGTTTTTTTGATCTGAGTGGGTTCACAAAAAAGGTATTTCAGATTATAACAGTTTTTGTAAGTGTGTGTAATATTCCTGTCACATTTGATACCTCCATATTCGGTCCTGTAGAATCGTTTGTACAACGGTGTAGTAATGGAATATACACAGTCAACACAACAGTCGTCCCCTTTACTGTTCAAATACCCTGTGGGGCTACAATGGGATGTGACACAGAAGGTTGGGCAGGTCTTGTTGACACAACCGTAGAGATGTACTCCACTTTCAAGATGAACAATTACGACCACAAGATGTATATCATTCCAGCAGGACTTTGTCAATTTGCAGGACTTGGATACATTGGCCCAAATTGTACAAATGGATGTCGAGTCTTTGTTCCAAGCGATAAACTTGGCTTTCCAAGTGTGTATTTACACGAATTTGGTCACAATTGGGGACTCATGCACAGCTGGTATGGAGCAAGTGAGTACGGCGACCTCAGCTCAGCTATGGGCTGGTGCTGTGATACACGTTGTTTCAATGCAGCAGAAGAATTCAAATTGAAATGGTCACGTCCCATCAACGTCGTGAAACGCTCGGGTGTGTATACCCTTCAAGCCAATGAATACATCCAGCTTCCAAATCAAAGCATTTTTGTCCAATTTCGCAAAGATAAACCAGGCCTCGAACAAATCAACCAGGACTTTAAAGATCTTGTCGCGTTGTACACTGAAACTCAATTACTCGCAAAACTGAGAAATGGAGAAACCGTGACAATCGGTAATACAGTTGTCACAGTCCAAAACTTACAACCTACGTTTGCGGTTGTTCAAATTCAATTTGTCTAGACGATTTCGATAGCTCCCCAAAGTATCACACTTATACGTGGCGCATCACGTACAGGAAGCTCCTGCAAAATCCCGTGGCGCCATGTGATGTTGATGTCCTTGGCAAAACAATACACCCACCCGTCCGGCTGCGGAATACTAACCACAGTCCCATGACCATCCGCACGTTCAAATGCCGCCTCTCGTGTAGCCCCAAAACTCACCGCTACCGTGAAATTTTGTGTTTCGGCCTTTTTAGGATCTACCGCCGCTGCATCAAAGTGAAAAGGCTTCCACTGAGATGTGTCAGTGTACAAATTAAATCGAGTTGCTTTCACTTCCATCCTAAAAAATGCTGCCAAACGATCTACCACCAGTTTAAATGTATCACACTTGGACTTCCACGGCGTCCGATCGTTCGCAATAAGATGCGTGCCAGGCACTGTTTCGTTCCCATGCCATAATTTCAAAAGATCCACTTCCGGCACACCCGAGCTATACAATTCCGTATGTAACAAATTGAATAAGTGGTTATAGGAGTAATCCGAAAATATATTTGGAAACACAAGGACGTCACGTGAACTAACAGGATTTGTCAATGCCCACTTGGATGTATCCACTATAATACGCATATCCACTGGGCGTGTCATAGGTGTAAACACTTCTGTGTTGCGTGGTTTACGTGGCCGAGGCCGGTTTACGTGGCCGAGTGTAGGTGCGCGGTCTGTACTAGGTGTACCGTGCACAAATTTACAATGGTCGCGATGACAACGCCCCTTTAAAAAGTCTCTACAATAATCTGTATGCATTACATATCATTGTTTTGTTACCTTTAAACTATTTTTTGGAACACTTAGAATTTAGGGCGTTTTCTGTAACAGTTCTGCATCAAACTTATCGACGTTTCCTTTCCACTGTAGATCCAGGTCCCATTTTATAATTTAACTGTATAAATTAATTGCCTATTTGCCGATTTTGTGATTGTTTTATTGTGTAAAGTGCTTTGACCATTCTTGCAAATTCATTTGCATCGTCAAACTGTTCAAATATAAAGTTGTTTTCCTTGAATATTTCTAGTATGTCATCATACTTGTTGTTGAAAAAGTCAAAAAATATCTTTTCAAATCGCGAGTGACGTCTATATCCCACAACTTCATTTAAAATTTGCTTTCTCTCCACTTCATTCGATACCGTTTTGTATTTATACAAGAGTGCAAGAAACCTTACAGTGAAAGCTATATTGTCCGGGATAAATGGATCTAATATAGGAAATGGTAACATGTAATCAGGATAAGCATTGTATACCTTACGGATGTCCTTCACCCTTTCCGTCACCATAGTAATATACTTTTGTATGTAAACCACCCTTTGCGCATCCGAAATGAAAATTGAATTAAATTGTCTAAACAAAGTCTCTGTAGATACCTTTGTATTGCCGTTCAACAAACGCAATTCAATGTACAAAAGCGTCCATGCAAGACAGTACTTGTCCTCTCGCTGTGGAGCTACGTTACAAGTGTCAAAGGCCGATCGAAATGTGTATGTTTGAGTAAAAGGAAACAACTTTTTTACCGTCTCATGAATAAGCAACTTTGTATTTATCTCAATCGGATGCCCTCTAAAACGATCCCCGTGAGGCTCAAATAACTCAATTTGCTGTGTAGACTTGTCTATTAGCACCGTATTTGAATGACCCACAGATGGTGATCCTAAATTCAACTCATCGTCTTCACCGACACTTGATGCCGAATAAAACGTTGGAAAGCGTATATGAAAAGGCACAATAAAATACCACTTGTCCTCGTCTTGAATACACTTTTTGAACCTCTCCCTTAGCCCATGTGACATTTTCACTGTCAAATTGGGAATATCTAGTTGCACAAAATACTCATTGCTTGATGACATCTTTTGTGAACACACCGATCGACTTGTTTTTCGCCTAAAAAGCACATCCAAGTACTCTACAAAAATGTCTTCCGTAAAACTCCTCCGTTTTGTAGCCTCGTATATTTGAACATACGGAATCCTTATACCATTTTCGAGTTTGTATGTATACATATGTCCTCTAATTACTTACAAACAAATTTGGATTAATACGTTTGTAAATTAAATCGACTTTTTTAACATTTCCTTAGTATTTACGGCAGCGGTTGGTAACACGGCTTCGGTGTTGACCCTTTTTACATGGCTTTCGCTTGGACGAGCGTTTAGTAGACTTGCGTCTGTAGCTACGTCTTGCAGATCGCTTAACAGATCGTTTCATAGAACGTCTTGCAACAGATCTGCGGTAAGTGCGTCTTGGTGTCCTGACCTTGTAGCACTTACCATCTAGACCCATCTTGGCACCAGGTCTGCAACTGGCACGCACGGGTCCTTCGGCACTACCAAGTTCAGCAGTTCTCTGCTCGTTATAGTAGGCCTTGTCGAGACCACCCCTTTGAGATCTCTTTTTTCCTGAACGCTTCTTAGTAGAGCGTTTCATCGAGCTCTTACGCTTCATCGAGCGCTTCTTGTAGCTACGTTTCTTTGAGCTCTTCTTTGCCGAACGTTTCTTGGTAGAACGTTTCTTGTGGCTGGCAGAGTGCTTTTTGGTAGAACGTTTCTTGGTTGAACGTTTCTTGTGGCTGGCAGAGTGCTTTTTGGTAGAACGTTTCTTGGTTGAACGTTTCTTATGGCTCTTCTTAGCAGAGTGCTTCTTGTGAGCAGAGTGCTTCTTTGAAGAGTGCTTCTTAGCAGAGTGCTTCTTAGCAGAGTGCTTCTTAGCAGAGTGCTTTTTAGCAGAGTGCTTTTTAGCAGAGTGCTTCTTTGAAGAATGCTTCTTGGCAGAATGTTTCTTGGCAGAGTGCTTTTTGCCAGAATGTTTCTTAGAGTGGCTCTTCTTTGCGGAACGCTTCTTGTACGACCTCTTCTTTGAAGTCTTCTTAGTCGACGTTCGCTTTTTGTAGCTGCGTTTTGCAGATCCCTTTTTGGAACTGCGTCTTTTCACGCTACGTTTCTTTTTGTAAGTTCTACTAGAACTTGAAGGGGATTTCTTGGCTGCGCCACCGAATAAATTGGAAATAAATTCTTCAATCATTATTTGTTTATATATTATCTAAATAAATTTTTATTCCTTAAATAGTTAATTTGTAATTAACTCTATAATGCTATTCGTTATAGATTACCGTTCCAAAAACCCCAGATAAACTCCTCCCAACTTGGAGTTCACGCCTTATATTAATATTTCAAAGATCATCAAACGCAAATTCGCGTTACAATTTAGTGGCGCTATAACAACATTGGATTACCAAGAGCCGTTTCGCCAAATCTATATATATGTCTCCTTACCAAGTGTTTTATGTCCTCCTCAGAATAATTGTATCCATTCATTGCTTCTTTGATTACCATTAATTCATATTTCGTAGGTTGTCTATTTAGATACGAGCGAATTAAATTGCTGCTTGGTTGCTGTTCTTTACTGATATTTAATACTATCTTTGGGAATTCATTATTGTAAAATCGACTTTCTTTTAGTCGTCTAATAAGAAAACGAAACGATGCATCAATACTGTCATCACTAAATCTTTGATTGTGTTTTCTCAAATACATTTTCATTAATGGTGTTTTATTTGCTTTACAGAATTCTCGCCAACTTTTATCCAGTTTACAAACTTTATGTAAGTCGAAAATGTCAACGTTCTTTATCACATCAAATTTTAATTCTATAGGTAGTTTCTCCATTTTAATTGTTAGCAATATGTTTTTTTAGTACGAATATCGAAAGCGAGTCACAGCTTCACTTGTTCATTCTAATAACGCCCAGCTGATCAGACTAAAAAAACATATTCCTATTACTAAAGTAACAATTGTACCAACAACTGCTTCCAGTTGTTCAAATACTGGTTACATACCAAGAAAACCGCAAGACTGGTGTTTTGTCTAACTTCAATTACTTTTCATTAGATTTTGCAATTATTCAGAAGAAGCGGCAGCGGTATTTGAGCTGCCACCACCCATCATTTTCATTACGCCGCCAATGATTACCAAAATAATACCTATAGCTATTCCTGAGATACCAAGTAAATCCGTGGTATCATGGTCTTTGGGCTTTCCAACTCCACAATCATTTTGCCCATCTGCCTTGCCCTTAAAGTAGTATCCAGCAAGAAACGTAATAACACCTACCAAGATCAAAATATTTCCCCACATTTGTTTGTTGTTTAAATGTATCTTGAAAATAAATTTTGCATAATGCAACTACGCATTGTAGTACGTGATGAATTTTTTTCCGTACCGATTATGAAAAATATTTGAGGAACGCGAACCGAAGTAATGTGTCGGCAGAGGATCGCTATCCGCATTCAAGCTTGGTTTGATACCACATTGTTTTAGTTTTTTTGTTACTCTTGTGTACTTTTTGGGAACCTGTGCTCTTATTTGACTCTGTGTAACCCTAATAACATTGGTAAGATAACTTTTGTCAACCCACCAACAACGCAATTTATTCACCGCTAGAGACACATTGAAAACATATTCAAAAATTTTGTGTTGAAAAAGTATGTGTCTAGGTCTCACAAACGACTCCACAATTGCCAAGAATTCAAGTATGCGTTGGTTATAAGAAAAACCGTAAATAAAGTCCCCAGGTAGTGACAAAACACGCGGGTCAGAGCATTTTGACAATGTGTACATCACGTTCAAATTTGGAGAGATAAAGTCCATGTTATTAATCCAAAAAGCATCTGGTCGTTTTCGGATTTGCGCTTTTGAACTGACGTATCGAATATCCCTCTTGTTTTCTATAAGACAGATTCTTAACATGGTGTACAGCGAATAATTCTTTTGTGTCTTGTATACTGTGTAATCCATCTTAAACTCTCTTGCCGAGTCGATAAAATCAGTTGCTTCCACAAGATCATCTACTTGTGTTACAAGCAAAAAAGGTGATCCAAATTTTTCACTTGCAAGTGGGAGTATGTCCACAACTTTACCTTCAGGTACTGGTTTATTGCGGTATATTCCATTGCGCTCTTTGTGTTTCCAATCCGTCCTGTATTCTTCTGCTTGCCGTGGAGTCAACCCGAATGTTGTGTAATTGCGAAAGATTACATCAAAACACCTCAGTTTTTCACCTTGTTGGCGATTAAAATTAGGAGGAAACCTACTTCGTCCTACTCTCTTTTTGTAAATGTCGTCCAAGTTACCCGTCTCAAAGTCCTCGTGTATCATAACAAGATCATCCTTACTGTATGTTCCTCGGCGCATTTCGTAATCAATGTCCGCAACAAATGTGTACTTGCCCAACTCCGGCGAATACTTATGCCGTTCAAACATATACATATAAGACTCTGGCAACCAAACACACCTCAAGTACACATTCAAAAAGTGTCTTGAGATGATCCCCGAAAATGACTTGTCTTCTGCCAAAAAACTGTGCATATGCATAAAATCAGTAAGTATCTTTAACATCGCCCTGGCCGCGTGTGTGTTGGCAAACCCAAGTATTGCCCCAGGAAGCACTAACTGAAATGGATTATAACAACCATAATCGTACTCATTCCAATTCACAAACCAACAATCTGCATCCACCTCAAATAGATGCGGATACTTGAGAATTTGAAGATCCGTGTCCACAAATATGCACTTGTGATTTGGAAATATATCCAAGCACCACTGAATAAAATCCGGCTTATACGAAAGCGCCGCTTGATACTTTGTATCCTCAAACTGCTTTACCCAAACAAAATAGTAGTTTATTTCCAAACGCTCGCAATTTCCAATAAGCCTGTCCACCTGCTGCGAATACGTCAACCCATGTACCGACCCTTTGTTCACAACGTTGTGTCCCCAATAATATGACACCAGTATAAATGTACTATTGTATCTTGGTACGTTGTCTATTGCATTTGTCTGTACCACACTGTTGTTCAAGTACATACTTTGTCCAGAAACATCGCTTGCCTTCTCATTTGTCCGTACCACACTGTTGTTCAAGTACATACCGTTTCTTTAATAAACACCAGTAATTTAATTACACTTGAAAATTTAAAAAAACATCAATTACACAACTACTTTCATTTTTGAAAGATTCAATTGGCACAATTGAAGTAAAATTTCAATTACACAATTAATTTAACATTTTCCATTTTAAAAAATTCATAAAAGATTCGTGAAACACTCGAAACTGATGATCGGTTTTTATAGCGAGTTGTTTCATGATCACTCGCGAATTGTTTGTTGCCCGTGGCAAATTGTCTAATGTGTCCAAAAATATTGTTCGAAAACGACTATTTTGCGGTGAGTCAACAGTGTGAATGTAATCGTAAAAATAATTCATTTCTCTTGTAGTATTACATTAAAAAATGACTGTAATTTACACGCAATCATTCGTTTTCATAATCACATACGGTCCATTATTGTCAATTTCCTCAAATCCCCTTTTTCTATAAAAATAGACAAGTTCTGGTTTACAAAAGAGTTTATACTCACTAAATTGTCTATGTGTTGCCCATTTCCTCCCAAAGTCTAACAAGAGCTTTGCGTACCCCTTATTCCTATACCTATTGTCTATGTACAAGTGCGATAAGAATGGTATCCAATTTTTTGTATCCATTCCCATAAACCCAATTGGTTCAGCATGAACAAAAAGTACGTAAAAAATGTCTCCATATCGAAAATGCGTACTGATATAATTTACAGCATCTGTAATACTACTTATTTCCGCTTCCTTTGACCACACCTCCAACAAACGTTCCGCCACCCACAATTTGACATCTTCAGATACACTTTGAAAAGTCACTATAGACAACCCGCTAGAATTGTACACAAGCGGATATACTAAACCGGCATCGGATGAAAACTTGGCCAGTTCACAGTGAGATGTATCCACAGTGAATCCAAAAGGAACCAACATTTACCTTATCAAGTTATTTTATTTTCTATAAATGAATGTGTACACATTCACGGTTAGCATTCACGTAAATTATGAGGATCTGCGTTTACGATCTTTTTGGACAACCCTTGTACCAAATTCTCATCAATAGGTGCATATTTCTTGTCGGTGCACTTTGAGTAAACACGAGTAATGCCCTTGAGATCATTTTCAACTTCCAAGCTCAAGCCCGCACTCACACCTCTAGGTACGTATCCTATAAAAGGTGGATTGTAATTTGCACAATGTTCCTTGTGCTCGTGGCGAGAAACATCCGTTACATAACTAAATATCCCATTGTTATTTGTATCTTTTTGTTGTAAATAACATTCGTCATTGTTTGCACTTGTCAGACTCATTTTAATAGGTACTAGCAAATTTTTTAATCTAAATTGTTTAATTGCATTAGTTTTAATACTGCTTGTTCTTTCATTTTTGCTTCAATATCGATATAAATTTTCTCCACACCCAAATTCCAAAGATATTCCGGAATACTACTAACAAAATCACTGTGGGCGCGACGGGCTGTAATAGAATCAGTTGGCTTTACAGATTCCCTCGACTCTGATATGTGCATCAACGGAACCTTATTACGTGATATAAATGTGTCTGCACACAACTTGGCCGCATCTTCTGGAGACATTCCTCCAGGATTCAAGTTGTGGTGATGCGTGTCAAACACAACCGGAAGCCCAAGTGGCAAAAGATCCTTAACCGTATACACAATTTCGTCATTTTCTACTACCAACTTTCTTCTCGTAGACTCTGAAAGCAACTTGAAATTGCACTTGAACCGTTCAAGAGACTCCTCCTTCGACCTCCCCCTTGCACCTCCATGAATAATTATAGGTGCATCCGGAAATCCCATTAAATCCAGTATACGTGCATGTGTATCCAAGTCGTGTACAGTTTTTTCAATAACAGAATCCCTTACGCTCGTCAATTGATTGTATTGCCCCGGATGAAAGGACACGTACTGTTTGTGTTCCTTTGCAAAATCACCAAGGCGACGAAGACTGTCCGCAAATCGCGACATGTCAAACGTATCGTAGTAGTCCGGGTGACTTGCAAATGGCATCAATTCGCTACTAATCCTGAAATTGTAAATCTGGTGAGCGTGATTCCACTCCATTAAACAAAATGTGTCCTCAATGTTCCTATCAATTAAAGAATACAAATACTCCATCCCCTTTTCTTGAAGCGTTCGTAATCGAAGTGTACGTGAACTAAAAATACCGCGTTTGCGCAACTCGGTATTAATACAACAATATCCTAATACAAGTTTGGTTTTCATTTAAAAATAATGAAAGTTGTTTTTTTTTTTCATTTTTTTCAGATCAATTTGATGTCGCTTACAGACAACGTAGTAGTCACACGTGGTGTGTCCGTAAGAACTGTAGGAGGTGTACTTTCCGTTGGTTTGTCTATCTGTTCTTCCACAAGAACTTCACCAAGCGGTGTGTCCGTTTGTTGTCCATTGTTATGTAGTTTCAATATTACATTTTCATAATCACGCATAAAGCGTATGGGGTCATTTGCGCGCAAAAACTTGAATCTTATCTCCTCTTTGTTCACGTGCTTCCAGTTGCAAAGCGCATTGGTCAATTCCTCTGTATTGCTATACACAAACTCGTCCAAACCACAATTTTTAAGGATGCTTGCTGACACGTTGGACACATGTGGGTTCTTGGGGTCGTACACTGTCAACACGGGTACACCCATCAACAAACTCGTGCACGTTGTCGTCGTCCCGGAATAAGGAAACGTGTCAATCGAAACACAAATGTTGTTAAATTGACAAAGGTAACTTTCAAGAGTGCCCCTAAAAGGCAAAAATCGAATGCGACCTTGTCCCCAATCGTACAATTTTGGGAGGTTGCCCATTTCATTTTCATCACATTTAAGAAACAAAACCGCATTAGGAAGACGGATAAGAATGTCCTTTAATAATTCCCTGAATTTTGGATGATGTTTCCGTGTCTTGTTCATCACACTAATATGTAAAACATCTTGTTGGATGTCTTCAATGGGCGGAAGCGTCACATTATCAAATAAATGGAAGTTTACGTAATTTCTAGAAAGATACACTAGTTTTTCCGAATATAACCGTTGCGCATCCTTTTCCGGTGGATCTGTGATTTTATCCGCTAATCTATATCCCATTTGCGGAATACCTGACGTCCCTGGATAACCAAGATAATTGATCATGTACTTTGCAGGAGACATACTGATCAATTCAAGCCTACCTCCCATCCCCGCTGAAATAAGATCCACAAGAACGTCTATTCGATGCTTAAACTTGATGATGTTGTATGCAATGCTGTCGTCTACTTGCGACAAGTTTGTCCAAATGACTCCTGGATATGATTTAAACTGCTCTGTGTACACGTCTTCCGACTTGTTTGTGTAGTACACATATACCTCAAACCTATCCTTATCAAAATGCTTTAAAAAGTGCGTCACAAACAAACCCACCGCATTCTTATTGAAATCTGGACTGAGATACCCAATACGAACGCGATCACAACTGTTAGGTGGATCCGGAAATTGTGGCAATGTAAACTGTTTGTACACAAGAGGTGCATATTTCAATATAAGACTAGTCCCCTGTTCAACCATGTCAGTATAGTGCACCGACATACATAATCCCAAAAGCATCCGTTTTTGCACTCTAAATTCCGTGGCTGCACCGCTTCCCGCGTTTCCCACTTTACTCATCCCAAGACTGTAATATTTAAATGACGTAATCGGATCCGTTTCACCATATACCTCCCCCAAGGCCAAGCAAATATCTGCAAAACCTGAAACAAACACTGGAAGTGAATAATCCGATGCATTGTCCTCTAAAAAACGCTTGGCACGTTTGTATACACGTTCCGCATTTGTATAGTCCCTGCATTGCATGTAAATACCTCCAAGCATCCGTGTAATCTGATTGTGCTCACTTAAATTGGCTACACGTTTTTGATTTCCAGATGTCATATCCAATGTACGTTTACAATGTATTTTTTCAAGATACTCCGTCGCTTTATACAGATCCTCTGATTTTATGTAATAGTTAGCCATTTGAAGATATGGATGCGAAAAATAAGGTGACCACTCTATACACTTGGTGTATTTTTGTATGGCCTTTTGATGCTCCCCTCGACTTGTGTAATAATACCCAATGTAGTAATTCAATGGCACACTATTACGTAATGATCGATTCGACTCAATTGACTCTATAAGTACACCTACAGAATCTGGATTGAACCTTAATCTCTCAAAAAACAAATTTATGTACTGTTGTTCATTCATATTTACACTTGTTTTTCGTTAGCAATTTAATTGTAGAATTTAAGCGAATGGTTTGTGTGTAGTACAGTACTTGTGTAGTACTTGTGTAGCGTGTGTAATACAATGTGTGTCGTGTACTTGTGTACTGTGTAGCGTGTGTAATACAATGTGTGTCGTGTACTTGTGTAATGTGTACTTATGTAATGTGGCGTGTGTAGTAGAGTATGTGTAGTGTAAATTTAGGTATTGTGTGTGTGTAAGTGTAAGTGTAAGTGTAAGTGTACGTTTAGTTTCTTGCAGAAATAGATTGTAGTTCGTTACGGATAACGTGTAAAGCCATAGCTATTTGTGTTGTTTGGTTTGCGAGCGTGGCTAGTTTGTCTTTTTGGTGTGGTTCAAGTACAATTTTCATTTCTGAAATATCTTTTGAAATATTTACAAACTGTTCACGAATTTCATCCATGTTAATGTTCAATGTGTTAGGAATAAACATATTGTACTTTGATATTAACTCAGCGCGTGCTTGAGTTTCCTTTTCTTCCGCCAGTTCTTGTAATATCTCCTCGCGCATACTGCTTTTCATTGACTGTTTTAACAATTCCTTTTTTTCGTCACGTTTTGCACGCAAATTTTCTTTTTCTTTAATTAAAAACAACTTTTTTGCTTCATCGTGTTTGTCAAATTCTGCTTCAAAGTCCATTACTTTTTGTTCCTTGTACATATCTATTTCTTGAGAATACTTTTCCATAACAGCTCTTAGTCCTTGTTGGTCTAAGAACTGCATTCCTGATGCTTTGGTCGAGAATCCACGCGTTTTAAAAAATTCATAACGTAAAAATTTGTCCATTTGTTCACTTTTTTTTAATTGTGGGTTTATTTTTCACTTTTTTGTGTGTCTAGAATGTGCATCTGACTCCTGTACAAACTGCTTCACGTGGAATGTCTGTCAAAGGATCTTTTAGTAGATATCTTATTGTTACCATTTTATTTGTTAGATCTGTATGTGTAAGATCCGCAGGGCATCTTACATAGAATGTGCTTCCGCAAGCTGTAACACATTTCAGTAATTTTAAACACGTGTCTGTATAACTGTATCCCGTTACTTTGAACTCCTCGTCAAAGCGTGATTTGTACTTTTGGACACATTTGGATCTGGCGTTTATGTAAAGTCCGTTTAGATTTCGAAACACAGCACCTTCACCTCCCCGTGCTATAAAAGAGTCCGCTAAGGCAAGAGCTTCCTCTTCTGTTTCACAACAGTAATTTTTCACGAATCGTACATTACTAAATGTGTACTCATTTTGCACCTTTTCCAGAATCTTAATCCTTTCGCTAAATGGCAATGGTGCTTTGATGTCAAACACGTACATTTTCAGATCACGTGTTTGACCTTTCCTATTAAGCATTCCTGTTATTTGAGCTAAAGTCAAATTTTCAGCCCATAACTCACCATCTAATTGAACATCCAACTGACCAAGTTCGTCCAAAATTGATTGAATATTCTTGATTTCTCTTCCTGATCTTGAATACGCTTTTCCATTGCGTACTAAACATCTTACTCCATCCAACTTTTCCTGCACGATACATGGGAACTTGATTTGAGGTCGTTCACGATAATTTGTCAGTAACATCATTTTGTTAGTGAAATGAACACTCCAAAATTCACTTTTTCGTGTCACAAAATGTACGCCCCACTATTAAGAATAACCCATGCACCAAGAACACCGTCAAAGATCAGCTGACAACTTTGACCGGCACGTCTAAACACAATTTTAGATGGTCCTGTGCCGCCAAGAGGTGTCGGCGCAATGAGCTTGCCAATTCCAAAATACACCGTGTGTTCACACCCCGTTCCCATGCTACTGCACACAAGTGTCTTGAATGTTCCATCCGGCACGCTAGTCACAAGTGTGGGCATCGTTCCACTACTGGTTGTGTAATTAACCCCCGATACACTAAACATACTCACCGCCGAATTGATACTCGGATTACGTGTCTGAAGTGACGCCGAGCTCAATGTGTAACGTTCCGGGGTATACCCTATAGAACTCGAAAAGGTAACATTTTGAAAACTTGCAGACACCGTGTTGCTAAGCGTGCTGAATCGCCCCGATTGAGGCGAATTGACTCCGATGGGCGTTGAGTCAATGGCCCCACCACTTATTTGGAAATTACTTCCTCGCACAATATTTGAACCCGCTGACACCGTCCCCGTAAGCACAAATGAGGAAATCCTGTCAGCAATAAGATCACCTACTCGCACCGTTCCAAGAGTGCCCCCGGTAACCACATTGTCTACAATGCTTGCAGTTTCATAAAATGTCCATTGGTTTGTTGTATTCCGCCATCCAAAATAAGCATTGTGAAAGTAATCTGATCCCGACGTTACACCATTTCCTGTAGTATTCCTCCAGTAATTTACACCAATACCTACATCCTTGCCTGGATCCAGCATCAAATTCGTCTTGACGGTCCCTTTTGTTCCAGGTGTTGTAAGCACTGTAGGTGAACTCACAGTAAATGTAAGTGAATCCAATACAGATGTTACCGTGTACAAACCACTCACATCTGGTGCTGAGTCGGTATTTAATAAGGTCACTTGATCGCCAACCTTAACATAACTTGTGGTTGCTGTTTGAACGCGCAGAGCACCTGTTGTGTAATTAGTAATTTGTGTAATCAAGGTCTTTTGTGACTTTCCAAGTGGCAGAATGTAATTGTCAAGATCAAAAGACGTATTCAATGCCGTGATGCCACCAATAATATTCACATTGCCTGAAATGGTAAACGTTGATGATACAATTCCCACTCCATTGTACCCATTTATAAACAACTGTTGGCCATCTGAAATAATGCTATTCACAGTCGACCCAAAAGCCAAATAGTGATTTGTTGGAAGAACTGTATTTCCACTTGGAGACAAACTGATGTCATTTGGGCTTGTAAGTGTCAAACCACTGGTGTTAGATGTAATGGCTGATCCAGATGTCGCAATGTAAACAGTCGCAGGCGTTGTAAGCGAACTTGAGTTGATCACCATTCCTCCTGAAGCTGCAATGGAACCCGTTGTTCCAAAAGTCAGCTTCGATGTGTTCTGAAACACCGTATTACCCGCACTTATATTAAGTGTACCTGACGAGGATACAATAGACACAGTTCCACCAACAATTTGTGAAACACCTGTCAGATTGCCTCCAGTAAGATCAATTCCTGTAAAATAACCTTGACCAAACTGAACATCGCCATACGCCCCCGAAAATACCTCGTCCACATTTGTTCCATCACGAATAAATACAAAACGAGAAATATTATTCTTGTAACCAAAAAAACCTGTCTTTGTTTGTGTATTTGTACCCCATTTAAATTCTATACCACGGTCCTTGCCATCATTAAGAATTGGCCCTGTAACTCCTCCAATGGACACAATAGGATCCTGAACATTCACCGTGGTGCTATACACATCTAGTCGACTACCCGTCACGGAAGTGTCAACAGCAAGCTCGATGGAGCCTCCTGTCACTCGCAACACTCCACCCGTTGTTAGCACCACAGACGCCGTGGTACCGAATTGTAATGGTGTAGCTCCAGGAATATTCACAGAGCTCGACGCGGCTAAAGACACTGTTGAAGACACAATGGACACCGATGCACTTGTAACAGACAATGCATTAGCAGCAATAACGTTTAATTGCCCATTACATCCTGTTATGGTGTTTACATTAGACACCGTTCCACACGCAATGTCAATGGCTCCCCGTGTATTAAAAATCAATGCCCCGCTCAAAGACAATGCCCCAATGTCAAGTCCACCCAGCGTTCCTGTGACAACCTCAGAGGTATTAATAGCATCACTGTAAAATGTAAACTTGTTTGTGCTGTTTTTCCATCCAAACCAGCCCAGTTTTGATCCCACGGTGCCCAGTGTATATCTATACTCTATTCCACGATCCTTTCCGTCAACAGCATATGTGTCACCAAGCGTAAGTATTGGGTCTCGAAATGACATATTGTCTGTATACATCTGAAAAGTACTTCCTGACACTGTCGTTGTAGCGCTTGTAATGTTCATTGCATTTGTTTGAATGTTTGCGGTACTTGACACAACAGACACCGTGCCCGATGTAACTTGAATTCCAGTACTTTGGACTTGCAACTGTCCAGTCGTAATTTGTGTCGCGCCAGATGTATCCGTAACAGCTACAAACCCTGTTCCAAGAAGAAATTGCGTACTTGTTGGAATCGTCACAAAACTAGACGCACCCAAGTTGATGCTTTGTGCGCTCGTAATTTGTACAGTTCCAGAAGTACTTCCCGCACCATATACTACGAGCGTCCCGCTTGTTGTTGTCCTCAAGCTATTCATGGTCCCCGTTGTACCAAATGTCAAGAATACCGTTTGAGGAACTCGTACACTGCCAGTTGTTGTGTACAATTGAATGTCACCAATAGGAGCTAGTAACCTTACGTTTCCCGTGCTTGATGCAAGGGTAATGTCCGTAGTGGAGTTCAACGTCAGTCCAGAAGTTGTACCTAGAATATTTTGTGCCGTCGTTCCAAATTGAACTTGGGTGCCACTCGGAATGATTACCGCACCCGTAGTAGGTGTAACGTAAATGTTTCGACTGCTACCTAATGTCAAGTCGCCAGATGTGTTCCCAATTATCTTTATCGATGCCGTTGTTGTGCCATCCATGGACAAAGCCGAGCCAACAGGTACAACAAGGGTTCCTGAGCTAACCAAAGTACTTGTAGAGACTATTGTAAGGGTATCTGATGTTCCCGTGATACTTGTTCCAGAAGTGCCAAAACGCACAGGGACATTTGTGTTTAGTACTACGTCCGAGCCAGAAAGTAGTCCAATTCGATTTGACGCAACAATGTTGATGGTGCCATTACATGAGGTCAGTTGACTGACATTAAGAAGTGATCCACAATTTAGATTTAAACTTCCCCCGGAAGCTATACTGACATTGGTCGCTGAAATGTCACCAATATTAAATTGACCCGGATTTCCTGAAATAACCTCTCCATTGTTTGTTGCATCCGGAATGTATGTGAATTGACGGGTATCCGATTTCCATCCAAACCAACCCAGTTTCATCTGTCCAGATACTGTGTCAAAGTACCTAAATTCAAGACCACGATCCTTGTTGTCACTTGCGGCCAATGTGTAGTCGCCAACTGTAATAATGGGGTCGCGAAACCTCGTGTTAATTGTGTCAAGTTGTGTAAGAGGGCCTGTGAGCGTAGTTTTGATACCCGCATTTATGTTTGCTCCCGTACCGTCAAAGGTGAGATAATTAGTGCTCGCACCACCTAATTGGAGTTTGCCCGTGCTCGGTACAACTGTTACCGGCGCGTTTAGTGATATTTGATTGCACGCAAATATGCCTAGTGCAGAGGTATTTCCAGTAATATAATTGCAATCCGGACCAAACGTCATTTGCGTATCCGTTGGCACAGTGACCTTGTACCTAGTATCAAGTACAATCTTGTTACTCAAGCTCTTTAAGAGACTTCCCCTTGTAATTGTAGAATTGATTTGCAGTGGTACTGATAACAAAAATTGATTAGAATTGATTACACTGCCTACAGTATACACATTGTCAATAGACCCCGTGCTTGAAAGTGTAATTGTATCCCCAGCCTTCAGGTTGTGGTACAATTGCGTTGTCACACGTGTATTTCCTGATGTATTAAGTACTTGAACGACCGACAACGCGCTTGGAGTGGATTCCGTGCTTAATTGAATGTCCCCGTTCACCGTTTTTAGCTCTTGCGAGTCAAATGATGACAATGTCACACTCCCAGAGCTAGATGTCACCTGAAAATCGTTGTACACGTCAAAGATGGCACTATTTTTTGGTAAATTCACAAAGAAATTTCCATTTGTGGTTTGGACAGTAGTCGGACCATTTAAATATAACGTACCAAAACCATTTGGCCACACCCGAATGTCTCCATTTGTATTTGTTGCACGGATATCATTGCCGCAAATTTCGATGTTCCCTAGAAACGAACACCCATCCACTGCCAATTCCCCTCCTATTGTAAACACCCCCGTCTCCGAATTCCATGTGACACTTGGTCCACCAGGAACTAAGCTCAGGAATGTGACATCATTGTTTGTACTAAGCGAAGTAAAGTAACCAGCATTTCGCACATTTAATCCTATGACTGTATTGTCAATGTTACTGTCTATGATATTGACATTCTGAAAAACACCATCTTGAAACAATCCTGCAATACTTACCGACTGCAACACGATTGAATTGGCCGAAATCGTATCAAACGACCCGTAATTTGACACAATGGCCTCACCCTTCAAGGGCTTTTGAGCGGCCGTTTTGTTCCCACTCATTTACAATGAACTTGCAAAATTTTAATGATGGCCTAACGTATCAAATACAACGTATCTCAAAGTATTACGGAGTACACGCCCAAGTGCGTCTAAAAAATTGTATATGGAAATACGTTATTATATTGTGATCCTAAAACAAAATCCGGATTGTACATGGTACAACCCCGTGCCAAATTGAAGTCCATTGGAGAGTGCGTTCAAAATGAGTTAAAGTGCGTTCAAAATAAATAGTAAATTGTATAGGAAAATTCAAAATGTGTGTAGAAAAACAAAAGCCATATTTTATAGGGAAATCCAAATTGAAGTCCATTGGAGAGTGCGTTCAAAAAAAATAGTAAATTGTATAGGAAAATTCAAAATGTGTGTAGAAAAACAAAAGCCATATTTTATAGGGAAATCCAAATTGAAGTCCATTGGAGAGTGCGTTCAAAATGAGTTAAAGTGCGTTCAAAATAACGAGTAAATTGTATAGGAAAATGCAAAATGTGTGTGTGTAGAAAAGCCGGATTTTATAGCGAAATCCAAATTGAAGTCCATTGGAGAGTGCGTTCAAACTGAGTTAAAGTGCGTTCAAAATAACGAGTAAATTGTATATGAAAATTTAAAATGTCTTCGCGTACGCATAAAGCAAGATTGTATAAGAAAATGTAAATCAACGTCTATGCTTCCATTTCTATAGGAATGTTAAATGCATTTCTATAGCAAATCTAAACAACTATTCACATAAATTCATACAATTTCTGTCCTAAAATAACTTGTATAGCTTGCTGTCTTCGTCGATGGAAACCTCGGCACATCCTTGTCCGTCAACTCAAAAAACTTTACCCACAACTTTTTACCTATCCATTGTGCTGCATTATTAAATAGATACTCCCGCTCTATTTCCGTCCCCTGCGGCCTCACATGAAACTTTATCCCCTTGTCCGTTATACACTCCCATACAACCAATTGCTTGCTTGATTTACTATCCGTTTCCGCTGAATAACCCACCACCTCATACTCCCCGTCCATAAAGTCTTTTTTCTTTAGGAGATCCGTTGACCTAAACTTCTTGCGATACATCCCACCCGCATTTCTTATAATACTCCCCTCGTACCCCGCTTGTGTAAACTCCAAATGATACTTGGCAATGTCTGATATGTCACTGCATATGTACGTAGGCACTATCCTTATTTTAGATGCAAATTCCATTGACTTTAGTTTCCTTAACCTTTCTGAAAAAGGCAATTCCACGTCAATTATGTCATACACATGATATTGTATCGACTCTAACATCTCACGATCAACCTTGTTCACCTTTTTCTTCCGCACAACCCCTAAACTCTCAAATGGAATATCATGTAAATATAACTCACCATCCAATACAACACCATGAAGCTCTTGTAATTGCCTGTACAACTCCGTCGAACGTATTATCGCAAAATCCTTTCCCGTCCTTGATGTCACACTTTTACTATCCGCCTGATATATCATTCTATAACCATCCAACTTGGGCTGTATGTAACATGGGAATATGACCTTTTTACTGTGTTTTAAATAGTCTTGTGCAAGCATCGGATAAATAGTGTCATTTATAGCTAAACTTGACATCCCACTCACCAATGTATCCGACATCTCGTAATAACCCTCAAGTTCCACCTTTTTCTTCCATCGACTCTGTGCCTCCAATACCGCCTGCTCAAAATGCCCCGTCGCATTCGACCGTCCAATATTCTTCCCAGAATTCAACTGAAGTGTGTATGTAATCTTTTTCGCATTTGTGTACCCAAAACTCCACTCTATGACACTAAACTCTCCCTTGTCCATCACCTTTATCGTCCATTCCTTTACACGGTCCCTTGAATCACGTGAATACAACGGCGCAAAGTTCCTTGTCTCCATTGAAATTTATACAATGCGTCTCCAAAATTCAATTTATTCTCTACAAAGTTATCTAAATTTCCGTACTTACGTGTGTACCAAGTTGAAACTGTGTACCAAGTGAAAACTGGCATTGTGTACCAAGTGGAAACTAACCAAGTAATTTGTCTTAGACTAGTTGTTGTGTATAAAAACCGTGTGTGTACTCCAACGAAACCCGTATACAAGATGTCTCAAACAACCAGTGCATCAAAGCTGGCTTGGAGCATCTACAACTACCTCGACTCGCTCACCGTGCACATCTCTCATCCCACGTTTGGACCTTTGGCAAGCAAATGCAGAGACATGATCTTTGTCAACCAGAAAAGCTTCCCTCCTGCAATCTACGATCAACTCGAGTCCACCGTATTCTTTGTGGAGATATCGTCCTTGTGTGGCGTACATCTCAACTTTACCGAGTACCTCAATGAAGCCAAGGTCATCGTCAGAAAATACATCATCAAGAACGGCCTGGTCAAATTACGGATGGCACGTGGAGGCGACATCGGTACCCTAAGCACCCTCGGCACGGACCTCCTAGAGCTCATTATGGACAAATTGTAAGAGTACCTAGTAAGTCCTCAAGGCCTCGTGTGTGTCTTGCACCATCACATACCGCACCCTCAAGA
>Ga0214923_10001152_pt1 | contig 38191 bp, 44 predicted proteins | sample LL1510_MetaG_FD_177993 | JGI IMG/M metagenome (GOLD analysis project Ga0214923, IMG submission 177993) | Freshwater microbial communities from Lake Lanier, Atlanta, Georgia, United States - LL-1510 | ecosystem: Environmental > Aquatic > Freshwater > Lake | place: USA: Georgia | collected...
TCTGTTGCTAAATATGGCACGTCATTCCTTGACGGAATTAACGAGCAAAAATTTGCTAGTGGTGGTCTTGCAGGATTTAAAGACGGCGGGATTGTAAATATTAAAAAGTGGATAGAATCTTCAAAAAATTATTATGGTAAGCAAGAAGATTATAAATTTACCAATATGGACAGATTGGTTGCTCAACATTGGCAAGAATTAGGTAAAGGTTATCAAACTTTATATCAATATAGAACAAACAATACCATTGAAGCATTGCAGAAAAAATATGGAGGAGAATTTTTATATGGAATGCTTCCGCATAAATATATTAATCAAATTTTGGCTGTAAATAATAAAAAACCAATTGTTCCTGGAAATTTTTCTACAAATAAATGGTATTCAAGTGACAACACTCCAGGTGGAGATCATGTATTTGCAGACTCAACTTCCCTGTTCCATGAAACTGGTCATCTTTTAGATAAAAGATTATTAGGGTTTAATAAATTTCTTAGTGGAAAAATTAAAAGTTGGAATGGACTTAGACCTGGACAAGATGAAGAAGTTAGAGCAGAAATTTGGGCTGGAGCAATAGCAAGACTTGCTAACACCTTACCATCACATTATCATTTAAGTAAAGCACGAATGAAAAAACTTTCTAATAGCAAATTAAATATTTGGGACCCGACATTTAATAATTATGACAATAGATTGCTAGGATTAATGAATATTCTGGATAGACATGGATCACCAATGCAGAATATGATTGCTGAGTCAAAAGGATACGCTGACCCAGCAGGATATTTAAGATGGTTAGGATTAAAAGTTCCAAAATCTATACAAAAGAATTTTGGATTAATTCCTGGAATGAATGCAAATTTGGGTTCTACTTCTCAACCTGGTAAAATTATGGCTCCAGGTGAAAATTGGGGTTGGGAAGGTGTTCCTAGATTTGACCTTGGTGGGTTTGTTGGAAGACTTTTTGGTCATAAAGAAAAGAAAAAAGACAAAAAGAAAGAAAAGAAAAAGCCAGGATATGGTTCATGGTGGAGTGCCATTATGGATTCCAGCGACAGAGATAAGCGTAAAGGATTCTGGGGGTCTGGAGTACTACACGATGTTGTAAATCCATTTGTTCAGATTGGTCGTGGTGCAGGATATCAAACAGAAAAAGGTTTGAGAAATGCTTTTGCTGGTGTTCAAAATATGGGCATAAATATGACTGCGGGAATAACTGGTCATAGTGTTAAAAGTAACATAAAAGGTTCAAAGAATTCATTATTTAAAAATAATCCGTATGCCACTAAATCTGGTGGATTTAATGCAAAGAATTTTGCTGGAGATGTTGCTCTTGCAGGTATAAATTTTGTTCCTATGGGTTTTGTTGCAAAACCATTAAAAACAATACTTAAGCCTGTTACAAAACCAGCTTTAAAAATAGCTAAAACAGGTTTAGGTTGGGCTGGCAAAGGATTATCTTCAGCTGCTAAGGGATTAAAAAAATCAGCTCTTCAATATAAAGACATATTTGGTAATGCTAAAAAATCGTTCAATTATGGCTTAAACAATTTGGATGCATCGTTGAGTGATTTAACATCGGCGGCACTTTCTGGTGAAAGAGTATATAGAGGAGATTTTATACCAAAAACAATAGAATCTTTTGCAACAAAATTTGCAAAGATTCGTGATATAAAAGATGACTTTGGCGACTATGACTACTGGCATATCTTAACTAAAGATATGGAAAATGTTAAACCTGGAGAAAAAATATTAAAAACAATTCACTCAATATTAAATCCTAAACAATTTGGAAATTTTGCTAAAAACATATATTCAAAGGCTGGTAATACTGGATTAAATGTTAATAAACTTAAAACACTTTTTGGAGAAAAAAAATCTGACGCTATATTCAATTTGGAAAATTTAGGTCATGGGATGCTTTATGGATTAAGAAATCCAAGTTTTAATATTAAAAATATAATAAATAGATTATTTTCAAGAAAAATTTCATTTAAAGATAATGTTGCAAATACAAAAATAATAAATAAATTATCAGAATCTCTTGGGGGACTTAATAATGACGGTATTTCAGGAGTATTTGATGAATTTGACCCAAATACAGGAAAAAATATTACCAGCTATATTAAACAATTATTTACAGAATACCGTTACAGATCAGATGTGGGTGAATTTTATAAAAAAGAAGATATTATAGGTATGGGTACAGAGTCTTTCTTAAATCAATTTATAAGAGGTCTTAGCGGACCAGAATCAGCAATTAATCAGGTCCTTAGACGCACAGAATTTGACGGCGCAATCCATAATGTTTTAAGTTCACCATTTGAAGAATTAAGTGCAATTCCATTACCAAGCGATTTGGCTTCGTCAAAAAACCCAATTGCTAGACAATTAATAAGAAGACACCTAGAAACAGTTTTAACAGGAAATTGGGACCTACATCAAAAAAACATAATGTTCTCCTCTGAAGGAATTCCTAAAATTGTTGACAGTGGATTAAATTTATTTTCAAAAGAGTCAGTAGCTAACGACATAAATTCTTTATTGCCTCCAACCCCACTTGGCATTCACGATAACAGAGGTTATTTAAATGATTTATTAGCAGAAGCAGAAAAAACAATTGGTAAGAAAAATTTTGATAAAATGCTTAAATCTGAAATTTATAGAATTTCTAGAAGAACTAATAAAAAAATAATTTTAGATGCATTTAAAAGATCAACGCTTAAAGATAAAAATTTAGCAAATGAATTAAATCTGTTTTCAGAAGAAAATTTTGGAGAAGATTTTGTTACAGCAATAACTAAAATAATGAAATCTAGGGTTAAACAGCTTCCAGATTATTATCATGAATTACAAGGATATGCTGGTCATAGTCGTATTAAACCGTCTGACATACGTGTTTTTAGACCAACAATAGATACATTTGCTGCAGAAATTCCTGGCTACAAACCCTCAAAAGAATTATTAGAAATGATGAAAAATTCAAGATTAACTACGTTTGAAAAATTAAAAGGTAAATTTGGTTCTATTTCTAAGAAAATTTTTCCAAGACTAGATCCAAAGTTAAAAGATTGGATGGAAAGTGGATTATATCATGGTAATTTTTCTGGAAATGCCCCCGATTACTTTAAACCAGATCCAAAAATGGCTAGTAAAATAAATTACTTTGGTGGCAAATTCTTCTCAACACTTGATCCAAATAAAGCTGCAAAGTGGGCACCTGAAGGGACAGGATTACATTATATTACAAGACTTTCAAGAAGAACAAAAGCACTAGACCTAACTGATGAAAATTCAATTAGTTTGGCAGATCAAAATCTCAAATTATATAACTATTTGATAAGTCAAAAGGATTTGAATTTTGGAAAAAATCCATATTGGATGAAAGCCGAAGGTCCAGGTGGAAAGCCTGGTTTTGATAGATCGCAATATTTTGAAGGCATAGATATGGGTCCAATTCTTAAAAAGTTTGGATATAACGCTTTAATGCATACCGATGGACATAAGGCATTATCGGCAGGTATGGGAGGAGAAGATGCACTATTTGATGTATTAATTCAATATGCAACCAAAGGCACAGAACTTCAAAGAACTACTGCTCCAAAGAGAACCAGACTTGATAGAATGATATGGGATAGGATATTTGGAAAACCAATTACAGTAAATGCTGCAGAACCAGATCAACTTAAAAATATAAATACTTATTTACAACACTTAAGAAAAACAAAATCTCAAGAATCTTTAATGATTTTTAGCCAAGGTGAGTTTCCAGAAGCAAAAATTTTTACAGATTTTGGAAAAATGCTCCAAGACTATAGTGGGGTAAGAGGAGTAACATCTAGTTCTATATATAACGAATTAAGTCTGCTTTATTCAACTGATCCCGAAGCTGCCAGATTAGCACCTATGATGTTATTTATGCAACATTTATTAAATGATGGAGATCTGACTGCATCAGCAGATCTAACAAACTATAGTGCAAAAATGGTAATGAAACTTGCCAAAAAATTCCCACAAATTATTGGTGCTTCAATTAAAGAACAGCCAGCATTAAATAAATACGACAGAGCACTAGGAATGGAAGACGCTAAAAAATATCCTTGGGTTGCAGAGCTTGAGCCAAGTGGTTGGCTCTCAGATTTTGATGTTGAAGGACTTTTAGATACTAAATTTATTGCACGTTGGAGAAAAAGATTTAAAACAGAAATAGAAGCAAAAACTGCATTTAAAAAATACCTAGATGAATTTTATGAAGGATTTGTAGATTCACAAAAATTTAGAAATAGTGCTTTTTTTGGATGGTCAGGATCAAATAGCGTACCATCCAAATTAAGAAATTTTGCTAACAATACAGTTGGCGACACTTTGGATTCTTACATATTGCATCAAACTGGCATAGATTTATTATCAGAATTTACAAAAAATTCTCTTAAAAATGAAAAGTTGCCAGGAATGGTCGAATCACTGTCTATACTTAAAAAGTTAATGAAACACTCCACAAAAGTTTCAGATATGGACTTTTTAGGATTAATGAAAAAGGCAAACGGCGGATATATATCTGGTCCAGGAACTGGAACATCAGACTCTATTCCTGCCAGATTATCTAATGGAGAATATGTAATTAAAGCAGACGCAGTATCTCAATATGGTACATCATTTTTAGATTCAATAAATAATCAAAAGTTTGCAAAGGGTGGACTAGCCAGCCTAAAGAAATTTAATGTGCCATCAATAGGAACTAATTATTCAATTGGCGGTAATGCAAATAACAATAATTCATCATTTAATGACAATTCGGTGTATAATATTAACATCAGCGTTGATACTAACGCAAGTCCTGATGATATTGCAAATGCAGTTATGACAAAGATTCAAAGACAACAGGCATCTATGAAGACAGGTAGAACGATGGGTGGTGTAACCAGATAATGCCATATTCAGCATCCCCCGCTATTTCGGTAGCATATCAAACTGCTTCAACAACGTGGTATCCATTAACAGATCATAATCGCCAACCGTTTGACATTAGTTATGAAATAGTAGAAAAAACAAATCGTATGGCAGACGGAACTATGAGAAAGTTTGTTGTTGCAAAGAAGAAAAAAGTTAGTGTAAACTGGACAGATGTACCTTCTGGAACAGGCGTTCCATTTAATCAAAGGGGCTCTGCTAATGCAACACAGGGACTAACAATGACAGTTGATGGTAATGCTGGCGGTGCTTGGATGAAAAGCTTTTATGAAACAAACCTATTCAAGCCTATATATTTAAGATTGGTTCACTCGCAAGACAATGCTTCCCTAAATACAGCATCTGCATTTTATCCATCTACATCTCCACAAGCAGTAGAATACCTATGGGTATTTATAACTGGCTTTGACTACAATGTAACAAAGCGTTACGGATTTACAGACTTAGTTAATATTAAAATGGACTTTACGGAGATTTAATGTTAGGTAATTTAGCAACAAAACAATTATTTGCTTCTGCTAATTCAATTGCTGTAGTTCCGCAAATTAATGCAGAATGGAATTACAATGCAATTATACAACCATCATTTGTTTCTTCTACAATAAAACCAAACTTAAATTATGATTTAAATAATTCTTCAAGTTGGACCATTGTTCCAATGGAATATGGAAGTACAACAAAAATAAATGGATCTATCGAACAATCATTTAATGGAATAAAAAATGACTTTGATTCATCTGGCTCTGCTCTTACATTTACAGTTTTTGGTAAAATGCCAAATTTATCTGGGTCGGCACAGGGTCAAATAGTCTCTGAGTTTATATCATCTTCAGTTAATTTATCAACTGCATCATATGGCAAATTTTATAAAGTTTCTTTTTATGTAAAAACTGGCGGGATTGCGTATACAGATGGATACCCATCTAAAATTTATGCTTCTGCAACAGTAACCAACACATACACTCCAACAGCATCATACTATTATAGAGTAGTTGGGGTGGGTTCAGAAAATCAAATGAACGATTTAGATGTTGTAGCAACAGATAATTATGCATATGTATTAAGTGATCAAACTGGAAGTGCAACTATAACTTGGGCGGCAGACCCAAATTCAGTAGCATATAGAATTTATAGGTCTTATAAAAATCCAAATACCAGTGGATATTTAGCCACAACATCTTCCACAACATATGTTGATTCATATGTTAACTGTGAGTCTTCAGCCTATCCACCTGCTAAATTTTCTGGTCACATATCTATCGTTCCACAAATAATTGCTTCTGGCTCTGTAAACGGCACTACAAGCTCAGATATTCCAATTGTTTATTATATTAAGTCTACAGATACACAAGTTGGAAAACTCATAAAAAATGTAAATAATATTGAATGTAATATAGACGGATGGAAAAAAGTTGAAGTTTGGTTTGGCGTACCATCTGAAAATAGTTTTATTAGTATGCAGGGATTTAGTTTAAAGATAAATGCCTTTGCAGACTATGAGGGTGCCAAAGCAGTTGTTGATGGAATAACTATATCAGAAGTAACGCAACACGATTTTTATCAAAATGAATACTACCCAGCAGAATCAGCATTTTTTCCACTTAGACCAGGAGAGGCTTTACTTAATGAATTGTTGCCAGATTCAGAAAAAATAACATATCTTGGCTCAACAGGTTCTGCCTATAAACCAACAACATTTGGCATTAAAAGTCCTCAGATTTATTTTGGCAGGGATATACTTGGAACAAAAATGCAAATGCTTCCAACCCCATACGATAAGTTTAAATATTATGTTTCAGATACAAATGAGAAATCAATTCAAGCACAATACGATTCTTATTTTTCTATAAATAAGATTGTGTTTAAATACGACACCACGCTGACAAAGCCAACATCTGGAAGTGTGGTTCTATATACAGGGGTTAGTGGTTCCACAGTAATATCATTAAGTTCATCAGACTTTAATGATAACGGTTTGACAGTAATATATTATGATGGATCAAATTGGTCTACAAGCTCTTGGACATCACCTCCACAACTTACCGCAAGCGGTACCTTTCAAAATGTATTAAACCAGGTTAGAGGTATTGGTTTTAAAGCAGGATCTATATCTTCTAACGCTACAAAATTTAATTTATACAATGAAGATTTTAACAAAATACATATTGTAGAGTTATCTCCAAGATTAGAGCTAGATTTATCCCCAATACTTATGGATTATTCAATTAGAAAAGATTTAACTTCTCAAAATTCAAATGGATTTCCGTTTTCTTATATAAATTCAAATACTGGTAATATTGTTTTTTCAAACATTCCTTTTTATCAAAGTGACGGAAGTTCTGGAACGATATTTGAAAATAGATCTTCAAGTGCAACATTTTATAACTTGCTTAGACAAAATGTAAAATTTACGGGGTTTTTGAAAAACCCATCTTTTGACACACAGCTTACAGAAAAAGTTCCCCAGTTTGTTATGTATGCCCAATCTTGGGATGTTAATGATATTAACACGGTTAATGTGGAAGTTGCAGATATCACTAAAGCATTTGCACAATACACAGAGTCGGCACACTATGCTGCGTATTCAAATAAGTTGTTCACAATAATTACTTCCCTTTTAAACTCTTGTGGGTTTAGCGATTATGACTATGATGGTCTCTATAATGTTTGTAAAATATCTACAAATACATCAAATTTTTGGGCAGACGAAACTCAAACCATATTTGAAATATTGCAAGAATTATTTGTTATTCATCAAATTGGAGCATATATAGATGAATATGGAATTATGAGATTTAAAAGTCTTAAACAAATGTTTAATCAATTTAATTCTGGAAAAAACTTATACTCTGCTGTAATAACCGATATTGCTACAACTGCTTCTGGAGTATCATACATACCAAATATTATTCCAGATAGTTATTCGGAAACCGTTAGTCCAAAAATAGGAAAAATATTAGTTAGATATCAAGTTCCAAGAAATTTTCAAAGTATTGATATAAGTAATGATGATGGATCTTTGGGCATATACAATAAAATGACGGAATCTTCAAAAATGATTTGGTCGGAACAAAATAGTGCTGCGTTATCTAGTTTAGAATTAGCGGGGTCATTGCTAAAAAATGATTCTTTTCTTCAATTAAAAGCAAACGATATATTTGGAAAAAATCCAAGAAAATGGCTACAAGGTTTTGAGGGAGACGTTTTTGTTGGGAATGAAATTATTGGTTATTCAGGCTTAGAGTATGTCTTTTACTCCCCCGAGAATCCCAATGTTTATATATCTAGAGTTGTAAGAAGTAGAGAGGACATTGACGATGCAATAGAAACTCTAAGATCTATAAATGCTTCAAATCCCAATACAGCATCGTATACGTCAGTTTTATATAATCCAACTGGAAACATATACAATCTTCAAAGAGGAAAATATGGAACTCCAATAAATGATCATTATTACTATAATTGGAATTCAGATGTTTCAAAAAACTTTGAAACTTACATAAAGTCTCCAGATTCTAGTTCAGCAACTTTGTCTTCTAGTAATTTAAAACTATCTATGAATAATGGACTTACAATTGAATCTTCAATTGTACGACAATATAATTTTATTACCCCAAAAAATCAACAAACAAATAATTATAATTTGTTTTCTGTAGAATTTGAAGTGCCAACTGACATTGAAAGTTTTTATATAAAAAAGAATGTTTCTGTCAAAACGGGGGCTGACAATAAAGATGTTTGGGTTGCAAAAAAGGGTTACTATCCTTTTGGTTTAGGAATGTTTTTAAATATGACTCCTAGTGCTGTATATGGAAACTCAAATACTTCACCAGCATTATTTATAGAATTAAGATTACAGCCAGATTCAGATGACTTTACAAAAGCTTATTACAATCTTTATGTTTATAATTTATTAGATGATAATTTGCCAAATAACAATTTTAGTAAAAGGCATTATGCTGGACAAAAAATAATAGGAACAAAAACTGTGGTTCCTGGAATATCAATAGAAAATGTATTTAATGGAAAAATAATAGATAACTTTATAACTGGAGCACACAGGCTTTCCGCATATATTAAAAATAATTATGTAAAAATTTATTTAAATAAAAAATTAATTGGTCAATTTGCAGTACCAATGTCTTTAAATCCAAATAGTTTTTTTGGATATTTTCAAGTAAAATGGGACAGTCAGATAGGAAATGTTCAAACAAAACTATTAGAACTGTATGCTGACACCGTTGCAGATGAAAATAAAAAATCAATATCTGCTTTTAATTATTCTATGAATTCAGATTATTTGTTTTTTAGCAAATATTATTTAAATAATATTGTAAGAGGAATACCAAATAATAATAACTGTTATTTGTGGCAATGGTCTCCAAAAGTAAGAGGGGTAAAAGTTTATGATGTAAAACATTCACTATCTCCTATTTATCCAGAAACATCATATTTGTACCCACACCTATATGGCTCAACATATGATAACTACAGAACAAATGAGCAAGCATTTATTTTGGGACCAGTAATTGAAGAAGACACACAATCTTCTGAATTGTTTTCCACCCCATTTTCTACAAGATTTGCAATTGTTAATAATAGTAACGAATTTATTTGGTTAAAATCAGATTCGGATACATCTGTTAATCCAATACAAATTCATTCTAAAAATCAAGAACTTTCTCAAGAAAGAATTATTGAAAGGGTAATTGATCCAAATTATACTCAAAGCACAGTAGAGCTTCAAAGTAAATGGTTTGCATCAGAGTCAGAAGCTGAAAAAATTCTAGATCTTTTATCAAAATCTAACGAAAGTTTTTATACAACAATTTCTCTTAGTATTTTTGGCAATCCATTAATACAGGTTGGAGATTTTGTTCAATTAAAATATAGCCTAAAAAGATTAGGCTTGAATTCAGATAACCCTCTAATTTGTTTGGTAACATCTGTAAATCAGGGATTTTCGGGGGGTGTGAATAATACCCAATTAACCTTAAAACCATTAATAATCAAATAAATGGTATAATATATTAATTGAGGTGGTATATTATGTTTGATAATCCAATATTTCCAACAGCAGAGAAATTCGTAAACCCAGCAACAGTTCCAACTGCAAAAGTTCTTACTATCTATAGTGATGATCCAAGAAACAATGAGATGTATAAAAAAACTTGTGGCATGACTGTTGTTGTTATTGAAAAACCAAATATTGAAAACCCTAATAACCAGATAGGAAATTCAATATTTGAAAGTGAAAATACTGAAGCTTTTGCTCCATTTGACAACAATGTTGATGTTGTGCCACTCCCAGATAACAATTCTGCAATTGCTTTGGGAATTCCCCAAAATTTAAACATAGATGCCGACAATGGTTTTGCAGTTGAGTTTGATTCTAAAGATGGTTCTGTAAGATTTACAGCAATATTAAATTTTGATGATGTTGTCGGAGCAACAAAGTATGATTATGTTTTGGTGGCAATTTAAATGATAACTGGAAAATATGAAATAATTGCTAATGAAAAACTTATAGCAGAAAGTTCAAATATAATTACGGCAAGTGGATTAGATGTAATTAATAAGTTTTTGGCTAGTGGAAATGCTTGGGCACAAACTATGAGAATTGGTGCATCCTATACTCCAACTTCATCTTCAGATGTTTCAATGGCTTATGAAACTGCATGGGCAACAACAACAACTCCAACTGCATCTTCTGGAAGTATTACTTTAACAGCAACATTCCTAAATTTTTCTGGAGAAATTTATGAAATTGGTATTATTCCAGACAAGACTTTGAATGCTGGAGCAAATATATCAAATTTTGACAATCCTTATGGAACAACATCATCTTCTTCTTGGTACAATAAATCTGGAAGTGTTACACGATATGCACAGTTTGATTCAGTCAATAGTCGTGTTGGATCTAAAAATATTTGGGTTAAAACTGCAAGTGCATACTCTATATCGGGACTTCCAATAACAACCTCAAATTGGAGTGCTTCTGGAAGAGGATATTTGGATTTATTATATTTCGTTCCTAAAGATTCGGTTGGAGGAACAGCACCATCATTAACATTTATTGTAACCGACCCCACCACAAGTTCAATAACTTGGAAAACAATTACAAGTTCAATAAATGTTTCTGCATCTGGATATCAAAGAGCTTTTGTTCAACTTGGAACACCAGACTCAGGATTTAAAACCAATGCTTATCCAAGTTTGTTTACAGCAAGTTTTGTTGGAGGAACTGGATCTATTTCTTTAGATGCCATATACTATAGAAATACTGTAAGGACAGATTCAAAACAGTATTTACTTAGTAGAACATCTTCATCGTCAACACTTATATCAAAAGTACCAACCCCACAAAAAGTACAAATTAAATATGTTCTACAGGTGATTTAATGGGCGTTATAAATTTAACTGGATTAGAACCTGGAAAATCTTATAATGTTGTTGTTAGAGCAAAAAATGACTCAGGAATAATTTCTGAAAATTCTCCCTTTTATACTTTTACGGTTCCATCAATCAATCCAGATGGCACACAGTTAACATCTATAAATTCTGCAGTTGTTACATCACTTGCACCAGACTCATCATCTGCTGTCGGCGGTGCTTTAATTGCAGGAGGACTAGATGAATATGGTGCGGCTCAAGCTGGAGCAATAAATCTTGGCGAAGTATGGAATAATACCGCAAGTTCACTTGCAAAACTAACTGGTACAGCAAATACTGGGGCGGTAATTATAAATAGCACTGGTATTCTTGGTTATCAATTAACATCTGCATCATCTGGACAAGCCAACTTCTTCCTTGACACCGCATCTGGAAATGCTTATTTTAGAGGAACTGTATATGCTAGTGCAGGTGAAATTGGCGGGTTTAAAATTAATAATTCTAGTTTGTCTGCAAGCACATTCTTTAATAAACTAACAAGCTTTGACCCGTCATTTGAAGATCAATGGCTAAATTATTGGACAGCTTCCGCCGATTACTTTGGAAATCTTGATATGGGATTGAGTCTGATAAATGATGCAAGTATAACTCCACAAGCTGGATTAAAATATGCAAAATTTTCTGTAGATGCATTTGGAAATAGTTCGCCATATATTTCTGGTAGTAGCATTGAAATGACTATGTTTAGAACTGCTTCTTCTAAAACTGCATTCTCACAATCTGATTTGGGAATATCTTCTGGAAGCACTTACACACTATCAGTATATGCACAAGACTTGGGAAGTAATAATTATGGAACACCATTACCAGCCAAAATATTTTTAAAAATTAATAAATATAATAGTGCAAGTACAAGTTCGGCAACATTTACTGGTTCAGCAGTATCTAGTGTAGTTACTACAAGCAGTACGGCATGGACAAGAATATCTGCCTCGTTTAACACATCAGCATCAGAATATTATACCTTCTCTATTATAAATGCTGAAGATTATGAAGCCACTCCACCTGGATTTGCTAGGTATGTATATTCTATCTTTGCCGTAGATGCCATTCAATTAGAACTTGGAAATACCGCACAAACATTTGGCTTTGATAATTATTTTGCTGTCAGTCCCGCTGACTCAAAACCAATTAATCTTTCATCAATTGCAAATACTGGTTCTACATCAAATATTTTCTCTGTATATACAGATGGTGGTGTGTATGCAAATTATTTCTTTTCAAATAAACAGTCTAAAATAGGTAGCGTTTATTTTGGTGGAAGAAAGTCTAGCAATATTTCAATTGGAGATTATTTTGCTACAAACCAAGATAATACAAATGGCAACAACATTAATATTGGAAATGGATCTTTGGGTGTGCATGTTAGTGGTTCAAATAACATTGCTATTGGATATAATGCTGCTGGATATGTTGGTTATGGCTCAAACAATGTTGTTATTGGTGGGTATACTGGAGAATTATACTGGAGCAATGGCAATGTCATAATAGCAGACGGTGCGGGTAATGTAAGAATAAAAGCAAACTCTTCTGGTCTAGTTACAATTCCAGGAAGTGCTTCGGTTAGTGGCTCTGTTTATGCTGGAACAATTGTAGGGTCAATCGCATCTGCAACATATGCATCTAGTGCAGTATATGCATCTAGTGCAATATATTCTTCAAGTTCTAATTATTCAAGTTCTGCTGGATATCTACCAGCATCAGGACTTTCCGCATCTACCATCACAATTGGTTCAACTTCAATTGGGCTGGGAAATACATCAACATCTATTTTGGGTCTAAACAATGTTGACATTACATCAACAACTGGGTCAACTGTTATTTTTAGTGCTAGTAGTAATGTTTCAAATGAAACTGGTGGAGCAATAACTTTAAGGACTGCCGCTGCTGCTGCAGGAACTGGCGCAACAGCAACTGGTGGAGCCATTAATATTACTACAACAGCTAATCAAACTGGAGCAACTGCTGGTGCAACAGGTGGTGGCATTACAATTAGTACAACTGGAACGGCACCTGGGGCTGGTGGAGCAAATGGTGGAAATATTTCAATTTCAACAAATAGGTCTGGTACCTATGGAGTTGCTGGTGCAATTAATATAACATCGAATGGTAATTTTACAATTTCTACAGTAGCTGGCACTGGAGGTTATGTTGGAACAATAAATAATTTTAATATTGGAACTACTACGCCAGGAACTGGAACATTCACTACTGGATCATTTACTGGTAAAGTTACTGCTGCTTCATTTTCTGGAGATGGTTCTGGGTTAACAAATTTGCCAGCACCAGCAATGCAGGTATTGACATCTGCAACGACAAGTACAACTGGCTCTACACTTTATCCAGTTTTTCCAGCAGCATCACAAAATATAACTCTTAAGGCAAATACAGTTTATTATTTTGAGGGCTTTTATGCAATAACTAAACAAGCCTCAACCAACAGCGGTAACTGGACAGTTGCATTTAGTTTTAGCAATCCTTATCAAAGTTTATATTGGAATGGAACTTTTACTAGCAACAACGCAACAGCAGCCACCCTTTCTGGTGCTATTAATACCAGCGCATCATCTTCGGGATTAGGAACAGCTGGAACTGGAACTTCAACAGGATTGATTAAATTTCAAGGATTTTTTCAAACCAACGCAACCACAGGTGGCACTCTACAGCCACAGTTTGGGCAGAGCGTAACGCCAACTTCTGGAAATCCAAGCGTAAACGCAGGTTCATATTTTAGATTAATTGAACAAGGAACAGCCTATCCTGTTATTTCTGGTTCATGGGGTCCATAATAAAATTATTGCATTTATTGAAAATAAATAGTATACTTACATAGACAGACAAAGGAGATATAATGTCAGAACAACCTTTTCAGAATGACCCTACACTAGAATTGTTGGTGCAGGAACTTCAGAATCGTATTGGTCAGATTACAAGTCAGTATGAAACACAATTAGCTGTACTTAAGGCACAGGCTACACAAGAAATTCAGGCTCGTGAACAGCGTATTCAAGAGTTGCAGGGAGCACTTGTAAATGCTCAAAAGGCAAAGGATTAATTATAATCCCAAAGTTCCCAGCGGAATGATTGCCAAAACAGAAAAAGGTTATTTTTATGTTAAAGGCGAAAAAAGATTTAGATTTATTTCAGATCGGGCGAGGAACTCTTGGGGACTTCGTATTGTAGAAACCTCTGAATCAGCAATGTCTAATAAAAAAGTTGTGGGTATTGTTGGATTTAGAGACGGCACTTTGATTAGAGATATATCTAATGGTAAAATATATCTTATAGTAGATAATAAAAGAAGTCTGATTACAGACCCAGATGATTTAAAATTTCTGGGGTTTAAAAAACAAGATATAATTCTTGTTAGTAAAAAAGAAGCGGACTTTCAAAAAGAAGGAGAAATACTAAATGCCAGATAATGTAAGTTTAACGGCACAAGAAATTAACACACTCAAGTCTGTGCAGACTAATGCTCAGACAAGACTAAACTTAAAAAACTTTTGTTTTAATAGTGCTGCAGGGGTCAAACTTAATGCAAGAACATTTCCTTTAATTGGAAATAATTCAAGCGGCATGAGAGTTTATGCTGGTATTCAAGATTGTACAATAAAGATAGGAAGTACAGATGCTGTAGAACTTACATTTGACATGAGTACGCTTTCTTTCCCAAACAAGCCAGTAATTACAGCAACATTCTCGTCAGACGCAACAAGTCAGAAATTTCTTAATATAACCACTACTGTTAAAACAGATCCAAGCAATATAAGTCAAGCAATTGTTTATGTAAAACCAGACAGGGTACTACAGTCTGAACTGTCTGGCTATGTAAATTTGATAGCAATTGGGTATGCCTAATTATAAAATTCTTAAATCTTGGTCTAAAAGAGACAAAAGGGTTTCAAGAGAGGGATATATTCTTATAAAAATACCAGAACATCCAAAATCATTTGGCGGGTGGTATTATGAACATCGTCTAGTAATTGAAAAAAAACTTGACAGAATATTAGAAGTATGGGAAACTATACATCATATAAATGAAAATAAGCAGGACAATAGATTAGAGAATCTATTTCTATGCACAAGAGAGCAACACAGCAAAGCTCATAAGTAGAAAGTAATATAAATGGGAAACGATCTTAGGTGGATGTTATCATCTGACCAGCAATTCCCTTATCAAGATGATAAGATGATTGAACTTTGGTTTAAAGTCATGAAATGGTTTAAGCCAGATGTGGTTGATTATTTGGGTGACACGGATGATCAGGCTTGCTATAGCAAGTATACAGAGGGTAGATCCGCAGAATTTCTTAAGATGTATAAAGACAATAACGGAGATCAAATTGTTCCGTTGATGCAACATGAGGCAACGCTGGCTAGAGAATTTTATGCCCGCACTAGACAAGTTGCAAAGAAGGCACAACTATTTTCTGCATTGGGTAATCACGATATTCGGGTATTTGATTATGTTGATGCAAAACTCCCAGAGCACATTAAGGTAGTAACTCCAGAAGCATTATGGGGTTTAGATTCTTTGGGATATGATTACATTTATTACAACGAGCCACCAAAATTAAGATTTGGAGATATCCATGTTCATCACGGAAATGCCATTTCACAAAATGCAGGTGAGTCGGTTCGTAAAGATGTAGATAATTTTGGAGTGTCACTTATTCGTGGTCACTCTCATCGTGCTGGTGTGTATTTCAATACATATGAGTTACGAAATGGTGGTAAGGGTGAAACACTTCGGGGATATGAAATTGGTCATATGTGTGACGAAAAGTCCACAGGTATGATGTATACCAATAATCATAATTGGCAAAAAGCTTTTGCTATTGCACATATCGAAAATGGAGTATACCCACATATACAATTAATCCACGTTTCACCACAATACACTTGTGTTGTAGATGGAAAAAAGTTTTCCATCTAATTAGTTATAAGGAGAAAAATGAATCTAACTGACACACAAACACTATCCCTAGTTTTTCTAGGACTTGGTATTCTTGTTTCTTTGGGAACATCATTACTAAAGACAATTGACCTTTCACCAAAGGTTTCGCACACAATTGCAGTATTTCTAAGTTTGGTGGCATCTTATGTAAGTTCATATTTTGCAAACAATGGAACAGGCGACTTGACAGAAGTTGCAAAACATTCTGCTTTTGTTTACACTGCTTCGCAGTTGTTTTATGGCTATGCACTAAAAGACTCAACTCTAAACGCATGGCTACTTAAATTTAATTTGCTTCCAAGAAAGTAAATATTTAAAAGAGATGGAGATGTATTGAAGTTATGACTAGTTTAAAAAAGAAAAAGTCTAGCGAAAAAATATTGTATTTCTACTTAGATGGTAGATTGCATAAAGCATTACATCGAAATCGTGCAGATGATTTGTTGATTGCTTGGGATTATGTGGAGCATAAAAGAGTTGCTTACTCTCTTTCTCTTGTAACAAAAGAAAAAGTAAATGCTTATACTATATCCCAAGCAGCCAAATTAATTGGTAGAAGTGAAGATACGATTAAAAGGCATTGGCGGGCTGGAGAAATAAAAAAGCCACAACAAATATATACACTTGATGAAAGAAGAGTTCCAGGCAAACACTTTTTTAGTGAAGATGATATGCGGGAACTACAAGAATTTTTTAAAACTGTTCATCGTGGTAGACCAAGAAAAGATGGGCTTGTTACCCCAAGTAACATACCAAGTAGGGCAGAACTAGAGGCTTTGATGAGAAATGAAAAAGTTCTTTATGCCAAAAACAAAGATGGGGAATTTGTTCCTGTCTGGAAACAACCAGAGTGGTAATATGGGAAATATTGAAAAAGATCCAACTAAAATATTAAAATCTTCTCTAGAAGTATTGCAAAAATCATATAAGGTTGCAAAGAAAAAAGACGATGTTGAAAATATGCTTGCCATATCAGATAGACTTATGCTATTATATGAGTTGTTAAAGAATGTGGCGGAAAATAAAAAATCGCCATCATTAGGATTTTTAGGAGTGTTAGAAGATGACGAATAACACAAGCGTTAGAGTTGCACTAGAATTTGTTCGTAATCTAGGCAATTATGAAAGTATTAGAATTTCTATCGGGGTTGAAGATTCCGTAAGACAAGGTGAAACAGTAGATCAGGCTACAGAGCGTGTATATTCTTTTGTAGAAAATAAACTGATTGAAAAATCAAATGAAGTAGAAGCCGAACTTAAGGGCAACAAGAAGTAATGACAAAAGACACCGCCAAACTTGCTCATGCTATGATGACCAAGTATTCAAACATGTTTGAATTAAAGTATAATCAAAAGCCAAGACTTAATAGATATAAAGAAAAGTGGGCTTTGGTAGATGTCATTGACAGCATTGGCTACGATAGAGCCGTAGAAGTATTAGAATATTATTTTAAAACAAGTAGACCAGGGCACCCACTGTCTTGGTTTTATATGAACTTTGACAAGCTAGATGAAGTTATGGTAAAGTTAGATGAAGATGAGTCCCGCCGACAAAAATTGCGGGAACAAACAAAAAGATTGGTAGAAGAGAATGAACAGTGAAGCAGAATTAATTTCGTCAGTATGTAGTACAAAAGATATTTCAACAGTTTTAGCAAGTAATATAGATGAGATTTTTGTTTCGCATAGAGATGTTTGGGAAGGCTTAAAGTCATACTATAACAAATTTAGATCAGTTCCAGATGCAGAAGTATTAAAAGAAAAGTTTAAAGATTTTGAGCCTGTACAAGTTAAAGGTGAAACTGCATATTATCTAGATAAAGCTAAGAATGATTATCTTACATCTAGAATTAGAAACATTCTTTTAGACTGTGGTAACAATCTAAAGACTAATGCTGCAGCACGAGTGATTGCAGATTTACAAGCACAAGTATCAAACCTATCTCGCATTACAACTAATGTGCGAGATGTTGACCTAACAGATTTTGAAATGGCTGAAAAGCATTACGAAGCAGTTCGTGAGCGAGCAGCAACTATGGGCGGTAGTCCAGGAATCATGACTGGCTTTAAAGCAATTGATTATGCTTATCCAACAGGTATGGCTGCAGGTCATTTAATTGTTATGATTGGTTGGGCGGGTCGTGGTAAGACTTGGATGAGTTCTTATCTTGCTTGTAAGGCGTGGGAACAAGGGTTTAAGCCAATGATTATCTCACTTGAGATGACACCTGAAAATATGCGAGACCGCATTTATACTATGCTAGGTTCAGGCTTATTTAAGGCTTCAGATTTTTCAAGGGGTAGTGTTAATACAGACGACTTTGGCAATTGGGCTAAAAAGAAGTTTGATAATACAAATGGATTCATTCTAGTTTCAAACGAGGGTTCTAGTCAAGTTACTCCACAAACAGTACAGGCTAAAATCGATCAACATAAACCAGATATCGTAATCCTTGATTACCATCAGCTTTTTGCGGACAGCAATAATTCAAAGTCTACAACAGAGCGTAACATGAATATCTCTCGTGAGTTTAAGAATTTGGCGGTGAGAAATAATATTCCAATTATCGATATTGTTTCTGCCACAATGGAAGATATCTCTAGCCAAGATTCTCCACCGTTGCTATCACAAGTAGCATGGTCAAAACAAATTGAATATGATGCAGATATGGCTATGGCTGTTCATCGTACACCAGATACAAATATTATTGAAGTTGTAAGCAGAAAGAATCGACATGGAACTGATTTTGATTTCTTTTTGGATTGGGATATTAATCGGGGCATTGTTAAAGAAGTTTACGAAAATCCCTTTGGTTAGTTATGTAAAAGCCTTACTTTCTGATAAAATAGATGAAAGGAAGGCGGAAATGCTAAATAGGAAAATTAAAAGTTTCTATATAAATGGAATTATTAGAAGCGATTCAGATATCATTCGACTGAGGGCAATGCACGAAAAGCTTCTCATAGATGAAATGCGTACAAATGGATATGTTCCTGTATTAGACATTGACCCCCAATTTTCAATAAAATATAATCAAGAAAAAGACAATTATTCTTTTCATTTAGAAATTCATGGTGTATACTTAGGTAAGCGTAAAGCTTGGGAATTTGAAGGATTCTCAGGACAAGATTTTATTCCAAGATAGGTAACAATAGTGAAAGATGTTTATACTAAATCGGATATCCGATCAATTCTTAATGCACTAAATTTAAAAATAGAATCTGAAACGGGAAAGCACTTTTTGTGTCTTTGCCCATTTCATTCAAATATGAACACCCCATCATTTGAAATTGATTATACAAAAGGTTTGTACTTTTGTTTTAATCCATCATGTGGTGCAAGAGGAACATTAAATGACCTTGTAAAAGAAACTACCCATAGAAACGATTTTGAAACCATTAGATTTATTTTAGCCAACAAACAATCAAGTAGCGATGTTGGTGATGAGTTATCGGAACTGCTTGATGATAAGCCAGACTTCGTTGAGTTCCCTGCAGAGGTTGCAGAAAGACTTCATAATGATTTATTAAATAATAAAAACGCTCTGGAATATTTTTATTCTAGGGGTATATCTCATGACTCCATTGTGGATTTCTTTTTAGGATATTCGTCTGTGCAAGATTTAGTGACTGTTCCGCTTCGTTCCCCAGACGGACTGTTGGTCGGGGTAATTGGAAGATCAATTGAGGGCAAGACATTTAAGAATAGTCATAACCTGCCAAGAAACAAAACCTTATTTAATTTAAATAGGGCTAAAAAGTATGGTGGCAAAATCATAGTTTGTGAATCATCATTTGATGCGATACTTATTGCACAGGCGGGATTTCCAAATGTTGTTGCTACATTGGGTGCACACCTATCAAAAGAGCAGATTCAATTATTAAATAGATATTCTTCCACAATCATTATTATGACGGACAATGATGAGGCAGGTCGTAAATTAGGCAATAATATTGCCGAAAAATTAAATAATAAAAATATCTTGTGGAGTTCGTATAATTATGATATGATATATCCTAGAGATGCAAAAGATGCTGGAGATTTAACTCCAGAAGAAATTCGTCAATGTATTATTAATGCGGTCCCGCATTATGAGTACGCAATAATATAAAACACAGGGCATAATACAGCCCATATACAAAGGAGAAATATAATGGGATTAGTTAAGGGTTTAACCGCTATGAACAAGGCTTTGGACAAGCCAGCATCAAATTATGCAGATGGTCCAAAAGGTCGTTGGCTAAAGCTAGGCGACAATCAGAGTGTCAAGATTCGATTCCTGCAGGAACTTGACCCAGACTCAAAGAGTTACAATGCAGATGCAGGTCTTGGCTTTATTGCCGTAGAACACACAAATCCAACCGATTACCGCCGAAAGGCACTCTGCTCTATTGAAGATCAGGGTCGTTGTTACGGTTGTGAAATGCACCGCCGTGACCCAAAGGCTGGCTGGAAGGGTCGTAGTAGACTATATATCAATGTCCTAGTTGATGATGGCACAGAAGAGCCATATGTAGCAATCTTCTCTCAAGGTGCTGGTCCAAAGTCTGCCACACCAGAGATCATCCAGTATGCTGGAGAAACAGGTAGCATCTCAGATGTTATTTGGCGTTTGAAGCGTACAGGAGAAAAGACTGATACAAATTACAGTATCATTCCTCTACCAACAGCAGATATCACTCCAATTGATTTGGAAAAGTATGAACTTGTAGACTTGGAAAAAGTTGCAGTTCGTGATGTTGCTTACGATGAACAGGAAGATTTCTATCTTGGTCGTTCATCACATGAAGACACTTCAACATCTTCCTCTGTTGAATGGTAAAACTATTGACAAGTCTGGGGGACTGGTGCTATACTGGTCCCCTAGCACAATAGATTGGAATTAATATGCAAACTTTTTTACCTTATGTTTATAACTTTGATTTATCCGCACAAGCTTTAGATAACAAGCGACTCAACAAGCAACTGCTTGAGGGTCGCCAAATTTATGCAGCACTACTTGGTCGCACTAAAGGTTGGGTAAATCACCCAGCAACTCGTATGTGGCGTAATCACGAAAATATGCTTTACAAATATCTTTATGCTATCATGCGTGAATGCAAAAGGCGTGGTATCGCCACAGAAAAAAATTGGTCAGCAATCGAAGAACTGCATGAATCTAATTGGAATCGTGGCGAAAATCTAACTGTTCCAGGCTGGATGACAGACGAAGCAATTGCCACCAAGATTGAGATTACTCATCGTGGCAATCTATATAATAAAGACCCAGAGTACTACTTTGAGTTTCAGCGGGAATCGAAAAAGATCCGCAAAAATGTGTGTTGTGACAATTGTAATTATTACTGGTTTACACACAAACTAATTAATAACGAGGAGTTTTGATGAAATATACTACACAATATGTAGAAACACTTATTAAAAGATTAGATAGAGCAAATGCTATAATTACTCGTGTAAAAGCAGTTGCAGACAAATTACGCAAAGATGAAACTTGTCCAGACTGGTCACAAGAATTAGATAAAGCATTAAAGGGAGAATAATATGGGAGATTTTGTACACTTACATGTGCATAGTCATTATAGTTTAATGGATGGTCTTTGTACCCCACATGAACTATTAACTGCTGGTAAAGCTTTGGGTCAAAAGACTATGGCTATTACCGATCATGGAACATTATCTTCCCACAGAGATATGCAGATTGCAGCCAAAGAGTTGGACATGAAACCAATTCTTGGTCTTGAAGCATACATCTCTGCTACTGACCGCTTCGATAAGCGAGATGTAAAAAAGCGTGACGACAATACACAGGTGTACAATCATATTATTTTATTAGCAAAGGACCAAAATGGACTCAAAAATTTACAGGCTATGTCAGAAATTGCTTGGACGGAGGGTTACTATCATAAGCCACGCATTGATCTTGAAGTTCTTAACGACTATGGCAACGGCATTATTGTACTTTCTGGATGCATGAATGGTCTTATCTCAAAGGCTATTGACCGTGAAGATATGGAAAAAGCCAGAGAGTATATGCGTTGGTTTAAGAATAGATTCGCTGATGATTTTTATATTGAAATTCAGGCACACAATCCTGCCGACCTTAATTATAAATTGCTAGAACTGGCTGACGAATTTGGCGTAAAGCCAGTTGTAACATCAGATGCACATTTTGACACACCAGATCAAAGAGCATTAGAAGAGATTTTGCTTATTATTTCTACTAAGCCAAATTTAAATAAAGAAGCCACCTATGAGTCTGGAAAAAAGATTAAAAACATTTTTGAAAGACTAAATCATTTATATCCAGAACGCCCAATTTCATTTGAAGAGATTGATGTGTATATTCAAGGGCGGGATGAAATTAAAAAGTCTATGTTAAAACAAGGCATTAATCGTGAAGACATTTATGATAGTACACTAGAAATTGAATCTAAGATTGGTGAATATGAATTTTATGAGGGTCTAGAATTATTGCCTAAGCCAAAGAACGATGCTAACGATGAGTTGCGTAAACTTTGTGAAGAAGCGTTAGAAAATCTTGCTGTTCTAGATACAGCATATGGAACAGATTATTCTGTCAGATTGGAAGAAGAACTTGAAGTTATTAAAGAAAAAGATTTTGCATCTTACTTTCTTGTTGTTGCCGACATGGTTGGCTGGGCAAAGGGGCAAGATATTATGGTCGGTCCTGGTCGTGGGTCTGCTGCTGGTAGCCTTGTTTGCTACCTATTGGGAATTACAGATGTCGATCCAATAGTTTACGACCTTTTGTTTTTCCGCTTCATTAATCCAGAGCGTAACGACTTCCCAGATATTGATACCGACTTTATGGATAGGCGGCGTGGAGAGGTAAAGGAATACCTTAGAACTAAGTTTAAGAATGTTGCATCTATTTCCACATTCCAATATTTTAAGGATAAGGGTGTTGTGCGAGATGTAGGCAGAACATTTGGTGTGCCACTTGGCGAGATTAATAAAGCTCTTAAAGGCATTGAAACTTTTGAGGATTTAGAGAGCAATCCTAATGCTGCGTGGTTTAGAGAAAAATATCCAGAAGTCATGCAATACTCATCTTTGCTTCGTGGCAAGATTCGTGCCGTTGGAATGCATGCCGCTGGTGTGGTTGTGGCTAATCAACCAATTTCCAACTATGTTCCCATTGAAACCCGAAAAGACCCAGATGATTCAGTTTCTGGGCGGATTCCAGTGGTGGGATATGATATGGAACAAGCTGCCAATATTGGTCTAATTAAGCTTGATGCACTAGGTCTAAAGTCTTTATCTGTAATTAAAGATACATTGGACACAATTAGGGCTAGAAAGGGCGTAGAAATTAATTTAAAAACCCTACCCTTAGATGACCCAGAAGTATTTAAAGACCTCTCAGAAGGCTATACAAGGGGCGTATTCCAGGCTGAAGCGACCCCTTACACCAATTTGCTCATAAAAATGGGTGTGGATAACTTTGAGGACCTTGTGGCATCAAATGCCCTTGTTCGACCAGGTGCTATGAATACCGTAGGTGGGGCTTATGTAGGTCGTAAAAGGGGTACGGAAATGGTTGAGTATGTCCACCCAATTATGCAGGATTTTACAAGAAACACATATGGTGTTATTATTTATCAAGAGCAGGTTATGCAAGCCTGTGTATATCTTGGCGGCATGACTTGGGCGGAAGCAGATAAGGTCCGTAAGATTATTGGTAAGAAAAAGGATGCTAAGGAATTTGACAAGTTTAAAGATCAGTTTGTTGAGGGTGCAAGCAAGCACATTTCTAAAGAAAGTGCTGAAGAACTTTGGCATGATTTTGAGGCTCATGCTGGTTATTCTTTTAACCGTTCCCACGCTGTTGCTTATTCTATGCTTTCCTATTGGACTGCTTGGCTTAAGCATTATCATCCGCTTGAGTTTATCTATTCCATTCTTAAAAATGAAAAGGATAAGGATGCCCGAACAGAATATTTATTGGAAGCAAAACGACTTGGAATCAAAGTTCTTTTGCCACACGTTAATGAATCAGAGGCGGGATTCAGTATACAGGGAAACTCCATCCGATTTGGACTAGGAGATATTAAATACATTTCTGACAGCATTGCATCAAAACTTATTTCTAACAGACCATATAGAAGTTATGAGAATTTACTAGAAGTATCTCGCTCTAAAGGTAGTGGAATTAATGCAAGAGCAATAGAATCATTAAATATGATTGGTGGTGCAGCATTTCCAGATAATCCACGAAAAGGAAATGAATCGGAAAACTTATATGAGTATCTGAACATTCCAAAGTTTGATATTCAGGGCATCCCAGCAAAAATTAAAGCACAGATTCAACCACTAGAAGAATTTCTAGAAGAGGGCTGTTATATTCTTATGGCTATGGTTCGTTCAATTAAAAAGGGTAAGGGCTGGAGCCGTGTAGAACTTGTAGATGACACAGGTGCTATTGGTATTTTCCACTCTGAAAATACACAGATTGAAACAGGAAATATGTATTTCTTTTTAGTTGGAGATAATCGTATTCACAGATATGTAAATATTGAAGATGTTGCTAATAGAAAAGATGACCCATTTATTAACTGGTTATATATGGATGAAATAAATATTAAAGACGAAGAAAATTTGGTAGTTGATTTTACACACTACAAAACTAAGGCAAATAAAATGATGGCTCATGTTATTTTGTCTAACAACAAGCGAGAACTTTCACGAGTTCTTGTATTCCCAACGCTTTATGCAAAAGCTTTAGGAAAAATGAAAGCAGGTTCAGTATGTGAGCCTATAATAAAACAATCAGATGATCACACAGTATTTGTAAAGGAAGTAAGTTAAATGAGTGATGAAGTACAAAGCGTACAATTAACAGTAGAACAAATTCTTGCTGCAATTTTATTTAAGATTGGCAAGATAGACCTAGAAGAAAAAGAACTGCTTGCAGACTATTCTAATTTTGTAGTGGCGGTAGACCCAGTAAATGATAAAACTGTAAGTTTTCAATTAGTAGATGAGGGAGTTATAGATGGTAAGTAATTATTTAGATAGTATTGCAAAAGACATTCATGATGTATCTATGGATAAGGGTTTTTGGGATAAGGTTTACAAATATTCTGAAGATGCACCAATTAAAGATATAGACTTTATGCTTTCAAAACTTGCTCTGGTTCACTCAGAAATTAGTGAAGTTTTAGAAGCAATGCGTAAACAACAGGGCGAAGAAAAAGTCGTTGAAGAACTTGTAGACATTTTTATTAGACTGATGGATTTTTATCAGGGTGCTAAAAATTGTGGTTGGGTGGACTCTTCATTTGACAAGGTTTATCAAAAGAAAATGTCTGTCAATAAGGCACGACCAAAAATGCATGGAAATTTAGCTTAAAAGACAAGATACAATTTTTATTGTATAATGTAGGTATATGAGTGATGCCTACATCCTAGAGGGTATCGAAGACGAATACCTTTTAGTAATAAAAGCGGAAGATCGGGAAGCTATCTTGACAATTATAGATAGATTGAGCACCAGTCGCTCAAAATGGATTAAAGAACTGGCAGAAATATTAGAAGAGAGTTTACATGACACTGGTAGCAGAAGAGATTCTAGCAAAGCTAGATCCAAAGACACGCCAAAGAGTTCAACTAGCAACAAGCGTGGACGCACAAAAACAGCAAACACCAAGCATAGGACTAAACCTCGCACTTAAGGGCGGGTTTGGATATGGAAGACAGGTTCTTGTTTGGGGAAACAAATCGGCAGGTAAATCATCATTTTGTTTGCAAATGATTGCTGATGCACAAAAAAATGGAAAGACCTGTGCCTGGATTGATTCCGAGGCATCGTATTCTGCAGCGTGGGCAGAAAGATTAGGTGTTGATTCAACTAAATTAATTTATTCGCCAGCCAAATCAATCAACGATATGGTTGACGTTGCAGTTCAATTAATGAACGCTGGCGTAGACATTATTGTAGTAGATTCTATTTCAGCACTACTTCCAGCCATATACTTTGAAAAGGATGGCGATGAATTAAAAGACTTACAAGATACCAAGCAAATTGGTGCAGAAGCAAAGGATATGACACATGCAGTTAAAATGCTTAACTACGCAAATAAAAACACCCTACTTGTTCTTATTTCCCAACAGAGAAATCAGTTTGGATCTATGCATGCATCTCACATTCCAACAGGAGGAATGGCAGTTAAGTTCTTTTCATCTACAATCATCAAACTCTGGGCATCCGAAGCTGAAGCAAATGCTATTAAATCTGGAGTCCAAGTTGGCGATAAGATCATTGAACAAAAAGTTGGCAGACCCGTCAACTGGATTATTGACTATAACAAACTTGGACCCCCAAATCTCAGTGGTCAATACGATTTTTATTATCAGGGAGATACTGTCGGAGTTGATACTGTCGGAGAAGTGCTTGATGTTGCAGAAATGATGGGCATTGTTCAGCGTGGTGGATCTTGGTACACAGTTGAAGAGCAAAGATTACAAGGTCGCTCAAAGACCGTAGAGTATCTGAGAGAAAATCCAGATGTAGTAGAAAAACTTAGGAATAACATCTATGACAAAGTTTGATGATTTTATGAAAGGTCCATTAAAAGAGGTTGCAGATTGTGAAAGACTAGAAGGCGATTATGGTTGCCAACTATGTGATAAACAAACATCATATGCATATTTTAATGAAAAAGAAATGGAAATCATTTGGTTCTGTGAAGAAGAGCATCGTTCAAGTATTAAGTTGGGGTAATGTCTGAAAGAGGAGAAGCAAAGAGAGATGGCGCAAAGTTGCAAAAAAACTCTGGCAGGGGCAAATACCAAAAGGGCGATGCTACTTGGCGTAACTTCCTTGTTGATTATAAAGAATACGAAAAGTCAATTTCTATTACCCAAGAAATTTGGGCAAAAGTTTGCACAGATACTTTTAAGGTTAGTAGAGAAAAATTCCCAGTGCTAAAATTAATACTGGGCAGGGATAATAATAAAACAAGACTAGCAGTAATTGAGTGGGCTTTACTAGAAGAACTCATAGATTGTTGGGAAAAAATAAATGATGATAATTGAAATTATAGTAATGCTTGGCGTTACTATCAATTGTTATGTTAATGTAAAGAGATATTTGGAGGATAAGCGTGGCAGATAATGTGCTAGAGTCTATTAGCAAAGTCACAGAATTTAATGAAATGAAAGAGTTCATGAATGACCCAGAACTTGACGAAGCTTTAGATTTAATTATTAAATTGATAATGAAGCCAGATGTTCCAGCAGGAAAATCTCCAGAATTAATTGTAAGGCTACAGGCTTTAAGTGCAAAGTTTTCTATGTTGTCAAGATACTACACCACCTTTGAAAAAGGCGGGGAGTCTTCAAAAAAGAAAAATGTTTATTACACCGTATCAGATGCTTTAGATAAGTTAGTAGATAGTGTAAAATACTTAGCGAGATATGGACTATAATGGCGAGAAATATTATTGGAAATTTAAAATTTAGAAAAATGCAAGACGGTGGATTTGATCCACAGGTATTTGCTGAAGAAGTAGAGAAAGCATATCTTGCAGACAATCGGGCTGGATTTACACAAAAGAAAACATTTGCCCCATCTACAATTGGATATGGTCACGGAAATTGTGCTCGCTATTGGTACATGGCTTTTGAAGGCACAGAGTTTGCTGATGATGCAGATGCCCAAGCCAAAGCAAATATGCTTAATGGAACATATGTTCACGATAGAATTCAAACTATTATGAAAAAGATTCCAAACAATCGTATAAAAGAAGTTGAGCGGGAGATGATTAGTGAAGATCCGCCTATTCGTGGATTTGCCGACCTTATTGTAGATTGGGAAGGCAAGGAAGTTATTGGAGAAATCAAGTCTGCTAAAGATGAAGTGTATGCAATTAGACAGGCAAAGATGGAAGGTTCTGGAAACCATCAACTACAACTTCTTATCTATATGGATATTGCTAAGGTTGAGCAGGGGTTCTTTTTCTATGAGAATAAGAATGACAATAGCTTCCTAGTAATTCCAATCAATATGACACCAGCAAATCAAAAACTAGTTGATGATACATATGCTTGGCTTCGTGAAGTTTATCAGGCATATCAGGATGGTACAATTCCAACTCATGGATTTACCAAGTCACAATCAGCCTGTAAATATTGTCCAATTAAAAAGGTGTGTTGGGCTAAAGATGCCCCACCAGGAGATGTAGTTATTGAATCGATGGTTCCGCCAAAATGATATGCGAAAACGAAGGTTGTGAAAACGAATTTGAGCCTAAAACCCACAATATGAAATACTGTGGTGATGAGTGTTGCCGTGAGGCTACAAATGCAAAGATTAAAGCCAAATATTATGAGAAAAAAGAAAGACTTGCGGGTAAGATTAGAATTTGTAAAAGCAAGGGCTGTGGCACCAAACTTAGTCGATATAATTCTGCACCAATTTGTGAGGGATGTAAGACAAAAGAAAAAGAGCAGGAAAGAAAAGCCCTTTTGGATATGGTGAGAGATGTCTCTAGCTGAGTTAAAAAGAAAGCATCATAAGGTTTTGGGCATAGATGCAAGCACAAATACTATTGCTTTTTGCCTTATGGATAATGAAAAACCTGTAAAATGGGGAGAAATCACCTTTACAGGAGACAATATATATGATAGAATAGTAGATGCTAAGAGAAAAGTTAAAGCATTTGTAGCCGAATTAGACTACGACTTTATAGCACTTGAGGCGGCGGTTATGGTAAGATCAGCACAAACTGGTTTAAAAATGGCTTATGTTTTTGGAGCAATTCTTGGCGAACTTGTTCACGATGGGGTGACTGTGAAAGAGGTACACCCTATCACTTGGCAGTCTTACATTGGGAATAAGAATTTTACATCAGCAGAAAAGAAGGCGATCAGAGATGAATTCCCAGGGAAATCAGACAATTGGTACAAAGGAAAAATCCGAGAAAGAAGAAAAGAGAAAACGATTAAGTTTGTTCGAAAACTTGGAATCAATACCACCAACGATAATGTGGCAGATGCTACGGGCATTGCATACTATGCGATAAATGAGTTGATATAATGGCTAAACTTTACGAGTCTCGTGAATGGTTGCACAATAGATATATAATTAAAAAGATGAACATTGTGGACATTGCTAAAGAGGCTGGATGTAGCCATATGACAATTCAGCGGGCTTTGGAAAAGTTTGGGTTAATTAAGAAGCGTGGAAATGCTAGATAAAATAGGAATAATTTTACCAGTAAGAGATGGCAATAATGGGCGAGTAGAAAGACTAACCAGATGCCTAGATTCCCTATTTGCTCATTCCGATAATCTCTCTCATGTTTTTGTCATAGTAGATTCAGATGAAGTTGAAAAATATAGCTTTGTGGATAATTATGACTCTGAACTTGTCACAAAAGTTGTTGCTCCTTATGGAATAACACTTATTCAAAAAATTAATTATTGGGCAATAGAAGTTGCAGAACAATACAAGTATGTTGCATTTATTGGAGATGACATAGTTTTTAGAGATAGGTGGGAAAAAGAATTTATTGATTTTTTATCTCAACACAAATATGCTTTGGCATATGCAAATGACTTACATCAAGGAGAAAGACTTGCCACCCACCCATGCATTACAAGTAATATGATTAAGGCGGTGGGATTTTTCGGATGTCCAGCCGTACAGCATAACTGCTTTGATAATTATTGGATGAACATTATTTATCATGTTGGAGAAAAAAAATATTTTCCGCATATTATTATGGATCATATGCATCCTCATGCTGGAAAAGCTGGTCACGACAACATATCTCATCAAATAAATAATTTGCTTTACCAGGATTGTGCAGACTTTGACAGATATATGAGTGAAAATTTAGACTCAGATATTAAAAAAATTATGGAGTATGAAAATGATGTACTATAGTATTAAAGAGTTGGTGGAAAAAGAACCCAAAAAAGATTTCCTGGTTTACATTCCAGTATTTAATAATCCAGAATATTTAGAATTAATGATAAATCAATTAGAAAATTATGACATTGATCAAATTGTGATATCTGATAATTGGTCTACATATTCGGAAATGAATTTATTGCTAAAAGATTTGTCTAAAAAATATGTTGTAGTAAAAAAATTTACTAATGATGGTCCAAGAGAATTTTGTGAGAATAAAAAATTATTTGAATGGTTACCAGAAAAGTTTATTGTAACAGACCCAGATATTGGATTTAATAAAAATTTACCAAAAGATTTTATCAAGGTACTCTCTGAAACCTCGGAACTTTATAATTTTTATCGTACTGGTTTTGCTCTGGATATTGAAATGGATGGGATAGAAACAATCATTGAAGATATTCCATTTAGTAATAGTAATCTGACAATGTACCAGTGGGAGCAACAATTTTACATTTTAGAAGTTGGTAAAACAGAGTACGGTGATCCAATTTATTTAGCACCAATTGATACAACATTTTGTTTAATTAATAAAAAATATCATATAGAGCATAAAGACCCAATGGAGTTAAAAAATATTTGTGGAAGAATTGGAGGCAATTTTATGGCACAACATTACGGCTGGCATAAAAATCCACCAATTAGTAAAGATGGTTTTGAAAAGTACCTTGATTTATTACCCCCACAATGGTCTTTTACAAGCAACGCATTAAAAAGGAGTTTAATGAATGAAAAGTATTGATTTGATTATTACAACAAATGGAAGAAAAGAATATATATTACCAACAATTAATTCTTGGAAAAATTTTATAGATTTAAATATAAATAAAAAAATTATTATTGATGATTCTGGAAACAAAGAATACCAGGAATGGTTAAAAGAAACATTTCCAGACTTTGAAATTATGCCATTAGGTCCAGTAAATATGGGATTTTCTTTTTTAATGAAAACCTGGCTTGTAGATTTAGAATTAAATTCTAAATATTTGTTGTTGTTAGAAGATGATTTTTTATTACTAGAAGAGCTAGATGTTGACAAAATATTAAATATTTTAGATAATAATGAAAATGTTATTCAACTTACTTTAAAAAGACAAGCCTGGTCTCAAGAAGAAGTTGCTGCAGGAGGGATGATTGAAAGATTGTTTAATGGATGCAACTTTATTCAAAAAGATGATTGGTTTGAGCATAGAGAGTTTTTTACAACAAACCCATCATTTATGAATATTGAAAGGTTAAGAAGTTATTCAAAACCCATTTATGAAAAAGTTGATGGTTTAATTACAGAGGGAGAATTTGGTTCAGCCCTATTTGAAAGCAATAAAGACCTTTATTCTGCCTTTCTTGGTAAAATATTTGACACCCATAAGGTAGAGCATATTGGTCATATTAGAACAGGAACATACGGATGAAAATTGCTGGCATAACAATGGTCAGAAATGAAATTGATGTTATTGAATTTTGTATAGAACATCACTTGGGTCAGGGTTTAGATTATATCTTTGTTTGTGATAATGGGTCTACCGATGGCACACTAGAATACCTGCGGGAAAAATCTAAAAATGATAGTAGGGTTATTTTACACGAAGATTCTGGTCAATTTCATCAGCAAAGAATTATTAATTATTTATCCAATATGGCTTATAAAAATAATTGTGATTGGGTAATCCCATTTGACGCAGACGAAATATGGTTTTCAGAAAATACCTTAAAGATTGATTTGGAAAAAGTAGAAAAATCTTCAATAAGAATAAAATTAAAAGATTTTGTTCAAGCTAAAAACATCACGGATCCAAAAGAAGATACATACATTTCTGTAAATTGGAGATTGCCAGATGACTATGAGAAACCTAATCTTCAAGATGTTGTAATTGGTAAAAAATCAATGGTCGAAAGCCCATCTTTTTATAAATATATTATTAAAACATCAGAGTCCCTGAGCATTGCTCCAGGCGCACATTCTTTTTTTGGACAAGATAATGATTTTTATGAAGGTGTTGAGTTTAATGCATATCATGTTCCAATTAGATCTTATCAGGCTTTAGTTTTAAAAGCAGAACAGGGTCAAAGACTAATAGATGCTGGTTATCCGCCAGATCATGGTTGGCACGTACAAAGATATGCAAATCTTTACAGAACTGGTTACCTGGCTGATGAATGGTTTAGAAATAGTGAAGAAAATGGAATAATTACAAGAGCAGACGGAACAACATTACAACTGGTTTTTGACGATTCTTTATCTAAAATATATCAAAATTATTTAGATGCTCGTGGGGCTGGAAAAATAACCGCATTAATTAGAACAATTGGTAGAGAAACGCTTGCAAATGCCATAGAATGTGCAAAAAGAGAATTTGACGATGTGATTGTTGTTGCGGATGGTATAGACCTAGAATTTGAAAGCTTGCCAAAAAATGTTACATATCTAAAAAATACAGACAGTGTGGATTTATATGGCGGTGCTGCAATAAATCTTGGAGCTAAAAATTGCAAAACACAATACATATGCTTATTAGATGATGATGATGAATACATAGTTGATTCTGGAAACTATATGAGAGAGACAATTAACTCCGATCCAACAGTAGATGTTTGGATTCCAGGTTTAAGGTATAATGACGGTCATATTGTCTGCATGAATGATGGGCTATATGGAGGTAATGTTGCTGTTCCAACATATAAAACAAAAGTATTGCAATTAAATCCATTCGTACCTGATATGGGTCCAGAACAAGGATTGACAGATTTTTACCATGTAGACCGCATTTTTAATAATGGTCATAAAGTTGGGTGGTATAAAAAACATTTGTACGATGTTAGACCACACCTATCTGGTAGACATGGAAATGGAATTAAATAAAACTTTACACAACAAATAAAAAATGATAAAATAAAATACGACTAGAAAAGGAATATAATGTCAAAAAGAATTTTGCTCACAGGAGCAAGTGGTTTTGTGGGAAGCCATGTGCTTCGCCATATTTTAGTAAATACAGACTGGTTTGTTGTTTGTCCTACAACATTTACTCACAAGGGTCTTCAAGATAGAATTAGAGTAGCCTGTGATGATTTGCCAGATGCCTATAAAAGAATTAAAGTAATTAAGTGTGATTTTACATCACCAATTTCACCAATTACCGCACATGAGTTTGGCAAAATTGATTATGTCATTAATGTTGCTAGTGAAAGTCATGTGGATAGAAGTATTGAATATCCAGCACCATTCATTATAAATAATGTTTCATTAATTTGTCACCTACTTGATTGGGCAAGAATTGCACAGCCAGAAAAAATTATTCAAGTTTCAACAGATGAGGTATATGGTCCTGCCCCATCTGGATATGCACATAGAGAATGGGTAGATCAGCATTTTCCAAGTAATCCCTATTCTGCATCAAAGGCTGCACAAGAAGATATTGCCTTTTCATATTGGCGTACATACGGATTGCCAATTGCAATAACCAACACTATGAATATTATTGGTGAAACTCAGGACCCAGAAAAATTTATGCCAATGACAATAAAGCGTGTTCTTAGTGGGGATGTAATGAAAATTCATGCCTCGCCATCAGGCGAAATTGGAAGCCGTTTTTATCTACATGCTAGAAATCAGGCTGATGGTTTGTTACATGTACTAAGCCAACCATTTCCAGCATACGGCGAAGCAGATACTCCACAACGTTTTCATATTGTTGGGGAGCGGGAAGTAAATAACTTAGAGATGGCATTAATGATTGCCGAAGCAGTTGGAAAACCCTTGAACTATGAACTAGAAGATTTTCATTCATCTCGCCCAGGTCATGATTTAAGATACGCTCTTGACGGCACTAAGATTAATGATACTGGATGGACATTACCAATTCCTTTGCAAGAATCTATCCAGCGTACAGTAGAATGGACATTAAATCATCCAGAATGGCTGAACCTATAGATGGCTTTATCCCTAATCGTTCCAGTATTAAATAACTTTAAAGTATTTGCAGAGCTTATGGCTACGGTAGACTATCCAGTCCAACCCATTATTATGGATAATTGGGTAGAAAATCGTGGAGTATCTGGTGCTTGGAATGAGGGAATGAAAAGATCTTTAGAGTATGGCAACAACTATGCTATCATTTCAAATGATGATGCATCTTTTACTCCAGGAGCAATTAAAGAACTTTATGATACTATTAGATATACAAAGGCTGTAATTGTTTCACCAAATCAAAATGGAAGAGATTTAAAACAAAATTTTACTTTAGAAAATGGTGCGGATTTTTTCTGCTTTATTGTGGATATAAAACAACTTGTAGAAAATGTGGGCTGGTTTGATGAAAATTTTTTCCCAGCATACTTTGAAGATAATGATATGCATAGAAGAATTCGTCTTGCTGGCTTAAAAAATTATGTAAGAAAAGATGTTAAAGTAAATCATGTAGGTTCTGCAACCCAATTTTTTGATCCAGACAATCCAGTTGTTGATGATTGGAAATGGGATAGGGTTCAGGGGTATTATGTATCTAAATGGGGCGGTATGCCAGAAAAAGAAACATACATAAGCCCATTTAATAATAAAAACAATGATTTAAAATATTGGGAGAAAAAATGACAACAAATAAAGAACTTGAAGATTTATATAATGCCGCAAAAAAAGCTCCAGCGGGAGATCTTATTTTAAATGCTTCAATTGAAGTAATAGATTTATTAATAAGAAAAAACATTTCTTATGGTAACTCAGCATTATATCCAAATGGAATATTCGCCAAAGGCGATGCGGTAGAACAATTGTCTGCCCGCCTTGATGATAAATTAAATAGAGTTAAAAACAATGAATCCTTTGAGAACGAGGGAATGCTAGACGCAATTGATGATATTATTGGTTATTTGGTTCTCTTAAAAATTGCACTACAAAATAAACAAAAATAGTGTATAATATATATAACAAAAGGATAAACAATGCCAAACTATGACTATAAATGCTTGACTTGCAGCAAAGAATTTGATAGAGTAGTATCTATTGAAGATAGAGATAGCCAAACTTGCGAAGAGTGTGAGGGTAAAGCCGAAAGGAAACTCACATTTGGTGGCATGGTTTGGGCACCGACTGCTGGAGGATGGCGATAATGGCAAAGAAAAAGAATACACCAATTAATTTAAACCCTGCTTGGGAAATTACATATTCATATCAACACGGTAAAGACCTAATTGAACCAGGAGATTTTATTAGAATTAAATTTCAGCGTGGTCAATTTAAATTTTTAAGGCATGTTTATCATACCGAGAAAAATGTTTCTTGGCTAGACTGCACAGGTCCAGAAGGATATCGTTCCTTTTATGTAGAAGAATTAAGAAACAAGGTAAAGCCTAAAAAGTTTAGGAGAAAGAAAAATGCCGTCTGAAATAGAAGTTGCAGATAAATTTGACCAGATGAATCGTGTGGTTGAAGAAATGCTTAAGGGAAACAACCCAACTCAAATTGCTAGAGAGCTTGGAATAAAAAGAGTTGAGGTACTTGAGCATATTGACACTTGGAAAAGTCTGGTAAAAGGCGATAGCACAATTCGTGAAAGAGCAAAGGAAGCCCTTGCTGCAACAGACCAGCACTACGCAATGATTATTAATCGTGCTTGGGAAACCGTAGAACAAGCAGATGCAAACGATCAACTTAATATTAAATCTCAAGCACTCAAACTAATTGCAGATGTTGAAGGTAAAAGAATTGATATGCTACAAAAGGCGGGACTTTTAGAAAATAATGAATTAGCAGATCAAATACTAGAGACAGAACGCAAGCAAGAAATTCTTGTTAACATTCTTAGAACTGTTACGGCAGACTGCAATCATTGTAAGTTTGAGGTAGCAAGAAGACTATCTGAGGTTACTGGTAAGGTAGAAGCAGTTCAGGTAGACTAATGGAATTTGAAGATTTTTTAGAAGCCCTAGAAGATGACGTATTTGAAGAAACTCCAGTAGACATTGAAGAGTTTGTTACAAATAAGGATTTTCTGGGGCTTCCGCCTTTGTCAGAACATCAATACACTATGATTAAGGCTTCTACTCAAATTTATAAACTAGAAACATTAATTCAGTTATACGGCGAAGAAGAGGGAACTAAAAGACATAAGCAGACTTGTACAGAAGTTATCTTTCAATTGGGCAAAGGTTCTGGTAAAGACTATGTGTCAACTATTGCTTGTTCCTACATTGTTTATTTGTTGTTGTGTTTAAAAGATCCAGCAAGATATTTTGGTAAACCGTCTGACGATGCCATAGATATTATTAATATTGCTATCAACGCTGAACAGGCAAAGAAAGTTTTCTTTGGTGGCTTTCTAAAAAGAATTAGAAATTGTCCCTGGTTTGCTGGTAAATATGATGATAAAGTAGCATCTATTTCATTTCCTAAATCTATTACTGTTCATTCAGGTCACTCTCAAAGAGAATCTTGGGAGGGATACAATGTTATTATGGTAATTCTTGATGAGATTTCTGGTTTTGAACTTGAGTCTACTTCTGGTCATGCATCTGCAAAAACTGCAGAATCAATTTATAAGATGTATCGTCAATCTGTTACATCTCGCTTCCCAAGTGTAGGTAAGGTTATTCTTCTTTCATTTCCCCGATTTAAGAATGACTTTATTCAGCAGAGATATAATCAGGTTGTTGCAGAAAAAGAAATCGTAATTCGTTCTCACACATTCAAAAAGGATATCGATCTGCCAGATGGTATGCCAGAAAATGAATTCACAGTTGAATGGGAAGAGGACCACATAACCCATTACAATACGCAAAAAGTTTTTGCTCTTAAGAGACCAACTTGGGAAATTAATCCTACAATTAAAATTGAAGATTTAGCACAAGCATTTTATGATGACCCCGTAGACTCTCTTTCTCGTTTTGCTTGTATGCCACCAGATGCTGTAGATGCTTTCTTCAAATCCCGTGAAAAAATTGAACTTGCTTTTGTTGAAAGAAACGGTGTGGACAATGCTGTAGGTACTTTTGAAAATTGGTTCTTGCCAGAAGAAGACAGTGAAAAAACATATTTTGTTCATGTTGACTTAGCACAAAAGCACGACCACTGTGCTGTTGCTTTAGCCCATATTGAACACTGGGTAACAATGAAAATTGCGGGACAGATGAAAGAAGCTGCACCAAAAGTTGTAGTAGATGCAGTTAGATGGTGGACACCAACCACAGACAAAAGTGTAGACTTTGCCGATGTTAGAGATTATATTTTGTCTCTTCGTTCTCGTGGCTTTAACATTAAACTTGTAACTTTTGACCGATGGAACTCACACGATCTTATGCAACAAATGAATGCTTATGGTATGAAGTCTGAAATTTTGTCGGTAGCTAAAAAGCATTATGACGACATGGCTTTGCTAGTAACTGAAGAAAGATTAGTGGGACCAAAAATACCATTGCTAATAGAAGAACTTCTACAACTTAGAATTATTAAAGATAAAGTAGACCACCCAAGAAAAGGTTCTAAAGACTTATCTGATGCCGTATGTGGTGCAATATATAATGCTGTTGCTCATACTCCAAGAAATATGAACCAAGAGGTTAAAATTTATGACTATGCGTCTTATCATAGAGAACAAGAAGAAGAGTTCTTGAAGGAAAATGCACACATAATTAAACTGCCAGAGTCACACGCAATGCCAGATGATATTAGGGCATACTTACAAGCAGACCTGGGTGACGATCCAGAACAAAGATTCATTGACAATTTTACAATCCTTTAGTATTATTGAATACTAAAGGGGTATTAGCTCAGTTGGTTAGAGCAGCAGACTCATAATCTGCCCGCCGTAGGTTCAAGTCCTACATACCCCACTAGGTTACAGACACTTCTTAGGATGGTGTAGTTACTTATGGTAAGAGT